>Ga0310690_10001093_pt1 | contig 50678 bp, 41 predicted proteins | sample AusTroGonzalo_MG_2_FD_207661 | JGI IMG/M metagenome (GOLD analysis project Ga0310690, IMG submission 207661) | Bovine rumen microbial communities from tropical cattle in Woodstock, Queensland, Australia - Gonzalo_04 (v2) (version 2) | ecosystem: Host-associated > Mammals > Digestive system >... | reverse complement strand
TTGGATACCACTTTAAACGGTTTCTTTTTCATCACCCGTCGCCTCTTAAAGGACATGATGACCCATCGCAACGGACGCATCATCAACATGGCCTCCCTCTCGGGACTGAAAGGTATGCCAGGCCAAGCCAATTATTCAGCAGCCAAAGCTGCACTTATTGGTGCCACCAAGGCCTTGGCCCAAGAAGTGGCCGCCCGAAAAGTGACCGTCAACGCCATCGCGCCTGGCTTCATCTCTACCGACATGACCAAGGAACTTAATGAAGCTGAGTTGAAGAAACTTGTTCCGTTGGGTCGTTTCGGCAAGCCTGAGGAAGTGGCCGCGCTAACCAGTTTTTTAGCTTCTGAAGACGCTGCCTACATCACCGGGCAAGTGATTTCGATAAACGGAGGGTTATACACGTAAAATGAGTAATATGGCAAGAAGAGTTGTCGTTACGGGCATGGGTATCTGGTCCTGTCTCGGTTACAATAAAGAAGAAGTTACCACTTCGTTGCGAGAAGGCCGCTCAGGTATCGGAATAGATCCTTTGCGTATCGAGTTTGGATATCGCTCACCGCTCACCGGTATTGTTGAAAGACCTCAGTTGAAAGGCAAACTCGACCGTAAGTTGCGCATGTATCTTGCCGAACAAGGCGAATACGCTTATATGGCCACTCTGGAAGCGTTTGCTCAAGCCAACATCGATGATGCCTATTTGTTGCAAAACGAAGTCGGTGTGCTTTTTGGTAATGACTCATCTGCTAAACCAGTCATTGAGACCAACGAGATTATCAAAGTCAAGAAAGACACCACTTTAATTGGTTCGGCGGCCATTTTCCAATCGATGAATAGTACCGTAACAATGAACCTTTCCACCATATTCCATCTGAAAGGCATCAACATGACCATCAGTGCGGCCTGTGCTAGCGGTTCACACGCTATTGGTCTTGGTACTTTGCTCATTCGCAATGGTCTTCAAGATGTGGTGCTCTGTGGTGGTGCACAGGAAACGAATTACCTCTCGATGGGAAGCTTCGATGGTATCAGCGCCTTTTCGACTCGCATCGATGAGCCCACAAAAGCCTCACGTCCTTTCGACCGCGACCGTGACGGCCTCGTCCCCAGCGGCGGTGCAGCAGCTCTCGTACTTGAAGACTATGATCATGCCATAGCACGCGGCGCAACCATTCTTGCCGAGGTTTGTGGTTATGGCTTCTCTTCTAACGGCGAAAACCACATCTCACAACCTAGTGAAGAAGGCTGCTACCGTGCTATCACTCGTGCCATGAAAGATGCTGGTGTTGATGTTTCCGACATTGATTATGTGAATGCTCACGCTACTTCTACCCCACAGGGCGATATGTTTGAAGCCATGGCTTTGAAAAACCTCTTCGGCACAGCACAAACGCCTATCTCGTCCACTAAGTCGATGACAGGTCACGAGTGCTGGATGGCCGGTGCCAGTGAAATTATATACAGCATCTTGATGATGCAAGGCGGATTTATCGCTCCCAACATCAACTTTGAGCATCCTGACGAATATTCAGAAGGACTCAACATCATCAGTAAACCAACTGAAAAATCTTTGAACACCATCCTTTCCAACTCGTTTGGATTTGGTGGTACTAACAGTACATTGATAATCAAGAAAATCTAAATACAAATGGAACTTTTTCCTGCCCTTGAGAAGGCATATTCAAAAGATCGTAAAAAAGCTGGCGAAGCCCAGGAAATGGCTTATTTCATCGCATTTGGCCCCATCGTTTTTCAGGTGGGTCGCCTAATGGTCAAGTTCGGTATTCTCGACATGTTGCGTGACAGCGAACAAGGCATGACGCAAGGCGAAATTGTCGAAAAAACAGGCCTTTCGCCCTATGCAGTAAAAGTGCTGATGGAAGGCTCGCTTTGCATCGGACTCGTTACGGTGAATGCGGAAAACGACCGCTTCATGCTGTCGAAAACCGGTTGGTTCCTGCTTACAGACTCTTCCATCCGCGTCAATCTGGATTTCAACCACGATGTCAACTATGAAGGTTGGTTCCTTCTTGAAGAAGCCCTGAAGGAAGGTCGTCCTGCAGGTTTGAAACACTTTGGCGATTGGCCGACCATTTACGAAGGTCTCTCGCAATTGCCTCCTCAAGTTCAGAAGAGCTGGTTTGGTTTCGACCATTTCTACTCCGACCACTCATTCCAGCAAGCCTTGGACATCATTTTCAAGGATAAGCCAAAAAACCTTATGGACGTTGGTGGTAATACAGGTCGCTGGGCGTTGCAGTGCGTCGATTATGACAAAGACGTGAACGTGACTATCGTTGACTTGCCTCAACAATTGGCTATGATGCGTGAATTCACCAAAGGCAAGACGGGTGCTGACCGTATTGATGGTTATGGCATGAACCTCTTAGATGCGGCACAACCCTTCCCCACCGACAAACATTACGACATCATTTGGATGAGCCAATTCCTTGATTGTTTTGGTGAAGACGAGATTTTGAGCATCGTTTCTCGCGCCGCAAAAGTCATGGACAAAGACAGCCGTCTTTGCATTATGGAAACTTTCTGGGACCGCCAAAAGTATCCGGCTTCGGCCTTCGCATTAACGATGACGAGTCTGTATTTCACCGCCCTGGCCAATGGAAACAGCAAAATGTACCATAGCGGTGACATGGCACAATTGGTCAAAAAAGCAGGATTGGAAGTGGAGCAAATCCACGACAGCCTCGGCTTCGGACATAGCATCATGGTTTGCAAGAAAACAAACAAATAAGAAAAATATGGACAGACAAGAGATAGAAGCCAAAGTCAAGGAATTTCTCATAGAGGACCTTGAGATTGACGAAGAGAAAATAAAACCGGAAGCCTTGCTGAAAGACGATATCGGCATTGACAGTCTCGATTTCATTGACATCGTGGTTATCGTCGAAAAGAAATTCGGCTTCAAAATAAAGACGGAAGAAATGGCTAATGTAAAGACATTCAGCGATTTCTGTGACTATATTGAAACAAAAGTAGCCTAAACATTGTATGGCAGAGGCTTTACAACATAATGATTGGCCGGGCAGGACAGACGGAACACCGTGGATGCAGCGTTCACTCATCGCCGTGTTCCGTGTGTTACCCTTATGGCTGCTATATGGTGTGCTGCCTTTTGTGGTGCCATTCTACATGCTTTTTGGGAAAGGCTTTGCGCCCATGTATCGCTTCTTTCGAGAAGGCTTCGGCTACGGCAAATGGAAAGCCTTTTGGAGCGTTTATGCCAACCACTACCGTTTCGGTCAAGTCATCCTTGACCGATTTGGCGTTTATGCGGGCAAGCGTTTTGAGTATCATGTCGAAGGACAACCTCTATCGGATGAGCTGGAACTTCGCCCTGAAGGATTTATCCAACTTAGCGCCCATGTAGGCAACTACGAAATGTCAGGATATTCAGTGGTTTCAAGGCACAAGAAATTCTATGCGGTGTTTTATGCTGGCGAGACGGAGACCATAATGAAGAATCGAAAGAGCGTTTTTGCCAAGCACAACATAGACATGATTTTGGTGAAGGAAGACCTTTCACACTTATTTGCCCTCAATTCGGCATTGGAAAACGGCGACATCGTCAGCATGATGGCCGACCGTGTTTTTGGCTCGCAGAAATCCGTCGAATGTCAGTTCCTATCGAAGACCGTCAAACTTCCTGTAGGACCTTTTTCTCTTGCTGTTCAAAAAAACGTTCCCATATTGGTCGTTTTCGTGATGAAACTGAGCCTTAAGCATTATCGTATTGTTATCCAAAAACTGACTTACAACAGCGAAGGCACAAAACAGGAACGTATAGCCCAAATGGCGCAAACCTTTGCCACCATGCTTGAAGAGATGGTCAGGCAATACCCAACTCAATGGTTTAATTATTTTGATTTTTGGAAATAATGAATTCGTTTGAAAACATACCCATAAGCAAGCTGATACCGCAAAAACCGCCTTTCGTGATGATTGACAGAATGTTGAAATGCGATGACGAGTCGACTATGACAGAACTTGAAGTTCGCCCCGATAACATCTTTGTTATAAATGGCAATCTTGTTGCGCCGGGTCTTGCCGAAAACATTGCTCAAACATGCGCCGCATGCATCGGATACGACAACATGAATAGAGGCGAAGCCATAAAAGTTGGCGTCATTGGTGCTATCAGCAATTTTGATGTTGCTCGTTTACCCCGTATTGGCGAAAAAATAACTACCACCATCAGGATTGTGGAAGAGGTGTTCCAAATGACCTTGGTGGAAGCATCCGTTCAAATTGGAGCGGAAACCATTGCCACCGCCAACATGAAGACTTCGTTAACCGACGCTGACGCAAAAAACTGAAAACCATGGAGAAAAAGAAAGTATTATCAGCCACAAAAATCATAGACATCCGATTCAACGAGGTGGACTCGATGGGCGTGGTTTGGCACGGTCATTACGCTACCTTTTTCGAAGACGCCCGTGAGGAATTCGGACGGAAATACGGCCTTGAGTACTTAATGATGTACGACAAGGGTTTCTTCGAACCTTTAGTAGAGCTTAATTTCAAGTACAAGAAGCCGTTGATTTATGGCATGAGTCCGGAGATTTACATTGAGTACCATCCTTGTGATGCGGCTAAAATCATATTTGACTACGAAATCCGCGACCCCAAAAGCAAGGAAATATTCGCCACGGGTCATTCCGTGCAGATTTTCATGGATAAAACCAATTATCAATTGGTGCTTACCAACCCCGATTTTTACGAGGAATGGAAACAAAAATGGGAGGTAAACGGATGATTGTCAAGGTTTCGGACAATATCATTTCGCCTTTGGGCATGACTACAGCCGAAAACTACGCGGCCGTGAAAGCCGGTCGGTCGGAGTTGAAACGCTATGACGGGCTGTGGAAGTTGCCCGAGCCTTTTGTGGCTTCGCTGATGGACAGAAAAAAGGTAGAAGGAGCCTTTGCTGCATTGGCAGGAAACGCGCAGTATACCTTCTTTGAGAAGATGATAATCCTTTCGGCAAAGAAAGCGTTGGAGAACACCAACATCGATCCGGCTTCGGATAGGGTACTGTTCATCCTCTCCACTACCAAAGGCAACGTTTTTCTTTTGGATGAAAGGGAAACCGGTTTTCCGAAAGAAAGGGTCTTTTTGGGTGTTGCTGCTCGTCAAATGACGAATTTTTTCAACAATCCAAATGCTCCGCTTGTGGTTTCAAACGCTTGCATTTCTGGCGTATGTGCGCAAATTGAAGCGATGAGAAACCTTGAGAACGGTTGTTTCGATTACGTTGTTGTGGTGGGCTGTGACGTGCAGTCTGCGTTTATCGTTTCGGGTTTCCAGTCGTTCAAGGCTTTATCAGTGGAACCGTGCAGACCCTTTGACAAAGACCGCTCTGGCCTGAATCTTGGTGATGCTGCTGCAACCATCATTTATATGCGGAAAGAAAGCGTTAATACCGACGATTGGGTCGCTTGTCGCGGTGCCATACGTAACGATGCCAACCATATCAGTGGACCTTCACGCACAGGTGAAGGTAGTTACAGAGCTTTGAAAGTTGCGCTTGACGACACGAATCCCAACGAAATTGCCTTCATCAACACACACGGAACCGCTACTTTATACAACGACGAAATGGAATCCATCGCCATAGAAAGGGCTGGGTTGGCGCAAGTACCGGTGAACGGACTGAAAGGCTATTACGGCCACACGATGGGCGCAGCGGGCATCTTGGAAACCCTTCTTTCCATGCAAGCCGTTGATGACCATAACATATTGGCCACCAAAGGTTTTGAAACTCTTGGTGTGACTCATTCCTTGCAATTGTCGAACCAAAACAAACCAACCGAAAAACAAGCTTTCATCAAGCTGCTTTCTGGATTTGGTGGCTGCAACGCAGCCTTGCTTTTCAAGAAAGGAGGTTCGTTATGCTAAAGGTTTACATCAACCCGGATACCGTGATGGTCAACGACAAGCCTTTGGCGCATAATGAAAAAGGCTCTGCCATGCTGACCGAACTCTATCGTGCCTATATTGGAGACTATCCGAAGTTCTTCAAGATGGACACACTAAGCAAGTTGGGTTTTGTGGCTTCAGAATTGCTGTTACAGGCCGAAGGTAAGGTGCGTTTCGAGCCGTGCGAGAACCGTGCTGTGGTATTCTTTAACCGTGCCGCTTCCTTGCAGGCCGATGCCGCTTACCAGGCCACCATACAACACCCCGAGAATTTCTTCCCCAGTCCGGCGGCATTTGTTTACACCTTACCCAACATCGTGACGGGCGAAATTGCCATCCGAAACAAGTATTTTGGCGAGACATCTTTCCTTGTTTTGGAACACTGTGACGAGCATATTATGGCACGAGAGTTGCAGAACGCTTTTCTCGACCCGATGACAACAAGCATCCTTGGCGGTTGGCTCGACTGCACTGACGAGAATCATTTCGAAGCAGAATTATTCATCATAGAAGAATCAAACAAATAATAACAAACATTAAACAACAAAAAAAATGGACGAACTGATTTATTCACTGAAAGAGCAAATTATTGAGGCATTGAACCTCGAAGACATGAAACCCGAAGACATCGACGAGAACGCTTCGCTGTTTGGCGAAGGTCTCGGTCTTGACTCTATCGACGCCCTTGAACTCATCGTGCTGATGGAAAAGAACTACGGCATTAAACTGCAAGACCCGTCGCAAGGCAAGGAGATCTTCAAGTCGGTGGCGGTGATGGCCGAATACATCCAAAAGAACCGCACGAAATAAGCAATGAAGCCGATTCTGATTACAGGTATGGGCGTCGTCTCGGCGGTCGGCGTGGGCAAAGCACAGACATTGAAGGCTTTGCTCGCCAACCGTTCGGGCGTGGGTCCGTTGGTTTATCTCAAGACGGAACATAAAGAGTTTCCCGTTGGTGAGGTAAAGCTGTCGAACGAAGAAATGCACCAGCTGTTAGGCATTGCTCCCGAAGCGGTGACCACCCGCACCGCCTTAATGGGTATGCTTGCCCTTGGCGAAGCTTTAGAGGAGGCCAAGCTGACCAAAGAGATGTTGCCTCAAGTCGGCTTCATCTCTGGCACCACCGTGGGTGGTATGGACAAGAGCGAACAGTATTACCTTGACTATCTTGAAGGCAACGCCCACTGGGAGTACATCGCAGTGCATGACTGCGGGAGCTGTTCGGAGATGACCGCCGCGCATTTTGGCAAGTTCGCCTTCGCAACAACGCTTTCCACGGCCTGTTCCTCAGCGGCCAATGCCATCATCCAAGGTGCTAACATGATCCGTTGCGGCGAGGCCGACATCGTCGTGGTGGGTGGTAGCGAATGCATCACAAAATTCCACCTCAACGGCTTTAACTCACTGATGATTCTCGACACGGAGCCATGTCGACCCTTTGATGCTACGCGCCACGGACTTAACCTTGGTGAAGGTGCAGCCTATCTTGTTTTGGAATCGGCGGAGAGCGCGCAACGTCGTGGCGTGAAAGCCCAAGCCATGCTTTCGGGCTATGGCAACGCCTGTGATGCCTTCCACCAGACGGCCTCTTCTCCTGACGGTGAAGGTGCTTACCGCGCCATGAAAGAAGCCCTAGAATTATCTGGTTTGCAAACCAGCGACATTGACTACATCAACGCGCACGGTACGGGCACTTCGAATAATGACGTCAGCGAAAGCCAAGCCATGATACGGCTTTTCGGCGACAAGGTGCCACCCGTTTCATCGACAAAACCCTTTACAGGTCATACTACCAGCGCTTCTGGTTCCATCGAAGCGGTGTTTTGCATTTTGGCTTTGCAACACGGATTCTTGCCTGTCAACCTAAACTGGTCACAGCCGATGGAAGACGGCGTGAAGCCTGTCACACAACCTACCAAAAAAGAACTGAAGCACGTGCTTTGCAACGCATTCGGTTTCGGTGGAAACGATTCGTCGTTACTGCTGTCGAGTGCTAAGGTCTCTGAGCTTGTCAAAGGACCGACTCATTCAGACGGTGCTTCGACAAGCTCAGCAACCTGCTATATCTTATCCGCTCAGCAAATCTCTATCCAACAGCCATTGTGCGAAGCATGGATGAACACACCTGAGACTCATACAGAGCCTTATGTGCGTTCCATCGACCCAAGTTTTAAGGACTATGTTTCGCCCATTGAGGCGAGGCGCATGGGAAAAATATTGAAACGCGCTTTGGCCACCTCAAAGGAAGCTTTGAAGACCTCTGATCTGGATACCGTTGATGCCATTATTACAGGCACAGGCTATGGATGTGTGGAGAACACAGAACTTTTCCTTGAGGCTTTGTCTCGTGAAGGCGAACAATTGCTGAAACCTACGTTTTTCATGCAATCGACGCACAACACCATTAGCTCGTTGGTGTCCATCCAGACCAAAAACCACGCTTACAACGCCACATACGCACATAAAGGCCTTTCTTTCGATAGTGCCTTGCAAGATGCTTGGCTTCAGTTCCAGCTCGGCAAGATTGATTCTGCCTTGGTGGGAGGCCACGATGAGATGACACCAACCTTCCATCGCATACTGAAAAGAGGCGGTGTGATGGGTCGTGATGACGAAGTCTGCGGCGAAGCGGCGGTTTCAATCGTTTTGGGACGGAAAGCCGACAATGCCTTGTGCAAAATGACAGGTTTCAAGATGCTGCATCAACCTTCGTTAAACGACTTGAAGGCTGCTGTTGATTCACTGTTGAAATCAACAGAAAGAACGGTGGATTTTATCCTCACGAGCATCAGCGGTGACCACAAAAAAGACGCGACTTGTGTTGAAGAATGCAAGACGTTGTTTGGCAACACACCATTACTCAAATACAAGCATTTGTTTGGTGAGAGCTTCACGGCTTCGGGTATCGGGCTGTATGTGGCGGCTCATTGTCTGAAAGCAGGCGCGGTTCCTTCTGTTTTGTTTGTTGACCAAAAACAGGAGACAAACACAGCCCCACGTTGCATCCTCCATTTTAATAAGCCTGACGAGTCAAACTATTCACTTACTTTATTGGAGGTTTAGATCATGTGGAGGTTGATGGGCTTGGTTACGTTACAGACGCTCTTCCTTTCGGGAGGGCATGTCTTTCTCAAGTTAGCCATGCAGAAATTGGGCAAATTTGAATGGACTTGGGCGTATTTCAAGGCCGCCCTCACCAACTGGTGGTTTCCGGCCTGTGGCGTTTGCTTCGGGCTGGCCACCGTAATGTGGCTTTATATCCTTAAGAAATTCCCCTTCAGCCAAGCCTATCCGTTGACGAGTCTTTCCTTCGTTTTTGGCATGATTGCCGCTTGGCTTGTCTTTGGCGAGAGTATTCCCTTCTCACGCTGGATTGGCTTGATTCTTGTGGTTTCAGGTTGTTTCCTAATCATGAAATGAGCCATGAGAAGAGTTCTGCTTTCATTTTTCCTTATCCTGTTGTGTGGTATTTCCTTCGCGCAGACGCAACTTACTGACACACAAAGCCAAGATGTTACAAGTCAGCTTGTTCAAACGGCCTCGTCGATACAAACTATGCAATGTCGTTTTGTGCAGCAAACTACTTCTTCAATGTTGGCCGAACCCTCGGTTTCTGAAGGAATGATGACGTATATGGCTCCTGACAAGATGCGTTGGGAATACACTACGCCTTACTCTTTTGCTCTGATTGTCAACGGTGAAAAAATCATGAAGATGATAGAGGGTCAAATCGAGACCATTGATGCTAAACAAGGTCGCATGTATAAAAGCATTGCTGACATCATTATGAGTTGTGCCTCGGGCAAGAAACTGTTGGACGATTCGATGTTTGACATCACCTTGTTTGACGACGGCAAGATTTGGCGTGCCGAAATGAAGCCGTTACGTAAGGACATGAAGCGCATGTTCTCCCTGTTGACGTTCTGTTTCGACAAAAAGACCGCTGTCATTGCTGTTGTCGAGATGACCGATGCCGAAGGCAACCTCACTCAGATTCAGTTTGAGGAAAAAAAGGTCAACGAGGAAATCGATGCTCAATTGTTTACAAAATAAAACAAACCCTAACCCCATGAACTTCTTCGACAATCTTTTTTTCATCCAATCCATCGACGAAACGGAAGACGGCTTCACGGCAAGGCTGTTGTGCAACCCGTCGCATCCGGTTTATAAGGCCCATTTTCCTGGCAATCCCATCACGCCTGGCGTATGTGTCATGCAAATGGCGAGCACGTTGTTTGGAAAAAAACTGAACCAAAAAGTCTGGCTTAAGGCCGCAAAATCGGTAAAATTCCTTTCGGCCATCATTCCTGCCGAGGGAAAAGAAGTGAAGTTTGGTTTTTCGCGCATTGTTGAGTCAGAAAAGGAGATCAAGGCCCAAGTCTTGGTGTCGGACGACTCCGTCACTTTTGCCAAAATGTCGTTGACTTTCAGCAATGTGCTCGTCTGATGCCATAGCGACACCAGCCAAACTGCGGCAAATGGGCGTCTGCGTGGTGATGCCAACCTATAATAATAGCGGCACTTTGCAAGACGTGATAGAGCGCACATTGGCCTATTGTGATAATGTCATCGTCGTCAATGATGGCTGTACCGATAATTCGGCAGAAATATTGGCTTCTTTTTCCAACCGCATCACCGTGGTTGATTATGGCAAAAACCGTGGAAAAGGCTATGCGCTAAAGCAAGGATTTAAAAAGGCCAAAGATTTGGGTTTCAAATATGCCATTTCCATAGACTCTGATGGCCAGCATTTCCCAGAAGACATTCCGTTGTTTGTCAACGCTTTGGAAAAACATCCAGATGCTTTGATTGTTGGAAGCCGCAATTTGGAACAGGAGAATATGCCTGGAGGCAATACTTTTGCCAACAAGTTCTCTAATTTCTGGTTTCGACTTCAAACGGGTATTGGTTTGCCCGACACCCAGACGGGTTTTCGCTTGTATCCATTGGAGCTTTTGCCTCGTATTTTCAGCTCGCGTTATGAAGCCGAGTTGGCACTTTTGGTTTTTTCCGCCTGGCGCGGCATAAACCTTATTCCCGTAAAAATCAACGTATTCTATCCTAATCCAGAGGAACGCGTCACCCATTTTCGACCTTTTTGGGACTTCTTTCGTATTTCGATACTCAACACCATGTTGTGTTTTATCGCCGTTTTCTACGGCTGGCCTTCTCGCTTGATACACAAATTAAAAGGAGGAAAGCGGCATGAGTAAAATCTTCCTTAGTATCTATGACCGTTTGTCGAAAAACAAGCCGTTTGCCATTGCTTTAATGCTGGTAATCATGGCTTTGTGTGTTTTTTCGGCCCTTCGATTAGATTACCAGGAAAATATTGCCGACTTTTTGCCCACCAATCCTGAAAAGGAACGCTATACCTCGGTTTACAACGACTTGAGCGATCAGGGACAAGTGACGGTAGTGTTTTCTGTCGACACAACGAAACTCAACAAAGACGAGGCAATGGAAGCCCTGACGGAGGCGATGGATGCTTTTGCTGACAATTGGTTAAAAACAGATACAGCATTATTAGTTAAAGACTTGCGCTGTCGTGTTGATACCGACCCTGTGTTTGATGCAATTGATTTCATTCGTGCCAATCCGCCTTTGTTTTTGACCGAAGACGACTATCAACGCATGGATTCGCTCCTCGCCGAGCCTGGCTATGTAGCTATATGCATGGACAATATCAAGCGGAGATTGGCCCTGCCAACGGCTGGTTTCGTTGTCGATGGTGTAAAAGCCGACCCGCTTAACTTGTATACGCCCGTTTTACAGCGGCTCAACGCTCTTAGTCCTACCGGGAACTTTCGCACCGAAGACGAATACCTCTTCAACGAGCGAGGCGACAAAGGATTCGCCTTTTTCTCGTCGCCTTTTTCAAGCAGTGACACAAAAGGCAATGGAAAGATCGTTGATCTCATTGATGAAGTGGTGGAGTTGACCGAGGTCGCGCATCCTGAAGTGAGGATTTCTGCGGTTGGCGCACCCGTCATTGCCGTCACCAATGCTCGGCAAATCAAGAAAGATAGTTTTCTTTCCATCACATTAGCCATTATTCTGATTTTCAGTATTTTATTGTTTACCATGGCTCGTAAGCGCAACCTGTTGTGGTTGGGCATCGCCGTTCTTTTCGGTTGGATTTTTGCTTTAGCCGTCGTTGCGTTGTTCAAATCGAGCATTTCCATCATTGTGGTAGGTATTGGATCGGTCATAGTCGGTATCGCGGTCAACTATCCTTTGCATTACCTAGACCATCTTAAACAAGAAACCAACAAACGTGAGGCCTTGAAAGATGTCATCAAACCCCTGGTTATAGGTAATCTCACTACTGTAGCTGCTTTTGCTTGTCTCGTTTTTGTGAAGGCTGAAGCTATGCGCGACTTGGGTCTCTTTGGTGCCTTGACGTTGGTTGGAACGATTCTTTTCGTCATGGTCTTTTTGCCCTTGTTTGCCGTGGTGCCGAAAAAAACCAAGAAATTGTTTGTCGACGACGGCAAAGTCCCTTCTGAATGGTGGCGCAAGATAAAAATATATGCTTTCTGGCCTTTGGTTATCATAACCCTGATTCTCAGTTGGTTAAGTAGGGAAACCGCTTTTGATGCTGACTTGCACAACATCAACTACATGACTCAACAACAGCAAGAAGATTTGGCTTTGCTGAGCGAGTCACTACAAAAAGACGACGGGACAGAATTGATATATATGGTTTCTGAAGCTACTGATTTTCAAGAAGCCATCAAGGAAAATGAAGATTTGATAGCCTGTTTCAAAAATCTAGTTCCCGATAGTGTGGATTATAGTATCTCTGGTTTGGATGGTTTGTTGCCTTCCTTGCAAAGACAGGAACGTTCAATTGAGCTATGGAACGACTTCTGGCAACGACATCCCAATGTTGTTGAACAAATCAGAAGCGAGGCTGTTAAGGCCGGCTTTACGGATAATGCCTTTGCCCGTTTCACCGACGGCATAAAAAAAACCTACAAACCTTTGACGGAGAATGAAATGCAACCATTGACGGCATTATGCGGTACCTATATGTTACGGCACGACTCGTTGATGCGCGTGGCTAATTTTGTGCATGTATCAAAGAGTGCTTCAGAACCGTTGAAAGCACAATTGAGAGGTATTTTAGGTGATCTCCCGACGAGTTCGGGTGCCTTTGCTTTTAGCGACAGCGATGTGAGCAGTAACCTTGTGGAAGAGCTTTCCAGTGATTTTGACTACATCCTTTATGTTTGTAGTATTGTAGTGTTTCTGTTTCTCTGTCTCTCCTTCGGCCGGTTGGAGTTGTCGCTCTTGGCTTTCTTGCCTTTGACGGTCGGCTGGGCTTGGATTTTGGGCATCATGCATTTGGTTGACATTAAATTCAACATCGTTAACATCATTTTGGCCACGTTTATCTTCGGCCAGGGCGACGACTACACGATTTTCATCACCGAAGGTCTGCTTTATGAGTATGCCTATGGCAAAAAGATGCTGAAAAACTATCGTAACAGCGTCATTCTTAGTGGTATATTGATGTTTATTGGCATTGGAGCGTTGATTTTTGCCAAACATCCTGCCGTACGTTCCTTGGCCCAAGTCGCCATGATCGGAATGACTGTAGTGGTCTTTATGGCCTGCTACTTGCCCCCCGTCATCTTCAATTGGCTGACGAAGAAAAAAGGTCAACTCCGACAGGTGCCATTGACGCTGAAGCGCTTGGTTTATACTTTGGTTTCATGGTTGGTCTTCTTTATCGCCACGTTCGTTTTTGCCACGCCTTTGACTTTCATTTACGTCGCGCTAGTGCCTAATTCAGAGAAAAAGCGCTATCGTTATCACCAAATGATTCGCGCTGTCACGCACTGGGCCCTTAGGAATCTTCCTGGAGTGAAATTCAACCTTAACAATCGCGTTGGAGAGACATTTGAAAAGCCCGCCATTATCATTGCCAACCACCAGTCGAGCTTAGATTTGTTATGTATCATGATGCTTCATCCCAAGTTAGTGTTACTCACGACCGACTGGGTATGGCGCGACCCGTTTTATGGCATCATCATCCGTTTTGCGGAATATCTTCCCGTTTCCGATGGCTTCGACAAAAACGCAGACCGGTTGCGGAATCTTGTCGAACGCGGCTATTCTGTGATGGTTTTTCCCGAAGGTACGCGCTCGATGACGGGCGAGATTCTCAGATTCCACAAGGGCGCCTTCCAGCTGGCACAGACGCTCAACGTAGACATCCTACCGGTCTATATACATGGTGCCTACGATGCCATGCCCAAACAAGACTTCTTCGTGCTTCGCGAGGGCGACATTCAAGTGGAGATTGGCAACAGGATGACAGCTGAAAAAATAGCCTCAACCGATACCCGCGCCCTGACTTCACAATGGCACAAACAATATATCGAGCATTACGCTGAGATTCGGCACCAACGCGAAGACACGGCATACGTGTTGCCTTTTGTGCGTTACAAGTATGTCTACAAAGGCCGTGATGTAGAATTTGCGGTTAGACGTAGTTTAAAGAAAATCAAAGCAAAAGCAGCTGAAATCGACGCTTTAAACCAAAAGTCTGTCTTAATTAAAAACAGTGGCTATGGTGTTTTGGCTTGGACGATTGCAAAGGTGCACAGGGAGACGCAAGTCTATGCAGTTGAAGCCGATGAGGACAAATATCTGATTGCCTCGCATTGCAGCTATATTCCTGACAACCTACATTTTATACAAAAAGAGTCGGGTTTACCTGAATGTGATCTAATCATTGACACACAAAATTTTCTGAAATGAAAAAGTGCATTATTATCGGTAGCGGATTGGGCGGGCTTTCGACCGGAGTCATTCTGGCCAAAAACGGCTACGAAGTCACCGTTTTGGAACAAGCCGCTCAAATTGGCGGTTGCTTGCAATGCTTTACACGAAAAGGCGTGAAGTTTGAAACGGGAATGCACTTTATCGGCAGCATGGACGAAGGACAACCGCTTTCAAACTATTTCAACTACCTGGAAATTAAGGATAAAATCAAATTAAGCCGACTTGATGATAATGCATACGAAACGGTTTCTCTGAAAGGTGAATGGTTCTCGTTTCCCTTTGGTCGTGAGGCCTTTGTTGAGCATTTTTCGGAACGGTTCCCGTCGCAGCGGAAAAACCTGGAGGCCTACTTTGATTTGGTAGAAAAGGTGGCGGCTATGTCGTCCTACTATCACCCCGACAACGCAAACGATGCCGACCGCCTTGTTGATAATGAATTGCTTTTCAAGAGCCTAAATGACGTCATAGATGAAACTATCACCGACCCCTTGCTTCGTGAAGTGTTGGTAGGCAACTTGCCGCTTTATGCCGCCCAAAAGGACAAGACCGCTTTTGCCACACATGCTTTTATCGTTAATTTCTATAATAAAAGCGCCTATCGTGTGGTAGGTGGCAGCGATAAGATTGCAGAGGCTTTGTTTGAGGTATTGACCCGTTATGGAGGCAAGGTCATCACCCGACAAAAGGTGGTAAAAATCCTTGTTAACAACAGACAAGCTACGGGAGTCGTGGTGGCAAGCGGCGAGACTTATGCTGCCGATGTTGTTATTTCCGACATTCATCCCGCCCAGCTTGTCGACTTGGTGGAAGAACACGCTTTTACCTCTGCTTATAGGAATCGTGTGAAGGAAATTCCCAATACGGTTGGTGTTTTCTCCCTCTATCTCCGTTTCAAGGAAGGCACCATGCCTTACATGAATCATAACTTTTACAGCTATGGTAATCATTCACCGTGGGATATAGACGGAAGCATTGATAAAGATTGGCCCAAAGGCTATCTTTACATGCACCATTGCTATGAAAAAGACGCGCCTTTTGCTCAGGGTGGCGTGGTGATGAGCTATATGTCAATGGACACTTTGAAGGCTTGGGAAGACACCACAATTGGGCACCGTGGACCCGACTACGAACGCTACAAGCATGACCTTGCCGAACGCCTGTTAGATGCCGTGGAAAAGGACTTCCCCAATATCCGGGAATGCCTTGCCGACTACTATGAGGCCACGCCCCTGACTTACCGCGACTACACCCTGACCCCCGACGGTGCCATGTACGGCTTTGCCAAAGACGCCACCCTCGGAGCCGCTGGTAGGGTTTCGTTCAAGACAAAGGTGAACAACCTGCTTTTGGTCGGGCAAAATATCAACTCACACGGCATGATGGGTGTGCTTATCGGCACTTTGACGGCTTGTTCCCATCTTATTGGAGAAGAAGAGCTTATGAGGCAGATTACCGATGCCAACCGCAAAACCGTCGTAGTTATCGGTGGTGGCGTTGGAGGTTTGGTTTCTGGCGCGTTGCTGGCCAAGGAAGGCTATAAAGTGACGGTTTTGGAAAAAAACAAAATCATAGGTGGCGGACTCCAAAGCTTCATTAGAAACGGCCATAGTTATACAACAGGAATGCATGTCTTTGGCGGCTTTCAGAAAGATGGCGTGTTGCGCAAGTTGTTCTCCTATCTTGGCATCATGGATCGGATTTCGCTAGCACCAATGGATGAAAATGCCAACGATGTACTATTATTTGGTTGCGACCATGCTGAATACAAGTTTCCTAGAGGCCGGGAATACTTTGTGAACTACCTGGCTTCACTATTTCCTGAAGAAAAGGACAACATCAGGGCATACGTTGATAAACTGAAGGAATTATCCGGAGAAGACGCCTTATATAACCTACGCGAATATAACGTCTTGAAGCTTGACCATAGCGAAGATTTCTTCGTTTCTTTTGACCAACTAATCAACAAATACATCCAAAATCCCCGATTAAGGTCCTTGCTTCATTATCTGGCGCCCATGTTCAACGGTATTGATGGAGAAACGCCCGCTTATTTGAGCGCCTTGATTAGCATGTTGCATATAGATGGGACTTATCAATTCATAGGCGGTAGCCAGCAGTTGGCCGACCTGTTGGCCGGGGTGATAGAAGAATCTGGCGGTAAAGTGTTGCCCGGGAAAAAGGTCGTCGAAATCAAGGTGGAGGATCACAAGGTGATGAAAGTGGTTGACCAAGACGGAACTTCTTATCAAGCGGACAGTTACATATCATCTGTTCACCCAGCGGTGTTGTTGGATATTATCGATAAGGGTGCTTTTACGAAGGCCTACGTCAACCGTTTGCGGCAAAACAAAGAAACGGTATCATGCTTTAAAGTCTTTATTGAGTTCGTTGCACACACATATCCTTATTCGAATAGCACGAAATTCTTTGTGAAGGATTATGACCAATACTCAAAAATGTGTTCGATGACACAGGAAGACTGGCCGCAAGGCTTTATGTTTCTAACACCCCCTCCACAAGATGGCCCCTATGCCAAGACGATGGAAATCAATTGTATGATGAACTACGCCTGGGTAAAGCCATGGGAGAACACAACGGTGGGACATCGTGGCGCTGAATATGAGGAATGGAAGCGGCTTCAAACAGAGAAAGTGATTGACGAGATGGAAAAAATTTACCCAGGTTTCCGTAACTGCATCAAGAATGTTTACGCATCATCGCCATTGACCATCCGTGATTATTATGGAAACAAAGAAGGGTCGATGTATGGCTTCCATCACGACTGCAAGAACTTGTTGCTTTCGCAACTTTCTGTTTTTACTAAAGTTAAGAATCTGTTTCTCACGGGGCAGAATGTCAACAACCACGGCTTATATGGGGTGTCACTGACGGCCATACAGACAGCGGAGGCCCTCGTCGGACAAAATACCATCATACAGAAAATCAACAAGGGTGTTGGATAAGAGAATAATTTGTATTTTTGCAACATCAACTACGCCAACAGACAGATGGAAACAATTAAACTGAAACTTATTTATCCCAAGTGGAACAAACTTCCAGGTCAAACGACGTTTAACCTGCCGCCTCACGGCCCCGTAGCTTTTGCCGCTACCCTTCCCGAGTATGTCGAGATCTCTTTCACCGATGAGAATGTGGAAGCTATTGACTTCGACGAGGAATGCGACCTAGTCGCTCTTTCGATGATGCTTACCACGCAGGTAAAACGCGGTTGGGCCATTGCAGAGGAATACCATAAACGCGGTAAAACCGTATTGGCAGGCGGCATTTCCTCAATGCTTCATGCTGAGGAGATGGTCAATCATGTCGACAGCGTGTTTTTAGGCGAGTCGGAAGGCCGCTCCGAGCAGGTCATCCAAGACTGGAAAAACGGATGCTTGAAGAAAATCTATAACTATATTGGCAACATGCCCGACATTGCTACAGTGGGTCCTTGCCGCCGCGACCTTTACAAGCGTGAGCTATACAACCACAAGGGTGTGCAGATGGTCGACCTGTTTAACGCGAGCCGTGGCTGCCGTTTCAGCTGCTACCCCTGCGCCGTGTCGTATCTTGGCGGACGTAAGTTCCGTCCGCGTCCTGTCGACAAGGTGGTGGAGGATATGGCTGGCATCGAGAATAACCGCCTCTTCATCGTTGACAACTCATTGGCCCAGGACAAGCAATGGGAGATGGACCTCTTCCGTGCCATTGCTCCGCTGAAGAAAAAGTGGATTAGCCATACCATCGAAGACGACCCAGAAGTGCTTGACTTAGCCGCCAAGGCGGGAGCCTGGTATGTGTATCAAGCCGTATACGACACCTCTGACTACATCAAGGAGCGTGTAAAACGCTATCACGACTACGGCATCGGTGTGGAAGGCACCATCCTCTTCGGCCTTGACAATCAGACTGAGGATGACATCAAGCGTTTGATTGACTTCCTTGGAGAGATTGACCTTGACTTGGCCGAGTTTACCATCTTTGCGCCTTTCCCGCACACCAAGGGTCACGACGACCTGCTGCGACAGGGTCGCATCTTCGACTTCGACTGGGACCACTACAACGCTGGTCAGGTGGTGTATCAGCCCAAGCACATGACGCCTGAAAAGCTACAAGACCTCTACGAATACGCTTGGAAGAGCTTCTATGCCAGCGAGACACAAGAAGCCAAGATGTTCCGCTTATTCTGCAATGTGGCCTTGCGCGAGATGGAAGAAGGCACCTACCGTCCTCGCGACCGCAGGTTGATTAACAAGTCGTTTGGCCGTGATGTGGATCGTAGCAAGAGAAACGTCAACGTGAGAACGGAAAGCCAACAACTAATTAGCAGAGATTAAACTTTATATTCAGAACAATGAAAGTATCACCAGATTATTACGACGAAATTTTCACCTTCAAGGGTGAATGGGATATGGAATCCACTTGCGGACTGAAAATCAGGGAAGTAGAAGGGAAAAAATATGTCATCGTTACAGAATTGTATCAAGATAACCCCGGCTCTTCAGTTACCTACGCAGGCCGTAAGTTGGCAGACCAAATCTGTGAGGCGAAAAACCTGAAATTGGAGGACATCGTCTATCTGGAATGTACCCCCAATACCAATTCAAAGCTGTCGTTCTACGACGAAGAATATTTCCAAGTGGATTTCTTTGCTGACATGCAGCATAAATATCGCCAGCTATCGAAAGAAGAAGTGATGAAAATCTTTAGCAAATAATGAATCGGAAAGTTTTGTTAATCGGCCTGTTGTTGCTTCTCTTTGGACAAACTTTTGCCCAAGAGCGTATCGCCCTTTGGGAAGGATACAAAGTGAAGAACGGCAAGCAAGTCACATTGACGCCTTATGTGGCTGAAAACAATGTTGACAGCATCGCCGTGATTGTTTGTCCTGGCGGCAGCTATTGTTGGCTCGACAAGGACAATGAAGGCAAAAAGGTGGCCAAATGGCTGCAAAGCAACGGCATCACGGCCTTTGTGTTGCACTACCGCACGGCGGGATTTGGAGCCTATTTTTGGCATTATAGGGTTGTCTTTCGTGGCAAGCGTTATCCCGATATGGTTACCGATGCCCAACGTGCATTGCAATGGGTACGCGATCATGCCGATGAATACCACATCAATCCGGATAAAGTGGGCATGATGGGCTTTTCGGCAGGCGGACATTTGGTGATGTTGTCGGCCTGTTTCAATGAATACAATTTCTTGAAAGAATGCGGAATCGAAACGGAAACAGACCTTCGTCCGAGTTTTGTTGCCCCGATATATCCCGTGGTGACGATGACGGAAGGCTGTGTGCACAAGCGCTCGCGCAGAGCCTTGCTTGGCGACGACAACCAAAACGACAAGACACTGCAGGACTCGCTTTCGGTGGAACGCCATATTCCCGATAATTGCCCCCCTGTTTTTCTTATCAATTGCATCGATGACCCGGTTGTGGATTATCACAACTCTGTTCTCCTCGATTCCGCCTTGACCGTCAAAAACATCAATCATCGTTACTTTCAATACTATACTGGTGGCCACGGTTTCGGTGCAAGCGAAGAGAAAGGCACGCCGGAATGCAGAGCATGGAAAAACGAGTTTATCAATTGGGTAAAAGCACGCTTTTCCTGCAAATAGATTGTTGAATTTAGTGTTTTAATTTCATGACGAACAACGATATAGAATTCAAATCCGTTGAAGAAATCAAAGCTTATCAAGAAGATTTGTTGCATAAGGCCTTGACTTATCTTCAAGCTCATTCACCATATTACCAACGGATGTTCAAGAGCTACGGCATCAATATTGAAAAGATACAGCATATTGAAGACTTGGTGAAGATTCCGTTCACCGAGAAGAAGGACTTGCAGCTGTTTAACGATGAGTTTCTTTGCTGCCCAAAGGAGAAGGTTATAGACTATATCACCACTTCTGGTACGTTAGGTGACCCCGTTACCTTCGGTTGCACCGAAAAGGACCTGCAACGCTTGGCCTATAACGAGAAAAAGTCTTTTGAATGCGCGGGCGTGAAACCGGGCAATGTAGTGCAACTGATGACTACGTTAGACAAGCGTTTTATGGCAGGGTTGGCCTATTTCCTCGGTCTTCGTGAGATGGGCGCAGGTGTCATCCGCGTGGGTAACGGCATTCCCGAGCTGCAATGGGACACCATCCGTCGCATCAAGCCCGACACCATCATGTGTGTGCCGTCCTTTATTCTGAAGCTGATACAATATGCCGAAGAACACGGCATAGACTACCAGAACAGCAGCATTCGCCGTATCATTGGTATCGGTGAGGGTTTGCGCGAGCAAAACTTCGACCTCAACTTGCTGGGCCGTAAAATCAAGGAGAAATGGGATGTGCAACTTTTCGCTACTTATTCCTCTACCGAGATGGGCGCAACCTTCTCGGAGTGCGAATACGGACAAGGCGGTCATGTGCACCCCGAACTCATTATCGTTGAGATTATTGGCGAGGATGGCCTTCCTGTTCCAGACGGCCAGCCTGGTGAAATCGTCGTCACTACCCTTGGCGTTGAAGCCATGCCCTTGCTGCGTTTCCGCACAGGCGACATCGCTGCAAAGCGAGTGGAGCAATGCAAGTGTGGCCGCAACTCCTACCGTCTTACCCCGCTTGTGGGTCGCAAAAACAACATGATTAAGCTGAAGGGCACTACACTTTATCCTCCGGCAATCAACGATGTCTTGGACAACACCGATTATGTGGAAAACTACGTGATTGAAGTGCGCCAAAGCGAGGCAGGTACTGACGATGTAGTGGTGAAAATCGGTTTGAAATATCAGCCCGATTTTGACGTGGTAAAGACACTGAAAGACAGCTTCCGCTCACGTATTCGCGTGGCTCCACAAATCTTGATCCTGCCCGTTGAAGAAATCCAGAAAATCAACTATCCTGCCAAGACGCGCAAACCCGTCAAATTCATCGATTTACGCCAAAAATGATAACCAGTTTCGATGATATCAGACCTTATAACAACTCTGAGATTCCGGCTGCCGTTCATCGTCTTTTTGACAGCGAGGAGGCAGCAGCCAAAATGCGCGGATTGTTTCCTTGGGCTGATATTGAGAAACTGAAAACTGAGATTGACGACATCGGGACTTCCAACCAGTTCCAGCATGTCGTCATGACCCAGTTGATAGCCAGCGTTATACGTGGTTCCACTTTGGGATTTACCTATTCGGGTTTGGAAAACGTTCAGGGCAAAATGCCCTGTCTTTTTGTCTCCAATCACCGCGACATCGTCCTCGATGCCATGTTGCTTCAGTACGTCTTTTTGGTTGAAGACCTGAACACTTGCCACATTGCTTTTGGTGATAACCTGATGTTTGACGGCTTCTTCAAGGATTTCTGGAAGGTAAACAAAATGTTTCAGATGTCGCGTGGCGGCCATCTCAAGTCGTTCTACGCCAGTTTGATGCATGTCTCAGAGTATATCCGGTACCTTATTACCGAACGAGGCGAAAATGTTTGGATTGCCCAGCATAACGGTCGCGCCAAAAACGGTATAGACGTGACGGATTCGGCCCTCATCAAGATGTTTGGCATGAGTAGGCGTGACGACAGGGTGGCATCACTTGCCGAGCTCAACATTGTGCCTGTTACAGTATCCTACGAATGGGAGCCCTGCGACAAGTTGAAGGCTGTCGAGGTTTGCATTTCGCTCCATCAGAAATACGAAAAACAACCAGGAGAAGACCTGAACAGCGTGTTGACGGGCATGACGCAACCCAAAGGCCGCGTGCATTTCCACATGTCGCCTGCAATCACAAAAGAGGAGATGAACGCTTTGGATAAAGGTCTTTCCGCCTTGATTCATAAAAGAGTGGCGGAATTAATCGATGAGCGGATTTATTCGGCTTATCGGTTATATCCCAACAATTACATTGCCCACGACCTGCTCTGTGGTACCGAAGAATATGCTAATCAATACACGGCAGAAGAAAAGGCGCGATTTTTGCATTATATGAGTTGGATGGAGGCATATCCTCAATTGGATCGCGAGGAACTCGAGCGTATCTTTTTGGGAATCTATGCCAATCCTATTGATCATTATAACAAAGTTAAGTCAAGATGAAAAAGTGGTTATTATTTGTGTTGTTTTTGGCAGTTGGGTTCGGTGCCATGGCACAAGAACCTACCCGTAGCAAAGTCAGCGAAGAGGACAAAACAGCCTTGCTGAAGCAAATGAAAGGCCAAACGAATGCTTTCAGTTGCAGTTTTGTTGAGGAAAAATGGATTGCTATATTGGACGAAACCTTGGTATCAAAAGGTACCATCAGTTATGAACCTTCCAAACGCCTGACTTGCGAATACACCGAACCAGAGGCTTTGAAACTGGTTAAGGAAGCCAACGGCAAGTTGACCGTAACAAAAAAAGGCAACCCCGTTCCGCCCAGTCCCATGCATCGGCAGATGATGGACATGATGGAGGTTTTCGTCAGTGGTCAAGCGGCCGAGAATTCTAAAGAATATCAAGCTGAAGTATGGTCTGAGGGCAAGTATTATATCCTCAGTTTGACACCCAAAACCAAGCAACGCTTCAGCTTGATCGAGCTTTATATCGACAAGCCCAGCAAAAGGATCATCAAAACCGTGCTGAAAGAGGCTAAAGGCGACACCACCACTGTCACCATGACGGAGGATTAAAAACAGAAAGGAAAACCATGTTAACGGCGATTTTACGTATAGAAAACCTAAAGAAATCCTATTCGGGCTTGAACCGGCAAGTTTTGTCTGGACTCTGTCTGACCATAGAACGTGGCGAAATCTATGGTTTTTTGGGTCCTAATGGAGCAGGAAAAACCACTACCGTTAACATACTCTCAGGTTTGTTGAAACAAGATGAAGGCAGGATTGAGATGTTCGGGAAGCCTTACGAGGAAAACAGGGACTACATCAAGCATCATATTGGAATCGTGCCGCAAAATATCGCCGTTTTTCCCGAGTTGACCGCATACGAAAACCTGAAAATCTTCGGGTCTATTTATGGCATGGAGACCGCGGTTCTCAAGCAGAGAATCAACGAGTTGCTGGAGATGTTCGGGCTTAGCGAGTTCCGCAACAAAAAGGTGTCCACTTTCTCGGGTGGCATGAAACGCAGCGTCAACCTGATGGTGGGCATCATGCACACCCCCGAACTGCTCATCCTAGACGAGCCTACCGTCGGCATCGACGTGCAGTCAAAAGTTGTCATTTTGGAATGCCTTCATCGCCTCAACGAGGAAGGCATGACGATACTCTATACCTCCCACGACATGGAGGAAGCCCAACGCCTTTGCACCCGCGTCGGCATCATTGACGGTGGCAAGTTGGTGGCCGAAGACACGCCCGAACAACTCATGGCGGCTTATCCGGGTTGCGAAGACTTGGAAGCCATTTATCTACGCATCACGGGAAGAAAACTAAGAAACATGGAGGACTGAACCGATGAAACGACTTATCTCACTGATTTATAAGGATTTTTTGCTTCTCATTAGAGATAGGGCTGGTTTGATCTTTCTCTTTGTCATGCCGATGGTGCTGGTTATCGTGATGACAGGTATGCAGGAAGGCGCCTTTGAGAATGCGTCAAGCAAGTCGGTCTCGTTGCTCATCCTCAATGCCGATCAAGACGAAATCGGTGCCACTGTGACTGACGAAATGAGCGCACAGGATTTGTTTGCCGTCACTGTAGCGGATCCTTCCACGACAGAGGCCGACGTGCAGCAGATGGTCAAACGAGGCGACTACCTTGTGGGTATCGTCGTTCAAGAGAACACAACGGCCAAGATACAAAGCAACATACAGAAAAGTGTGGCCGCTGCCTTTGCAGGCCTGCCTCAATCGGTGGCGCAAGCCAAAATGGACACTGTCAGCATCAAGGTCTATCTGGACCCGACGCTCAACAGCACTTTCCGCACCACTATGCTGTGCCAATTGCGGGAGGCTTCGACGGCCATCCAAAACCGCTATATGTTCGACAAGATTTCAGAGGAGGTGAACGACCGCGCCATGTTGCCTATGGGCGAATTTAGCCTATCGGCCGCACAGCCTGTTGGCATCGAAGAGGTGGCCTACGGCAATGGCAACGGCACATCTGTCGACAGCTTCGATGCGGCGGCGCACAACGTGCCGGCTTGGACCCTGTTCGCCATCTTTTTCATTGTCATCTCGCTGTCGGGCAACATCATCAAGGAACGGCAAGACGGCAGTTTTGCCCGCCTGATGACCATGCCCTGCCCCTACCCGACTTATCTGCTGAGCAAAGTCATCGTTTATGCGATAGTGTGTCTTGTCCAGTTCCTCTTGGTTCTGGCGATGGGCAAATGGCTGTTTCCCGTGGTGGGTTTGCCCGCCTTCGACATGCATGGCAACTTTGGGCTCTGCCTCGTTGTGGTGCTTTGTGCGGCCTTGGCCGCCATTGGCTTCGGTTTGCTCATCAGCGCCTTTGCCACTACGCACCAGCAAGCCTCCATTTTTGGTGCGGTGTCGGTCGTCCTCCTTTCCGCCATTGGTGGCATTTGGGTGCCCACGTTCCTCATGCCGAAGTTCTTGAAGGCCTTAAGTTCCGTTTCGCCCTTGAATTGGGGCATAGAAGCATTCTATGACCTCGTCTTGCGCGACGGCAACTTTGCGTCTATCCTGCCGCAATGCCTCTTATTGCTTGGTTTTGCCGTCATTTGTTTCATTATCTCCGTTTTGGCCCAAGGGAAGAAAAGCTGGTGAAAACCATCGGTTCGGGCAAAACTTTTGGTGGACAAGGGAAAAAGTAGTACCTTTGCACCCCTAAAAGGAGCTTCATTCAAAGCAAAATACGAACCGAAATGATAGAGAATTATCCCAATAAAAGAAGAATGAACTGTGAGACGGGCATGTTGGTCAACATGTTGCAGTATTACGGTTATGAGATGAGTGAACAGATGGCTTTTGGCATTGGCGGAGGTTATTGTTTCGTATACATGCCATTCATTAAAACCCCAGAAGGCTATATTTTTCCCCTTTTGAGAACAAAGCCTATTACCATTTTCAGGAATGTTTGCCAACGCCTGCATTTGGATTATCATGAAGAGACTTTCGGAAACGACGAACAGAAAGCCGCTGCGGCCTTGGATGCGCTGGTGGCCAAGAATGTACCCGTTGGCGTTCAGGTAAACATCGGTGCGCTTGACTATGTCAATAAATTTGCCGAGTTCAGATCCTATATGGGAACCGGAAACTCGGGTGCGATGAATTTCAACGGTCATGCGGTTTGTATCATAGGCGAGAACGGTTCGGAGTATGTCTTTTCCGACACGGATTTCAGGATTCCCGACGAATACGTCACTTTAGACAAGGCTGCCATGAACAAGGCACGATTCTTCCCCGGTTCCTTCACGCCACACGGCCTTATGGTATATCTGGGCCCTTCCGATAAAGAAGCCATGCGCCCCGACAACCTCAAACAAGCTATCGTAGCTGGTATGAAAGAAACCTGTCACATCATGTTGAAGTGGTATCATCCCTACGTCGGCTGTAATGGCTTGCATTTCTTTGCCAAAGACATCAGGAGTTGGCACAAAAAATTCAACAAGGAACAAATCAACGGCCGCCTGTTGAAATATTACCGCTGGATTGAATTGGGCGGAACGGGAGGCGCGGCCCATAGAGGAATGTATTGCGACTTTTTGAAGGAGTCGGCCGTCATTTTCCAAGATGAGATCTTGGATGATTGCGCCGCCTCGATGTCGATAGCTGCCGATGGTTGGCGCCAGTTTGCCGTCGATTGTGGCCGTTTTATGCGACAAGAAAGCGTCACGCTCAACGAGATGGCTGATGTCATGGATGAAATCGGTGATGCTGAGCATAAGACCTTCAAGAAAATCAAGAATGAGTTTCTTAAAAAGCAATGACGTAAGGTTATGATGATTGAGACATACCCCAATCCGAGAAGAATGCATTGTGAGACCGGTGTGCTGGTCAATATGTTGGAGTATTATAGTGTCAAGCTTTCCGAACCAATGGCCCTTGGTATAGGAGGAGGTATGTTTTTCCTGTATTTTCCTTGGCTAAAAGCAAACGGTTTTGATTTGCTTGTGTTGAGGACGTTCCCCGGTTCCATTGTCCGGCATTTTGCGAACAGAACGCATTTGGGATATCACGAGATGAACTTTGGAAACAATATGGAAAAAGGCCAGAAAGCCTTGGACGAATTGGTGTCCAAAAACATCCCGGTTGGACTGGTGGTCAATTTGAGGGACCTGCCTTTTTTGGAAGACATTGGCATAAAGATCGATTTCAACGGACATAACTTGACTGTTATCGGAAAAGAGGGTACGGATTATGTTCTCGTTGAAACCCACGAGATGCGCACCACAGATGATTATCCCCGTTTGGATGAAACACAACTCACCTTAGCACGGTTTCATAAAGGTTTTGGGGCACCTCATGGCAGATTGTATTATTTGGATCCTTTGCCGCAAGACTTCTTGGAAAAAGCAGACATGAAAAGCGCCATTGTCAAGGGAATTGAAGAAACTTGCAGAAATATGCTTTCTATTCCGACGCCATGGACGGGCTACAGAGGTATCCATTATTTCGCCAAAAAAGTGCGACAAATGGATAATAAACTATCACAGAAACAAATAAAGCAGTTGTTTTTTTGGTATTATACCATGATTGAGCAAGGTGGCACAGGTGGAGCTGGTTACCGCTATATGTATTCCACTTTTCTGAAAGAAGCTGCTCCCATTGTGCAAAGTGAAGTTGTCGACAATTGTTCCGTTGTCATGAACCATGCTGCCGATAGTTGGCGGGCATTCACCATCGGCTGCAATCGCTATATTAAGGATTCAGGTGTCACGTTGAAAGAAATAGCCGAATTCATCGATGAAGCCGGCAATCTTGAGCATGAAACCTTTATGAACCTCAAGAAGAAGTTTCTTAAAAACGCTAGATAATACAATACAGCTTTATGATACAGAATTATCCCAACGACAGAAGAAACCATTGTGAGAGTGGTACGCTAGCCAATATGATGAAATATTATGGCTACGAGATTAGCGAGCCAATGGCTTTTGGCATAGGTGGCGGTATTTATTTCCTGTATTTTCCGTTGCTAAGGCTTAAGGATTCCGTCCTGGTGGTGATGCGTTCTCGCCCGGGTTTCATTATTCGTAACTTTGTTAAACGGATGGGCGTGGGTTACCATGAACAGACATTCGGCAATGATGTAGACAAAGCGCAACAAGCATTGGACGATTTGATTGCCAAAGGTGTCCCCGTAGGCGTGGGTGTCAACATTTTGGGATTGAAATATCTAAACGACCTCGGTTTCGACTTGGACTACAACGGGCATCACATGACAGTCATCGGTAAGGAGGGTTCTCAATACATCGTATGTGACACCGAAATGCATTTGCCCGACGAATTCTTTAGGGTTGAGGAAGTCGTTTTGCGAAGCGTCAGGTTTAGGTCGGGCATATCTGCTCCGCATGGCCGCATGTTTTATTTCGACCCACTTCCAGCTGATTATTCCGAAAAGGTCGACCTCAAGTCTGCTGTTATTGAGGGCTTGAAGGAAGCCTGTTTTAATATGGTCACGATCCCCATGCCCTGGTTTGGTTACAAGGGCATACATTATTTTGCCAACGACCTGCGGAAATGGCCCAAAAAATACTCGGAAGAGAAGATAGGGTTTATCTTGTTCCATTACTATAAACTCATAGAGACTGCAGGTACTGGTGGTTCGGGATACCGTTACATATATTCCAACTTCCTTAATGAAGCTGCAACTTTGTTGCAAGATGAAGTTATTGCCGATAGTGCCGCTACCCTGCTCAAGGCTGCCGACAGCTGGCGAGAGTTTACCTTGGGCAGCAGCCATTATATTAAGCATTCGGGCGTCACGGTGAACGAATTGGCTGACATCCTTGACGAGATCAGCGGTTTGGAGCGCGACACTTTCGTGAACCTCAAAAAGAACTTTTTGAAACACGTTAAATAAGATAGTCTCATGATAGAAAATTATCCCAACCAAAGAAGAATGCACTGTGAGACGGGCGTATTGGTTAATATGCTGCAATATCACGGCTTGAAAATCAGCGAACCGATGGCTTTTGGCATTGGCGGCGGCTTGTATTTCATGTATTTTCCTTGGTTTAAGGTTGAGGATTTTGTGCTGCTGGTGCTTCGTACCAAGCCCGCCACCATCCTTCGGCATTTTTCGTCGAGAATGCATCTCGACTATCACGAAGTCTCGTTTGGCAACGACAAAGCAAAAGCCCAAAAAGCCTTGGATGACTTGATTGACCAAGGCGTCCCCGTTGGACTAACGGTCAACATGAAAGGCCTGAAGTATCTGAACGACCTCGGTGTCATACTCGACTTCAACGGCCATAACCTCACGGTGATAGGCAAGGAAAACGGGCAATACATCATTGCCGACGTCGATCACCAGTTGCCCAACGATGATTATGTCTATTTGGACGAAACCCGTATGCAGGCCGTCAGGTTCATGCCCGGGCCTTCGGCACCTCATGGCCGTTTGTATTATTTTGGTGATCTTCCTAAGGATTTTTCTGATAAAACCTTGATGAAACAAGCTATCGTCAAAGGCATAAAGGAAACCTACAGGAACATGATGAACATTCCCATGCCGTTTTTCGGTTGCAGGGGCTTCCATTACCTGGCCAAGGACATGAGAAAATGGGAAGGCAAGTTCTCGCAGGAATATGTCGACCATGTGCTGTATTGGTATTACAAATTCGTGGAAATGACTGGCACGGGCGGTGCAGGCTACAGGTATATCTATGCCGATTTCCTCAAGGAGTCTGCCGATATATTCCAAAGTGAGGTGTTGGCCGATTGCAGTCAGTTTATGCGCGGTTCTGCCGACAGTTTGCGACGCTTCTCTGTGGGTTGCAATCGTTATATGAACAGAAGCGGTGTAACCCTGAACGAGTTGGCTGACGCGATTGATGAGGCCGGCAACTGCGAACAGAAAACCTTTACGAAACTCAAGAAGGATTTCCTCAAATAAAGCCCTTGTATGATAGAGAATTTCCCCAACCAAAGAAGAATGCACTGCGAGACGGGTACGCTGGTCAATTTGTTGGAGTATTACGGCTTCAAAATCAGCGAACCAATGGCTTTTGGCATTGGAAGTGGCCTGTATTTCATGTATTTTCCTTGGTTGAAGGTTCAGGATTTCATACTTGTTGTGATGCGTACCCGTCCTACCGCAATCATCCGCAGTTTTGCGAAAAGGATGCATTTGGGATTTCACGAGCAATCGTTTGGAAACAATGTGGAAAAAGCCACAAAAGCCTTGGATGATCTTGTGGCAAAGAATATCCCGGTTGGGTTGGCATCTAACTTGTTTGGATTGAAATACTTGTCAAACATAGGATTTGAGTTGGATTATAACGGACATCATTATGTGGTGGTGGGCAAGGAAGGTTCGCGATACGTCATTGCTGATACCAACGAAACCATTCCCAACGACGATTACGTTTACCTTGAAGAAACCTATCTTCGCTATTCGCGCTTCAGGCCAGGAATATCGGCACCTCATGGCTGGATGTTTCACATCGACCCTTTGCCTGAGGATTATTCGGCCAAGATAGACCTGAAGCCCGCTATCATCGACGGGATGAAGGAAACCTGCAAGAATATGATGTCCCGCAAGTTGAAGTTTTTTGGTGTGAAAGGCATCCACTATCTCGCCAATGACACCAGAAAATGGCCAAGGAAATACACGCAAAAGGAAATCGACAACCAACTTCTATGGGATTATCGCATTCTGGAACGGGCTGGCACGGGCGGTTCCGGCTACCGTTACATTTATGCAGATTTTTTGAAGGAAGCCGCTGCCCTCTTCCAGAACGAAGTTCTTGAAGATTGTGGCAGACTTCTCACGAATGCCGCAGACCGTTGGCGTCAATTTACCGTAGGCTGCAACCGTTACATCAGCCGAAAAAACATAACCTTGAACGAATTGGCCGATGCCATTGACGAGGCCGGTAACTATGAATACAAAGCCTTCAAGCAGCTGAAAGAAGGCTTTCTGAAGAAACAGAGATAAGACATGGAAACGTTTTGTAAACTTGATAAGGAATCGCGTTGTGCCGTCATCGGGCATGGCAGCTGGGCCACCGCCCTTGTCAAGGTGCTGGCCATGAACGAGCCCGTGGTCAACTGGTTTGTGAGCAACCCCGAGGTGATGGAGTCGCTGCGCAACGAAGGCCGCAACTGCCGTTATCTCTCCGATGTCGAGTTTGACATGAGCCGTATTTGCCTCTCCGACGACATCAACGACACGATCAGTCGTGCCGAAATCGTCATCCTTGTCACGCCCGCCGCCTATCTGAAGACTTGTCTCGCCAATCTGACGCTGCCGTTGAACGACAAACTTGTCATTTCAGCCATCAAGGGCTTCATTCCCGACGAAAAGATGTTTGTAAGCGATTATTTGAAGCAGCGTTATGGTCTCTCAGAAGCACAGGTTTGTTTTCTCGGAGGTCCCACCCATGCCGAGGAGGTAGGATACGGGCGACTCACTTACCTCAATTTGGCCTGTTCCGACACCACCTATGCCGGCGTTGTTGTCGATAAGCTGAATACATCCTTCCTTAAAGTGAACTACGTGCAAGGGGTGCGCTTTTTGGAACGTGCCGCTGTAATGAAGAACATCTACGCCGTCATGGTGGGAATCGCCTTGGGTTTAGGCTATGGCGACAATTTTATCTCTGTTCTTGTTTCAAACTGCATCAAGGAGATGTACTTCTTGCTTGATCCGCAAAGCGCCACCAATGTCAGCAAGTTCAAGCCGTCCAACTTCTTTGGCGACCTGTTGGTTTCGTGTTATTCGAGCCACAGCCGCAACCGTCAACTCGGTGTGCTCATCGGGCGCGGCAACACGGTGAAGACGGCACTCAACGAGATGACCATGGTGGCAGAGGGCTATTTCGCCTCGGAGTTCATTACCACCGTTGATGAGAAGCTGCGTCGTCAGATGCCCATCGTGGAGACCGCCTACCAAATCCTCCACAACGACCTGCCTGCCCGCAAAGCCATGAAGGCTTTGGAGGAGGTTTTGGAGTGAGGGATTAAGAAAAAAGTTATTATCTTTGCGCCAATGAAACGTTGGCTCATCATCGGATTGTTTCTCCTGCCGGCCTTGGCCGCCTGTGTCAAGGACCCTGAGCCTGTCGAAGGGCCGACCCGAAAAGAAACTTTCAGTTCTGAATTATCCGCTATCGACAGCCTGATGTGGCAGCGGCCCGACAGCGCCTTGGCCTGCCTGTTGCCGTATTTCGACACCTGTTGCGCGGCGGAACACGACAGCCATTACGCCCATCTGCTGTTGTCCGAGTTGCTGTACAAAAACGACTACGCCCAAACCAACCGTGCTGAATTGCAGGACGCCGTCGTGTATTTCGACAGCCTTGCCCAAAACGACAACGCTCACACGAGACGCAGTCATTGCGGGCTTGACCCGCAATCTCCCAGCCAGAAAGACATCCTCGCCTTCCTTGCCGCCCGCGCCCATTACATCTACGGCGTAGGCTATTACGAGCAAGACAGCGCCGTGCCGGCCTGCAGGGAATACCTGAAGGCCTTGGAAATCATGGAGGAACGGTTTGCGGAGAAGGAATTGGTGGGGAAGAAGGCCCAGTTTATGGCATTGACGCATTCACATCTGACAACATTGTTTTCTGACCATTATATGCATGATCAGGCTGTTTATTTTGGAGAATCAGCATTGGATTATTACGATAAGTATGGATCTTCGCCTCGACATAAGGCATGGATTTTAAACGAAATAGGTTTGCATTATGATATAATGGAAAATTACGACAGTGCTTATTTCTATTATTGCGAAGGATTGTCAGTCTTGAAAGATACTAATAACTTGACTTATAGGGATATAGCCACACATTTAGCTTATTTGTCCTATAAGAAAACCGGAGAGATAGACACTCCTTTGGATCAACTGCACAATTTAATTGTCTTATCGGGTAGCGAAAAAGAATATCTGTCAAGATGTTTGACAATAGGAGAAATTTATTATCATGAGAAACTGTATGATTCCGCCCTGGTTTTTCTAAATAAGGTGTTTTCCGGAAACTCTAGTTTAGCATCCAAGAAACAAGCTGCCGAATGGTTAGTGGAGATATGCCAAATACAGGGAAAGGATTCTGAAATACTTGAATATGCAGAGTTTTTGGTGCCTTATGCCACTCAGGACGAAAACCAAAGCCATGTGAAGTCTCAATTGACCAAACTTCACCAGAACTATGTTCATGACAAGATAGAGTTAAGGCACAAGCTGCAAACGAGAAAACTGTTGAAGATTGCGGGAATAACCTTGTTAGCTATATTGTTGTTTGCTTTGGTTTCTGCTATTTTTCATTTCATTAACAAGAATCGCTACCTTTATTTGAAAAGGCAAAAGGATGAAACAGAGAGGCAATTGATATCAGAGCGCCATACCCACAAGATGAAACAGGCCGCCTTAGCGGGCAGGCTGAAACGGAGCAATGAAACCCTGCGTCAAACAGAACAGCAGCTTGAAGAAACACGGCTTACCAAAAACGCAGCCAATGATGGCAAAAGCCTGAATTCCAATATGGCAGCATACAAGGCAAGTCCAATTTGTCGCCATATTATCGAAGTTGTTGATGACAGTAACTTCAAGCCAAAAATAGAACCCTTCATCTATAAGAAGTTCGCACTCGACAGAAATCAACTGAATGCTTTGGTGGAAGCCGCCGACCTGAATCTTGATAATTTCACGGTTCGTATCCGAAAAAAATATCCTGCGTTGAACGAGGAAGACATGAAATACTGCTGTCTATACCTGTTAGGTTTGAACGAAGCCGATATCTCCGCCTTGATGCAACGGGCTTATTCAACTGTATGCGACAGAAACAGGAAAATCAAACGCATCATTGGAACTGAGGGAGAACTGAAGGTTGCCTTGATGGATTGGGTATAAGACAATGCATCTTTTTCATTTTTAAGTTGTTAGCATAAATCCCCGTACTTTTCCGTACCCAAAATCTCTTGATAGGGCTCTTTCGCCTATATATTTTTGCAGCACATAGTCTAAAGTCGTTGCAAAATGAAAATCAAACAACTCAAATCATTCGTTCTGCTGCTCGGACTAATGCTGCCGACAGCATGGTGTGGTGCCAACGGCACCTGTTCTACTGATGGCCATAGCCATATTCAAGTAAAGGAAGCGCGTGTTGAGAACACTCCCAAAGGCCACACCATCAAGGCTTCCATTGATGGCCACACGCTCACGGTGCTTTTTACCGAGAATCTAGGCCAGGTGGATGTGGAAATCACCACGGCCGCAGGCGCCACAGTGCAAACCTTCTGGGTTCCCACGCCCGATGGTCTGCAAACCTACGTCCCCAATGTGGGGAATTACATCATCACCTTCACGCTCGCCAATGGCGACGTGTATTACGGTGAGTTTGCGGTGACGGATTAAACCAAATCACAAAAAAACATCATTAAAACTTTAAAAAAATGAAACAGAGAAATTTAACCATCTTTTTATTGTCGGCAACTTTGTTTGCGACATTGACATTGAGCTCTTGCAAAAAGGAGTCCACGGGAACCAACAATAGGACGTCCGAAACAATCGATGCGCAAGCTGAAGGCACATTGAAGCGCATCATGGACTTCAAGGAACAATTGGAGTATTACCGTGCCTGTCCCGACCTGAGGGACGGCGCAAGCGTGACACTTGACGATGCCCTTTGGGACGTTGAGGCCTTGTTCAACCTGACGTATGCCTATCCCGAGTTGGCCTATGCGCATACGGTCGTGTGCGACACCGTGCTTTTCCTTGATGTGGAAGCCGACAACACCGTGCCGTTCAACCGACTGACGGCATTCTACGATGAGATGCATGGCGTTGTAAGTACATTATATCACGGCCTCGACATCGACAACAAGCAGTTCCTCATTCTTGATGTCGAGGAAGGCGAACGAGAAGGTGATGCTGTTGCCGTCAGACTGCACAGCGTTCAGGGAAGCGTTAGGGGCGGTGATGGCTTTCCCCCTGGACCGGACGTGCCCATCACGGAGATTGGGCCTTTTGAAGACGGGCCTCTATGGTATTATGGTGAAAACATTTCAAACAACGGACAAATTGAACCACTGAACACTGATGCCGCTGACCTCATAAGTCTTATGCTAAACTTTTTATTAGTGCCCCAAGCCCCAGAAGGTCAACTTTATTTTTATACCGACGCCCAAAATAATGAGTTAAGACCAAATGATTTTCAACCTTTCTCTCATGTTTCCTATCCTAATGTGGGACAATACTGCGAGTTTTATGTGGGGAATCCTTCGATTCCGGATTATTGGTTAGACACCGACCAACTGAACTTCTATTATTTTGGCGAAAGACATCTTGTATTGGATATCCTACCCTCTTACAACGGGATGTCATTGCCTTACGGCCATTGTTTGTTCAATGTAGTCATCGAAGACTACAAGCAAGAAGAATTCTCAATAACAACTGCCATAGGCCACCATACCATAGCTTATTATGGACAAAAATGGGTTGTCTCACAAGGATCTTTTGAAAGAGAAAACCTGTAAAATAAGAAAAGCAGAAACCACCATGAAAAGAATCCTTTTGTTTGTGGCCTTATGGATGGCCGGCCTAAACCTCATGTCACAGGAATGGGAAATCTTTGTAGAGGAATTGTCTGACGGGTATTTCGAGAGTATGGTCACTGTGGATAACGGGGAATGCGTGATGGTTACGGGCACGACACATGTCAGCCCTTTCAACCCTCCTGACGGGCAAGACGGCCTTGTCGTCAAGATAGCGAAGGACGGAAGCTACATAAGCCGTACGGTGCACGTGCCCGCGATGATACTGACATACCACTGTGCCGAGCAGCTTCCCAACGGCAATTACATGGTGTTCGGCGTCTGCAACGATAGCCTTATGGACCCCGTTTTTCAAAGGTATCTCAAGGTGGACGTGTTCGATGCAGAGCTCCAGACGGTAAGCTCAAAAACGTATGACGTGAACGATGATGTCTTCGAATGTTTTGTGCGTCCATATACTGGCCAAATAATGAGGTCGATGGTGTCAAAGTCGGGCACTGTGATACTGGCTACCACTTTGGCTTATCCTGAAACCACCCCCTATGGCATGAGTTACCCTCCTGCGTTTCGTTTCTATGAATTCGACGAGGAGGGGAATATCATCAGGTTTGTCGACGACGCGCCAAACCTTGTGTCTTCAGGCGACATCAAGGAAATCACCTATGCGCCCCATTCCGACAACCTGATGGTGATACTGAAGGGCGGGTCGTATCCCGAAGGGCATACAGGCTGCAGCGGGCTGTTCGTGTTCGATACGGCGTTCCATGTCGTGACTCGGCAGCACATGCTCGGCCTGGCCTCGCCATTCGGCATCGTCCGTGACAACGCGAGCGACGGCAGATGGATTGACGGCGATTTCCTTATATTGGACATAGAGAAACGTTTGAACGGCGGCAACCCGTACCGCTCCCTGTTCAAGGTGGATTCAGCCTTGCATGTGTATGCCTCGCTGGACCTGCCGCCGCTTGACGACTCATGCACGCAAGCCCCTTCGGCCACAACCACGGCCTACATCAACGACTCCACCATCTTCGAATTCAGCTACAGCAGAATCTCCATGGCGAGTTCGTCAGTACAGCAGGCCAACGTCAACTTGGTGGACAAGAACCTCAACCTGCTGGGGCGCAAGGTGATCAGACAGGATGACCGCTACAACCAATTTTCAACCCCTGCTGCCTTCAATGACGGGGGATGCCTTGTGAGGTTCACCACAAGAAATACTGACAATACCGAACGACAGCAACTTTTTATGAAATTCCGCCGCGAGGACATCGAAATCACCTGGGATGTGGTAAAGGAAGACAAAAGGGAGACTACGGCTCAGGTGTATCCCAACCCCGCCACTCAAATGGTCAACATTTCCATTGGCGACTTGATGTGCGAAGGCGGGCGGTTGCAGGTCTTCGACACGAAAGGCGCAAAGTGGCTCGACAGCGTGATAACCAAACAAGGCAACTTAATCACTATAAACGTCGAGAAACTTGAGAAAGGAATTTATGTCTATAAGATAATAACGGAAAACATGGATATTATTAACGGAAAATTTGTGAAGAAATGAATGGTAAAAATGCAATTATGAGTCAAACAAAAAGTGTTTTAGCAGTTGCTTTTGTGGTGTTTTTTGGGTTAAGTACAATGGCCCAAAATGGAAGCACACAGGCCGAGTATTTGAATATCGGATCTGGCAACACTTTGGTTGGAAACGGCCAGGGTTCTTGGGGAAATGCCATCGGATACAATAACTACGCAGGATCGGTCCATTCTTTTGTTGTTGGAAACACCGACACAGTGTGCGAAAACTCCGGTTGTGCGATTGCATTTGGTGAACAAAACAGAGTGTATGGCTCCGCGTCCATTGCTTTGGGGGGTAATGTAATAATCAATGGTTTTTACTGTTTGGGTGCAGGCCGTTATTTAAAAACCAACGGGGATTATAGCATGGTTTTGGGTTATGGGATATATGGCACAGGAAACGCGCCTAATTTGTTCCTTGAGAACAACTACAATAAGACGCTCTTAATTGGCTTCAACAGCACCAAACCCACATTAACCGTCGGGCCCTCGCCCAATGACTATCCCCAAGGCTCTTATGACAAAACAGGTAAGGTGGGCATAGGCGACATCCCCGTGCCGGAACTGGCGGCCAAGCTGCACGTACGCTCCGATACGGGAGAGGACGCGGGAATGATTTTGGAACCGAAAAACCCAACGGCAAACAGAACCTACATTCAGATGCACGACAGCACCCACATTCTACAGGTGGACAACAACGGCAGCATGACTTTGAGGAGCAAGACAGGCATCAACTTTGCCCCGCTGATGCTTGAGGGACGGGTGGGGGTGAATATCGTGAACGAAAGCGAAGACTATGCTTTTGCGGTAAACGGCGGCATACTGACCGACGAAGTCATGATCAGAGAGGTGGAAAACTGGTATGACAATGTATTTGAGGATGGTTATGACCTACTTTCATTAGACGAATTGCAGAAATACGTAGTAAAAAACAAGCATCTTCCTGATGTGCCATCCGAAAAAGAGGTGCTTGAATCGGGATACAAAGTTTCCGAAATGCAAGGCGTTTTATTGAAGAAAATCGAAGAATTGACGCTATATGTCCTTGAACAACAAAAGCGGATTGAATACTTGGAACAGATGCTTATTGAATCGGCAAACAAATGAATCAGCCATGAAAAACGGTGTAATCAAGACGGTATTAGCGGGCTTTCTTGTGTTGGCCTCTCTGAAAGGTTGGGCGCAAGATGTTTCGGTCCGTTTTCTCTATGATGAGTGCGGAAACCGCATCAGCAGAAGCATACAATTATATAAAACAGAGGAGGACGGAAAAAATGTTGAAGAAGAAAACGGCATTTTGTCTGAAGCAAATGATTGTATAGGAGACGCGAAAATCTCAATATTTCCCAATCCCTCGAAAGGCATGGTCATAGTGGAAGCGTTTGGGAATGAACAAAAAGACATAAAAGCAACCCTGACCACCCTTACCGGTTCCCTTATCGAGGAGAAAAATCTTTTTGGTAGCAGACAAGAATTTGATTTATCTGGAAAGCCGTCAGGCGTATACTTGCTTAAACTGTTGTATGGTGAAGAAACAAGAACTTGGAAAATCATCAAAAACTAACACAATCGACAGACCAATATGAAAAAAGCGATAATGACTTTCTTCTTTATGGCGTTATTTTTGTCATTTGCTTTGGCCCAAGAGCCCTTGCGTGGTATTCATGAAGGTGAATCCTTCGAACTATCAGTGCCTATTCCAAACACAGAAGACAATAGGTATACAGCCAGCAATTACATCAAGCTATTGCCGGGATTTGCATCCAACCCAACTGCCGGTACTATGTCCTTGCTTAATTTAGGACTTGAAGGGAGTGGTGTATATCAGCCAGAAAACGGGTACACAAACAAAAATAATAGTGTTGTGGGAACCATAGGAGGAACCATAGACATTGGAGCGATGGGCGGGCTGGTTTACACCATTCCTATTGAAATACCCAAAGGCATCAACAACATGCAGCCCAACCTTTCAATACAATATAACAGCCAAAGCGGCAATGGGCTCTTGGGATGGGGCTGGGACTTATGTGGTATTTCAAGCATTACTCGAACGGGACAGACACTTTATCATGACGGGAACATGACCGCAGTAGACTTTTCACGGGAAGACAGGTTTATGTTGGATGGGCAACGATTGATAGCCGTAGAAGGAGAAAGCGCTACTCCTTTTCCTGAATACAGAACCGAAAACGATTGTTTTGCGAGAATCATTGATACGTTTGAATTCCACCTTTTCAAGGAAGAGGAAGACCTATTAACAACCTTCTTCAAGGTTTGGGACAAATCGGGCAACGTGATGGAATATAAGGAATCGCTGCAAACGGCAGGTGGAAACGGGAAAATGCTCTGGATGATTAGCCGTATGATGGACAGATATGGCAACGCTGTCATCTATAACTATTACAAAGACACAGATACAGGAGAAATAAGGATATCGTCCATAGAATATACCGTCAATGAGGCCAACGAGACAAAAGCCGAGTTTGTCATTGGCTTTGAATACCAAACAAACCGAGAAGATTATGAGAAATACTATATCGGGGGATCTCCTTTGTTGCACAAGTCGCTTCTTTCGGAAATCACAGTGTCTACCAAGAACGACAACAAGCCCATCGTGAAATATCGGTTCGAGTATCCGACATGGAACAACACGAAACAAAGGCAGTATTATGTCTTGCTTTCAATTGAGAAGCTGGCATATGATGAAAACGGTGTTGCGGAAAAGTTCGACAAAACCGTGATAAACTGGGATAATACCAATCCGAACAGTGTAGTAAAAAAGGCCATTCCGAATTCTACCATTTTTGCAGAATTCCCCTTTACGGGCGATTTCAACGGTGACGGCTATACCGACGTGGCCACAGTCCCATACAAAGCGTCAGGCCAAAACAACTATAGCGCACCCGTTGACATCAAAGTCTTCCTCAACAACAGACAAGGAGGGTTTGAACACGCTGCTTCCATGGATTTAGTATCATTTTACAATAATTTGGATTGGATTTATGTATTGGACTTCAACGGCGATGGACTCGACGACATAGTTACATTGTATTGCAATAGAGATACAAACGGGCAAACAATTAGCTCTATGGCGTTTGCATTTTTGAACCAAGGAGAAAACAACGCCTTTTCCATGGAAGGAGCTTTTATGGGAATAGGAGAGAATATCTTCTTGGTAGGAGATTTTGACGGCAACGGAACCGCCGATTTTGTTGCGTTGGAGAAAAAGGACTTTGAAGTCCATATTGACCATAACGTATATGGCACGCAGGACATTTCATACCTAAACAACATTCGGTGGCTGGGGTTCGAAGAGGATCGGATGCAAAACAGATTGCTTAATAGTACACCGATAGGCCAAAGACTTGGTCCTGTATATGATGCGGTGGCGGCTGATTTCGATGGTGACGGGACTAGTGAGGTTTTCTTAATTGGTGTGAATATTAGTTCCATAAATAATTACGGATCAAAACTGGTCAGGCTTGATTTTAGTGGCAGCAATGATGGGTTGGAAGTGTTGAAAACCTTTACAATGGATAACACCCCAAGTTATTACAGCCTTCAATATTGGCCCCATGTGTTCCCTGGCGATTTCAATGGTGACGGGAAAGCCGATATTGTTTACTTCCACCATGGAAGCTGGAGGATTGGTTTGTCCAAAGGCGAGGGCTTGGATGCTCCTTTCTATGAGATTCCAAGTGGCGGGAACATCGGGCTTCCCCCGCTCAATTACGGTCGCAACATTTTCTATCCTTCCTTGAAGCTGATGGATGAAGTCGGAAACGATTACAAAATAATGTTTTCGGTGGCTGATTTCGATGGTGATGGTTGCTCGGATATCTGTTTTTCGTGTGACAATAACTCAAGATTGGTTTTGGCTTCGAGAATTAACACTTTACCCGTCAGATGGTTGGAATTCAGGAAGATAACAGATCTTGATCCCAACCTGAACCTTCGTAGCCAGTTCACACATTACGGCAACTTCCTCGGCGAGGACCACGTTTCCCTGCTTTCGCTTTCTCCTTCTATCTCAAACAATTCAGGCACGGCCTACATAGTGTCACCACGAGGCGTAAACCAATACAACTCGGTCGCCTCCATTACGGATGGGTTGGGCAACACCACTTCATTTGAGTACGATTGCCTGATGCCGAAAAACATCAACGACACCACCCCCTTCTATACCTTTTCATTCGACACGCCAGATGAATACAATCTTCACCCAACACCCATCCCCGCGAGAGCTTTGAAGGCATGCATCAAAGAGGGGATTAACGGAAGCAAGGATATCCTTAGGTATTATTATCATAATGCGATACATCATAAATATGGGCATGGTTTCATTGGCTTTGAACGGACAACAACAGAGACCTATAGAAACAGCGTTTCGTCTGGTTGGAAAGTCAGGAAAGTCAATTGGAATGAATGTGAGACGATGGGGAAGTACGGTATGATGCTGCCAAAGTACGAATTCATCTACATCAACAAAGAGGGGAAAGACAGGCTCATCAAGCAAAGCACGTTTGGTTTCACCAATGTCAAGTTGGTGAATTTTCGAAACGATTTGGTCGTCTGTCCAGCACTTTTGGATCAAAAAGACGAGTATTACAGCATGGACAGTAACGGAGAAAGGGTAAAAACCGTGGATGTGAATTATGTGTACGATTATGAAAGCGACACAACCTATTGCCATGCTTACGGCTGCGTCAGAAGCGACCAAACCGTCACGGGCTTTGTGAACGGGCAACCTGTTTGCGAGCAAGAAATGACCAAAAGCTTCCTCAATCGGACATTCCCAATCACTTGGATTATCAACCGACCAGTTGAGGAAACCGTTATCTTTTCACGTAATGGCGAATCCGTCGCAACCCATACGGAATACGAGTATCCATCGAGTAGCACCTACGACAAGGAACGAGAGAGAATCATACCTAACAATGGTTCCCAGATACACGACCCGCTAACGACCGAAACGTATTATGGTTATGACAGTTTTGGCAACATTATAGAAATTGTCCAAGGGGCACCTTATGGCACTCATAACGAACAATCAAGAAGAATATCGTATAGTTTTGGTCCAGGAAACAAGCATCGGTTGTTGGAAGAAGAAACCGCTGGTGTGGGGCTAAACAGCCTAGAAACGGTCTATGAATATGATTTTCAAGACCACTTGTTTTCAACAACGGACTGCAACGGAAAGCGCGAGGAATACGAGACCAGCCCGTTAGGTATCATACATAAGACTTTTCACATCGATGGAACGGAAAAACGAAGTGTGGCATTATGGGCCGATGCATCGCCCTATAAGCCAGAGAACGCTTCATATTATACATGGGAAAAGCAAACCGGTGGAAAAACCGTCATGTGCTTCTTTCATAAATCAGGGCTCGAGCTGCGTCGTGTGAGTTTCGACTTCAACGGGAATCCAGTGTTTTCAGACAAAAGATACAACGGGGATGGCTTGCTTGAAGCGGAATCGACCCCGTATCTGCAAGGGGAACAAGAGGAAAACATCAAGTGGACCACATATTCGTACGATACATACGACAGGGTGGTTGGCATTCAATACGCCGACGGCTCGGCCAAGTCTTTTGCCTATGACGGGCTCTCAACCTCCGAAACGTTCGTTTCCTCTGGCGACTCGTTGTTGTTAAATCCCCACATCACCATCAAAAGAAACAACGCCATGGGTTGGCTGAAAGAAAGTATTGAGGCTGCAGAAACAAACGCGCCTACAACAGTCCATTATGAATATTATGCCGATGGCAACCTGAAATGGACACGGATAGGTGATGATGAAAGCACGAAGATACGTCTCGAATATGACAACGCAGGAAACCGTATTCTTCTTCACGACCCCGACTATTGCATGGCCAACACCGACTTGGTGAATGAATACAACGCTTTTGGTGAGATGGTGCTATCCACAACACCAAAAAATCTCACCACGACCTATGTGTATGACGAGTTTGGCCGACTGATTCAAAAGAACGAAGAAGAAAACACAAGCGGAGGGGGTGTTGAAACTGTAACAACCCAATGGCTATACCATGAACTATCCCCACACAAGGGCTTGTTAAACCGTGTTAGCCACCCCAAGCAAACCATAGACTATTTCTATGATGATTTCCAACGGGTCAGCGCACAAAGGGTGTTGCTTGAAGGCGGCGGACGATTCGATACCCACTACACCTACGATACGGCTTCGCGCATCGCTTCCACCACATATCCATCAGGCGTGGTCATCAACTGCCACTACAACAATTATGGGTATCTGAGCAGTTATTCCGACGCCCATGCAAACGAGTTGTACCGTACCAATAAAACAAATCCCCTTGGACTAATTGAACGGTATACATTGGGCGGAAACATCATAACCGAAAGAGAATATAACATTGAAAAACAACTGATTACAAACATCCGCACCACTAAAGGCGAAATTATTTTGCAAAACCTTCAATACGATTACGACGGTTTTAGTAATTTAGCCTCGCGAAAGGACATGAAAAGAAACATGGAGGAGCGTTTCGGATATGACCACCTGAACCGGCTGACGCAAATCTGGCTCGGCAACACGCAGACAGGCGTGACGGTATACGATTCCTATGGTCGCATGGTGTCAAAAGCCTCAGACGGACAATCCCTGTTCAGCAACGCCGTTTACAACCTGACGACCAAGCCCCATGCCATAGACCGTGCCGCCGCTTATGTTGGCGTGTTCCCTTCGGCTAGTCAGAGTATCACATACACGGGCTTTGACAAGGTAAAGCGTATCGAGGAGGGCAGCAACCGGTTAGAATACACTTACGGTTACGACCAGCAGCGCATCAGAATGTTTGAATACGTCGACGGCGTTGAACGCCAAAAGGAGTACGTGGGCAACTGCGAGCTGGTCACGGAAACAACGGGGAACGCCCAGGTGCAGAAATGGCTCACTTACCTTGTGGGTCCTACGGGCATTTATGCCGTTGTGGTGTCGAATAACAACGCGGACACGCTCCATTATGTGCTGAAAGACCACCTGGGAAGCTGGACGACGATTACCGACGCTAGCGGCAACGTGGAACAGGAGCTGAGCTACGACGCCTGGGGAAGCCTCCGCAACCCTGAGACATGGAGCGGAAACGCCACCGCAGCCCCGATGTTTGACCGAGGCTTCACCGGCCACGAGCATGTAACGGCCTTCGGCCTTATCAACATGAACGGCAGGTGCTACGACCCCCTCACCTCTTCCTTCCTCTCGGTGGACCGCTACGTGCAAAGCCCCGACAACGCGCAGAGTTTCAACCGCTACAGCTATTGCCAGAACAACCCGCTGCGGTATGTTGACCCCAGCGGTTGGCAAATGATAGGCGGGTCCAGCTCTTACAATTCCTTCCACGAGAACTGGGGGGTGAATTTTGCAGAGAATGTGATTACCTCCCACGATGCAAAACAAATGTTATGGGAAAAGGGTGTTTACATTGGAGTTTGGATGGTGGGGAATGAGATGCGGGGAGGAAGCAGCTTGGGTTCCGATTACACAGTTGACAGGAAAGGGTATATTGAAAATCAAGGGGCAAACGAAAAAGTTGTAGATGTTATATATACATTTGAATGTTGGGATAGTGGCGCAAAAGATGTTTACATTGAAATTCCTATAGGATCTTTAAAAAGGAAAAATACTGTTTTAGTTGAAGGGATAGATGGGGTTTCTTATACTCTTGACATGTATAACATAAATGACGATAATCTATCGACAAAGTTGTTTGAATTTTTAGCTGCGAATACCATTGTAGAATGGTCGCAAACCTTTGTAGGTCAATCCAATAGCGAAAAGAGTATCTTATCAACATCACATGATAGGAGAAGGGAAGTAGGACAAGGATATTTGTTAAGAAAGGGTTGGACCATCAGAGCTCATAATCATAGCCATTCCATGCTATTTTACCCTTCAAATTCTGACAAAGCTTTGGCTGAAGTCGTACAAAATAAATTTCCAAACGTGATACACAAGATTTATTATAAGAACAACTATTATGAGTATGATGGGAATGGTTTGATAACAATTCCTGTGAATACAAATGATTGCGAAATAATTGACACATACATTAAACCATGAAAAAATATCTGTTTCCGTTGTTAGCCAGTATGTTTCTTTGTTGTTGTCAAACAAAGTCACAAACTATAGTCAAGTATAGGCAGTTGCCTATGCTTTCCATAGAAAAGGAAGATATATTCCCTTTGCTTGATAATGCTGTAAATCTTTATGATAGTATTGAAAAAAAATCAGATTCTCTGTATTTTGTTTTCAATACCACCAAGAAACCCGAGAATGATTTTTACTTATTGCAGATTGATTCTGATGAATATCGAATTAAGATCTTTGATGGTTACAGAGAACCCATCGGATATTTCTGTTATAAAAGCTATTTGTTTGTTGTTTACGGAAAAGAATCTGAACAGTTTTTCTCATCAACAAACACTAAAAAAAGCTTCCGTTATGATCCACATATTAAAGACAAACTATTTGTTTTAGACGATTCTCATCCATTTTGGGTTTATTACTACTATAAAGGGAAGACCAAGCTCCTTGGCAAATCCATACCGCAAGAATATTTGCCACAGCGCATTGATGAGTAGTCGGGGGCATGGTTTCCCATAAGGAAAAAACTTTGTTGCTGTACATACGATGAAAAACACTGTCTTTGCTAGGAAAAATTAAACTGTTGAGGACAAAAAATACATATGTGATTCCAAAGGCCGAACTTATTGCAGCCCCGATGTTTGACCGAGGCTTCACCGGTCACGAGCATTTAACGGCCTTCGGCCTGATCAACATGAACGGCCGCTGCTACGGACCCCATCACGTCTTCCTTCCTCTCGGTGGACCGCTACGTGCTGAACCCCGGCAACTCGCAAGGCTTCAACCGCTACGCCTATTGCATGTACAACCCATTGAAATACACCGACCCGAGCGGGTGGACAATGATAGGCGGGAACAAACCCAGGAACCCATTCCATGACGATTGGAGCGTGAGCCATGTGGCACCTGTGTTTGAGCCAAGCGATTTCACAAATGCCTATCATCTCGTGAACCAGGCATTATATGGTGATGGCTCGGAGTTTCTTGGAGGAAGTGGCTACGGAGCCTATTTCAAGGCAGGCGTTGAGCATTATAAGGGCGCCAGCCCGGGCAATATTTGGTCGGTTGGTTCTTTGGCTAACAACTACATCCATAATCCTTCTACCTTCAACCGCAGGGAGCTGCTGGATGCAGGGGTCAGGGATTTCAATTACGGCACATGGTGGACCTCTAGTGGCATGGGGGGCTATCGGTTAAGCCTGACGTACGATTTCGGAACGCTCAATTATGGTAATGACAATTATTATTATGGATATCAAGGATTCTTTGATATCACAATTGGTGCAATGAACCTTTCCAAGAGAAACTCGTCTTCGTTTTTGAGAGTTTCAGGTGGAATGCTAAATATCGGTGGACTCTATGCAGCCATCGAATCAAAACTCCATTTCAATGAAACCCTTGGATTTTGGCAAGGCAAGAATGGTAAATTCTATAGTTTAAGTGTAAATGGTAATGGTTCGACCGGAGGTAAATTGAAATATGGGAGAATGATGGGTGAAAGTTTTAGGAGAGCATCTGGTTTATTTAATGCTGCTGGATTGTTATTGTCTGCTAGACAATGTTACTTGGCCGAATCTATAGACGATAAAATAAAATATGGTGCAGATTTGTTTTTTGGAGGTCTAGGTTTTGCGCCAGGAGGGACTGTTATTAGTGCATTTTGGTTTTTTGGAGGTAGAGAACTTGTTTTTCAATATGGAAACATGATAGGTGATTTATTAAAAGACGGAGTAAATCCAGGTTATCCTGTATATCAGCCTTTCAAATAAATTAGTATGAAACAGCTGTTTTTGTATGTCTATTATAGAATATCAAAAGCCTATAGAGATGTCTTTGGTATTGAGGATGCTCCAGGGTATCTGTTGATTCAGAGTTGTTATAGCTGGGGATTACTGGTGTTGATTACGGCTCTTTGCGCTTATACTTTGGCTTTTGAAACAGTTGTCTTTTGGAAGTTGGGGATCAAAACGGGCGATTGGCTCATTCTCGTCACATTTCTTCCTTTTGGTTTGTTTTACTTCTTTGCCGAACGTTTTTTAGGTGACTTAAAGAACAGATTCAAACAGTTAGAAAAGAAGTATAAAAATGAAAAACTATCTGTTTTCAAAGGAATACTAGTGTTTGTATTTGTTGTTCTATCTTTTGTATGTTATTTTGTCGCTTTGTCCATTTGCAGGTAGTATTACATGAAAGTTCGTTATGATTGTATTGAGAAAGAAAAAAGCAAAATGTTGATTACTTCTTCTATAGCCTTTCTGATTTTATTATTTATGCTATAAGAGTTGTACTTGATGACCACAAAACTTTGATTTATAGTTTTTAAAACAGTCTACTTTTTCAAAACATGATATCAATAGCCGTCGGAATCGCGGTTTTTCTCGGGATTCCGACGGCTGTTGCGATGATAAAAACAACAAATAACTATTTCATCAAATAATACAATCCCACACAAACACCGATGCCGAGCAAAATGGCCAGAATCACGCGCCAGGCTGAGACAGGCGTCTTGCCGCCTACCTTGCCCGTCTGCCCGTTGACGGCAAACTGATAGACCTTGTCCTTGTACTTGAACGAGGAAATCCATGCCGGCACAAGGATGTATTTGTAGGTGATGTGGGTATAGATTGTCGAAAACCTGAGGTTACTGACACGATTGCAATGCCAACGCGACCCAATGAAACTCGAGATGCGCGAGTGCAACTTGTGGTGGATGTCCTCTTGTGCCACTTTCCAGCCTTCCTTCAAGCCGATGGAATAACGTTCGGCAGCAAACCCCGCCACTGCCTGTGGCGTATACGGCACGACCCGCGACAGGTCATACGGTTCGCACTCCTTTGCCACGGAGTTTTCTTCGCGCTTGGACGCCATCAGGGTCTCGTCGTCAATGAACTCCTGAAACACGCCACTCACGGGACGCCAGTCGGTCACGGTTTCGCTGCTGCCGTCCTTTTTCTTCACCGTGCGGTCGTATCCGGCCCGGGCCGAGAAGTTGGACGTGGTCTGTGCGTCGAAGGTCCAATAAGGCAGATACACGCCTTTGATGGCCTTGGGAAGGGCGCTTCTCTTGGCTTTTCGGGGCGCAAACCATTTCTTGTTCAGCCGTTTCATGTAAGCCATGGCAGCCTGTTCCTTGGTCACCGTAAATGGGCACACGCCACCCGGGGCTATGGAGTCTTGTGTCGCTGCCGGCATGACGTTGGTTGAGCCGCAAAAGGGACAGACGGCGGCGGTCTCCAAGGCGTCGTAAATCGTCACTGCACCGCATTGCTTGCATTCCACCGACTTCTTCTGCACACCCCACTCAAAGCTTTCCTTATGTGCGGCCGCTGCAAAGTCCAGTTCCACCACGGTGTTTTCTTCTTCGGCCTTGGGCAGCTCAAGGGTGTAACCGCAATATTCACAGTGCATCTGTCGCAGTGCCGGATCATATTTGACGGTGGCGCCGCAGTTGGGGCATTTTTTGTTGGTCAAGTCCTCTGTCTGTTCCGACAGCATCACTTCCTCTTGGTTTTCAGTGTCTTTTGACATGTTGTTAAAGGTCTGATGGTATTGTTTTCGAGCGCAAAGATAGCCCAAAATCTCCGTTTTTTGGTTGGTGGTCAAAAAATTTCTATTTTTGTCCTTTCGAAAACCCACAACACCATGAAAAAATACCTGATCTTCCTGCTTTTGTTCCCCGTGACGCTTCTGGCCCAGGTGACCGACGACTTCTCCGACGGCGACTTCACCCAAAACCCCACCTGGTCGGGTACGGCAAACAAGTTCATTGTCAACAACAGCTTTCAGTTGCAACTCAATGCAGAAGATGCAGGCACGGCTTATCTTTCGCTGCCCATTACGGAATATGAGTCGATGGAATGGCAGTTTTGGATTCGGGAGGCTTTCTCCCCTTCGGGAAACAATTACACCGATGTATGGCTCTGTGCCGACAATGCCGACCTGCAAAATGCCACACAAGGCTATTTTCTGCGTTTTGGCGAAGGCGGAAGCAGCGATGCCATCACTTTGTTTCGCAAGGAAGCAGGTGGCCTTCAGAACGTCTGTCGTGGCCGCGAAGGCGCCATCGCCTCGTCGTTTGCGGTGAGCGTCAAGGTGACCTGCGACCGAGAGGGCAACTGGATGATTCAGACCTGTTACGACAGTTCGGGTATTTATATAGTTGAAGCTCAAGGCGTTGATGAGGCTCTCGGACATGCAGGATATTTCGGTTTTCTCTGCACTTACACGTCAAGCAACGCCAAGAAATTCTACTTCGACAATGTCTATGTCGGCCCGCGCATCATCGACCACGACCCGCCTTTGCTCCTCACCTGCGAGGTGCTCGACTTAACCCATCTTCAACTGGCCTTCAACGAGGCTTTAGACGAGGCTTCTGCGCTCAATATTTCCAATTATATGATTGATAATGGCTTGGGTAGTCCGAGTGCCGTGAGTTTTGGCGACAATCTGGCTACAGTGGTGCTGGCCCTGGAGCGCGAACTCGGCAATGGCGTCAACTATACGATAACGGTCAGCAATATCAAGGACTTGTGGAACAACATGATGGAGCCGGCTTCCTTGCATTTCTCCATTTATGAAGCCTCGGAATATGACATCGTCATCAATGAAATCATGGCAGACCCTACGCCTTTTGTGGGCTTGCCTGAATGGGAATACGTGGAGCTTTACAATACCACGGAGTTCAGCATCGACCTGAAGGACTGGGAGATACAAATCGGTTCCACGGATAACACTTTCGAGAGTTACGTTCTTGCGCCGCAGGGCTATGTCATCTTATGCCACCAAAATGCCGTTCCCGATTTGCGGGTGTATGGCGACTGCATCGGCTTCAGCAGCTTCTCGGTGGGCAACAGCGCCTCGGTGATGTATCTCTACAACAAGTCGGGTGTGATGATTTCGAGCGTCAGTTTCAACAACACTTGGTACCACGACCCCGACAAAGCCAATGGCGGCTGGTCGGTGGAGCAAATCGATCCGCAGAACCCCTGCGCAGGTGCCTCCAACTGGACCGCTTCGACCGATATTTCTGGCGGCACCCCAGGCCGTGTCAACTCGGTTGATGGCGTCAACGAAGCCAAACCCAAGGCGGAGCGTGTCAGCATGTTCGGCAACTACATCGTGCAGCTTTGGTTCGACCAGCAGATGAACCTCGCCTCTTTGTCGCCAGCTTGTTTCCTCGTGGAAGAAACAGGCGAACACCCCGCACAGGTGGAGCAAAATCCGCTCGATCCCACTTTCGCCGGTTTGGTTTTCGACCATGGTTTTGTGGAGGGTGTTGTTTACACTTTGGTCATCAATGATGTGGCCAACTGCGTTGGAAACACCATTGAGGCCGGCACCCGTGTCAGCTTCGGCATTCCCAACGAGATTGCGGAGGGACAAATCCTCATCAACGAGATCCTTTTTGACCCCATTGCGCCTGGTGTGGACTATGTGGAGCTATACAACAACACCGACCAGACCTTTGACTTGAGCACTTTGATGCTGGGCGTGGTCAGGCAGACGTTTCCCAATCCTGCCGACACCACGTTGAAGGAAATCACAGCCGACAGCCGTCTGCTGTTGCCTTATAGTTATGTCTTGCTCTCCACCAATAGTGAGATTGTGAGCGAACAGTACCATTGCTCTGCTGACAATTTTATCCAGA
>Ga0310690_10001092_pt1 | contig 50746 bp, 47 predicted proteins | sample AusTroGonzalo_MG_2_FD_207661 | JGI IMG/M metagenome (GOLD analysis project Ga0310690, IMG submission 207661) | Bovine rumen microbial communities from tropical cattle in Woodstock, Queensland, Australia - Gonzalo_04 (v2) (version 2) | ecosystem: Host-associated > Mammals > Digestive system >... | reverse complement strand
TGCAAATACTTTCAATCAAATTGCCAATTCTTTCAATGAATTCAGGCGTTTGTCAGACTAAACGCTCGTTTTTGCTCTTCGTTGTGCGTTTACTCTGACAAACGTGCATTTACCTTGACAAGTGACGGGAAAACATGTCCCGGCAGAGGCGGCAAATGAAAACGAATATGGCGGGCAGGGGACTTTGCCGGATCCCGCGCCCGCCGAAACAGAGAAAAAAATGAACAGAAACGAGGTCAGTCTTTCTTCTCTTTTTTCTTTTCGTCCTTCTTTTCGTCCTTCTTCGCGTCGTCGGTTTTCTTCTCGACGAACTCGATGTAGTCCAGATAGACGTCGGCATCCGACTTCGTGTACTGGCTGTTCGAGGAAATGCTCAGCGCCCAGCCGGACGGGATCTTCTTGAAGATCTTCTTCATGTCGTCATAGACGTTGACTTCTTCCTCGAACCAGGTGTCCATCTTGTCGTTCTTGTCGCGCAAGGTGAACCAGTCCACGTCCACGACCCAGTTGTAGGTGGAACTGCCGGACTTGCCTTTCGGCGTCTCGGTCTGCCAGGTGTAGGAGATGCTGCTCTGCGTGAGCTTGCCGTAGCCGACATACACCGCGATGCCCTGGTCGTCCTTGGACTTGACCGTGGCGTCGGCGCCGGTCGGGAGCTTGACGGCTTTCCAGCGCCAGCGCATGACCGGGTATTTTTCCAGGTCGACGTTGGAGCAGTCAACCATGATCACGCCGGACGCCTTGTTCGAGGTGATGTGCAGGACCTTGTGCTTCAGCTCCTTGTCCTCGACGATCTCATATTTCACATCGGGCGTGCCGGGCTTGCCGCGGTAGCTCCAGCCCTCGGGGATATTTTCCTTGTCGAGTTTCGACGCCTGGAAATCCCAGTGGCGGACAGGTTCCTCCTTGGCTTCCGCAAGGAACGCACAGGAGAGTGCAATGGCTGCGGTGAAGACTGCTGCGGATTTGATACGATGGAAACGATTGTTCATTTGAGTTTCTCCCATTTCCAGTCACGTTCATATTGGTCGCGCCGCTCCAGGATGTCCCGGACATACTTGCGCGTGGATTCGATGTCGATATTTTCCATGACCTTGCCGTCATGGAGCAGGGGTTTCCATGATTCCGCCCGCTGGATGCCGGCATTGTACTCGCACAATGCGAGCGCTTCGGCCTCGCTGTATTCTTTCCAGCGGTCCAGCGCCCGCCCGAGGAACCACGACCCGATCTCGATGTTGAGCTCGGGGTCTGTCAGTGCGCCGTCGGACGGCACCTTGCGGCGGAATGTATTTTCCCAGTCTTTTACGGCGGCCTGGGGCATGATCTGCATCAGGCCGATCTCACCCTTGCTGCCGCGGCAGGTCGAGTCGAACCGGCTCTCTTTCCAGATGACCGCTTTCAGGAGCGGCGGATACACCCCGTTCCTGCGACCTGCGGACACGATGAGCTTGTCGTAGCGCGACGAACGGTCCGCGTAATTGAATGCGAACGTGCCGGCTTTCCAGACGCCGACGCCCAGCAGGACGCCAATCAGTGCGAAGAGGAGAAGCAGCAGGACAGCCTGCGTCCGGTGAACGGAAATCGCGAGCGAACTGCGCCGGGGGCTCTGGTCCGCTTTCGCTTTCTTCCCGGCGGACTTCCGCTTAATGGTCTGCTTGCGCCTGGTCGGCATGGCACGGTCTCCTAGCGCGGCCCGGGGCAGGGGGTCAGTTCTGCTCCGTGGCCGTGGATGCGTTCATGGCAGCTGCCGCGGCTTCGGCGGCGCGGATGCGCTCCGCCTCGGCGAGAAGCTTTTTGAACGTCTCTTCGTACTTGAGTTCCTGGGGGACGGGGATCACGCGGAGTTCGCGCAGCTGCTTCATGTCGACGGCGGCGGGAGCGTTCATCATCAGGTCTTCCGCCTGCTGGTTGAACGGGAACGCGATGACTTCGCGGATGTTCGGGGCGTCAGCCAGGAGCATTGCCATGCGGTCCACGCCGGGTGCGATGCCTCCGTGCGGCGGCGCGCCGAGCTTGAACGCGCGGATCATGCCGCCGAACTTGTCGTCGACGACTTCGCGGGTGTAGCCGCACATCTCGAAGAGCTTGTACATGAGTTCCGGCTGATGGTTGCGGATGGCGCCGGAGGAGAGCTCGATGCCGTTGCACACGATGTCGTACTGGTACGCCACGATGTCCAGCGGGTCCTGCGTCTCGACGGCCTTCATCCCGCCCTGCGGCATGGAGAAGGGGTTGTGGCAGAAGATCAGAGCGCCGGTCTCCTCGTCTGTCTCGAACATCGGGAAATCGACGATCCAGCAGAACTTGAAGACGTTCGGGTCGATGAGGCCGAGGCGGCGTCCGAGCTCGCTGATGACCTTGCCTCCGACGGCGTTCACGAGTGCGCGCTTGTCGGCGAGGAAGAACAGCACGTCGCCGTCCTGGATGCCGGCTTTTTCCGCCAGCGAGGGCAGTTCGTTGCCGGTGAGGAACTTCACGATCGGGCTCTTCGTTTCGCCCGCGCTCCAGATGATGTACGCCATGCCCTTCGCGCCGCATTCCTGCGCGAACGCGATCATTTCGTCGTAGAAACGGCGCGGCTGCGGGTTGTCCGCCTTCGCGATGCCGCTGACCTTGATGGCTTTCACGACGCCGCCGGATGCGACCGTCTTCGAGAACGCCTGGAATCCGCTGTCCTTGAAGATGTCCGTGACGTCGATCATTTCGAGCGGGTTGCGGAGGTCGGGCTTGTCCGTGCCGTAGCGCTCCATGGATTCGCGGAACGGGATGCGCGGGAACGGCGCGGGGCTGATCTGCTTGTTTGTGAACTTCGGGAAGATGTCCGTGAGGAGGTCTTCCAGGATCGCGAAAATGTCATCCTGCGTGGCGTAGCTCATCTCGATGTCGAGCTGGTAGAACTCACCCGGGGAACGGTCGGCGCGCGCGTCTTCGTCGCGGAAGCACGGCGCGATCTGGAAATAGCGGTCGAATCCGGCGACCATGAGCAGCTGCTTGAACTGCTGCGGGGCCTGGGGCAGGGCGTAGAACTTGCCGGGATGGACGCGGCTCGGCACAAGGTAGTCGCGGGCGCCTTCCGGGGAGCTGCTGGTCAGGATCGGGGTCTGGTACTCGGTGAAGCCCAGGTCCCACATCTTGCGGCGCAGGGATTCGATGAGCTTGGCGCGCATCACGATGTGGTTGTGGAGGTCTTCGCGGCGGAGGTCCAGGAAACGGTATTTCAGGCGGAGCGCTTCGGGCGCGTCCTCGTCTTTCGCCACCAGGAACGGCAGCTGTTCGGTCTCGCCGAGCACGGTCATTTCCTCTGCCACGAGTTCGATCTCGCCGGTCGAAATCTTCGGGTTTACGGTCTCCGCGGTGCGGGCGACGACCTTGCCGGTGAAGCACACCACGGTCTCCACGCGCCAGCGTTCGAGCTCCTGATAGAAATCCTTCGTCGGGTCGATCACGACCTGCGTTTTGCCGTAGTGGTCGCGCAGGTCGATGAAAATGATGCCGCCGTGGTCGCGGACGCTGTGGATCCAGCCCGAAAGGCGGGCGGTGATTCCGACATCGCTTTTTCTCAGTTCTCCGCAGGTGTGCGTTCTGAACTCGTGCATAATCTGTTCTCCGTTGTATCTGAATGGTTTGGATTAAAAGCGGGAAACATGGGCGATGACGGGTTCGAACCGCCGACATTCACGGTGTAAGCATGACGCTCTAACCAGCTGAGCTAATCGCCCATAAGTAATATGAGGATATAATATACTTCAAATTCCGGGAAAATGCAAGGGAAACAGGCGTTTTTTGTGGCGTTTGGAAAAGGCGAATGCGGCGGCGCCGGATCACTGCGCCTCGAATCCCGTATACACGCCGGTCAAATCCCGCAGATAGAACGATCCGTCCGGCAGGCGGCACAGGCTCTCCGGCGGAGCATTGATCATCTGTTCGTCCAGCGTGCGCCGGAAGAACGCGAGTTCAGGATCGTCCGGGGCAGGGGGCGCGGGGAGCATCCCTTCCGGCAGGGGCTCTAGCCATATCTCGTCCGGTTCCGCGAATGCCGCGACGCGGCGGTGGCGGATGCGGAGCGTCTGCAAGTAGAGGGATCGCAGGAACATCCTTTTCGCGGTCTCATTTTTCATGCGGAGGAGTTCATATCCGGCAGGGATGCCCTGCGCGATCGCTTCCGCCGTGAGGATCGGGCGCGACAGCCAGTCTTTCCGCAACAGGATCTTCCGGTCGGGATCGCCGGGATAGGGCAGGGTGACGGTGAATTTCGGATACCCATCCAGGAATTGCGAGCACCGTTTCTCCCACGTTTCCAGCAGATGCCGCGCAGTCCGCCGGATCTCGTCGAAATAGAACGCCTCGGCTTCGTCGTCCGTCGCAGCCGCTCCGATGGCGCGGATGGCCCGAAGCATCTGTGCGCGGGTCAAACCGCCGCGAAGCGTCACGATGCAGCGGCACATGGCATTGCGGTCGGCATCCGTGAGCTTGTCAGGACGGGAGATCTCGACCAGGTCGACCCATGCGAACGTGCGCGTGGCGGGATTGTACAGGATGTTGCCGAAATGGAGGTCGCGGTGGAGGAATCCGGCGTCGAAGAACTTTTGCAGAAACGCCGTAACGTCGGAAAGGATCCCGTCCGCATTCCCGCCGCCGCGGATGATGTGTTCGTAATAGTACGCCTCAAACGGCACAGTGCAGGGCAGGGCGCGGGTGATCAGCACGTTCGTGCCGCCAAGCTGTCCCCAGCCGAGACATTCCACAGCCGGGATGCCTGCAGCCGCCAGGCTCAGCCCGATCTCGCATTCCTGCCGCGCTTTCGGGCGGAAGCGGTTCCGGAACGTCGTCAACGCACTGGTCCCGAACTCGAATTTCAGATAATAATCTCCGCAGCGGTACACCGCACGGACTGCCGTCTTCTTAATGAGACAGTCATCCGTCAGCGCAAGTTTGCGAACAGCGTCCGCCGTCAAGGCGTCCGGGATGTGCCAGTGCCATTTCGGAGACTGGAGAATGTCTGGAGCGAGTGAAGATGTTTTCATGCGTGTGTTCCGATTATCCATTACTGTCCTCATTTACTATAGCGCGTGAATGGAAAATATCAAGACCGAAATACGATTTGTCACGGCTGAATCATAATTTGGAAAGATAGACGATATGGCTTTTGACGGTTTGTCATTATGTAGAAACGCCAGTTGTTGTGTGTGTGATCATAGAAGAATAGCAGGGTAGGGGGGGCATGCTGAACTCAACCCTGCCCCGTTTTTGCCTGTGTGGAAAAGAAAAAGGCAGGTCATGAGGGGTGTATTATTGGAAGCAAAGGTCTTGGTGAAAGACAAAATAATGAATCTTGGAAATCGTTTTTGTCAAACAATAGGTCCAATAAGGCTTATATGACCTCTAAGTCCTATTTTCCACGGCGCAAAAGAACGAAACAAAGATAGCTGCCGATCCTTGATTGTCCGACGAAGCAACTTCAATGGCAGGATTGATCCCATCACTTCCAAGATGCCATCCATCGACAAAGTCATTTGTTCTTTGTCATTCGCCGATATTCTGTCCTAGTCCGTTTTGGCGGTCTGTGCCTGGCAAGGGTGTCATCCAGGTAAAGTTGTTGAAAAGTTATTGACAATCGCCGCGTTGACAATTCATAACATACACATCGTAAAACACTAGCAGATTGACTCGAGCCTTCCATGCGTTGCTTTTGATTTAACATAATATATATTATGCGACGTTATAAATAGGCCGGGAAGCTCTTATGACATGGGGGTAGTATCGGGATGGATTGGAACATGTGGCGAAGGTTTCCCTGCCCTTAAATCGCGCGGCATGACAACGCCATCAAGTGTAATATCATCTCAAAAACTAAAGATCAACGATATAGGACAAATGAGACAAACAGGATCTATGAGACAAACAGAAAGCCAAAGGCAAATATCCATAGGCACAGTGTGAACACATACGGATTTTCGGGTTTGCCTTTCTATGTCCGCATTCATGTCGGTTGCCTTGATTATATTTTTGGAGACAGATAATTATTTCAGGCAGCGATTCGGTTAGCACTTCTGATTTGGTCGAAGATGACCTTTCCGCACGATTGAAAAACCGTCAAAAATGGGATCATGTCAATAACGGTTTCAAACATCGCACTCACGAGCAAATGGAACCGAAAACAACCGCACTGCCCTCTTCATGATTTGAGCACGAATTCGTGGCTTCGGAGGCATCCGGAAGGCGCTTCGCACCTGGACAATGACCTCCTCAATTAGCTGACAGACAGACCGTTCATTGCAGCCGGATGCAAACGGCTTTCAACACCAATCGACCTGGGAGAGCATGATCAAGATGAAGAGGATATACGCACCCCAAATATAGTCGGGCAATGCGGCAAGGGGCAGCCAGACGATCTTCCAGCAGATCGCCAGGAATCCGGCGGATTTTTTCGAAAGATCCTCCCGTTCCTGCCGCCATTTCACGCACAACTCTTCGTAGTACGGCGTGCCGCCGTCTCCACCTGAACGCGACAGGAACATGACACGCCTCCCCTCCTCCTCTTCGCCCAGCTGCGGGACCATGATAAGAAAAGAGTGCAACTCGCCCAATCTCGGGGTCATGATGAAAGTGTTGGAAAGCAAAGGGACATCTTCCGGGCGCACTGTCAGGCGGAACACCATGTCGTGCGGCAGATCGCGCATCTGCCCAGGTCCGAATTCATGCGGCTCCACCAATACGGCATTCCTCTCGGAAAATTTCGGGCCGACGTCTCCGTAAGGGGCACCCATAGGAGTATGCATAAGCGGAGACGGAGCGTCCGGGGCTGTCGTCACGTCCACGAAACACCTCACGAGCTCATCCGGCAGCGGGTCGAGCGGGATGCGCCGCTCGAATTGCTCCGTTTTCGTCCTTATTTGACTGGTCCACACGGGGACCGGCAGGATACAGTAGTCGAGGGATTCGGTCCAGGTGATCAGGAATTCGTTCTTATCCGGTTCGATCCGCCACCGGAGATCGTTGACCGTCAGTTGCGCCTCACCCAGATGTTGAAGCACAGACGACACGCCGGGACCGTGCATCCATGCAGCATCGATCACCGTGAACAGCAGATGGATGACGAGGATACAGAGAAGGACTTTCTTCCAGCGCGGCATCTTTTGGCGCGTTTTTTTTCGCGTTTCGGATCCCGATCCCACGGGCGTGGTCGTTTTTTCTTCCGTTTCGTTCATGAATGTACCTCGTTCTTGCCGGAGTGGAAAGTCATTTTCATTATACTATACTTCTGTTCGTCAGTTTGTCAAGTGCAACCACAAAAAAATGAACAACTTATAAGAAATCTGTATCATCGGGGGCAAGCTTTGAAATAATGGGCGGAGTTCCGGAGGAGAACGACTGCCTTGCAATTCTTCTCCGGGTCCGCCCGGCTTCATTTCAACTTACGCCATGAAGTGAAGCCCTGTTCCTGAATTCGCATATGGATCAGAGGACATTCAAGCCCAGCCCCCCTCCCCGGCTCTGGCGAGTCCAGTTCCGCAGCGTTTTCGGATCGGCGCGCCTGTGGCGAAGGTGTCTGCCGAGCCTGACCGGGAGCAGATACCTCCGTGCGGTGCGCTCAGCCACATGGAGCTTTCTGGCGATGACCGTGGAGTTGCCCACTTTGTCGTAGTAGAACATCTTGTAGGCGGTCCAGCGTTTCGGCTCTCTGCTGGCCCAGTCGGCCAGGAGGATCATCCGCCTGAGCGTTTCCGTGCCCGGCATGTCGTTCTTTGCCCACGACGCGGTGTCCTGTTCCGCTTCGCGGAGGATCTGGTCCATTCCGATTCCCTGATCTGATCCGATTTCTTCTTTGTATTCACTCATAATGGAAACCGCATCTTCCTTTCATTTCGATGGGTGCAGGTACATAGCGAGGTAAAATGACGATTCAGGCATACAATTGTACGATAGTTCGGGCGGAGCGCGGCTCATGGCTGGTCCTTTCGCTTTTGGGGATGTGTGTATAGATGAGAGGGTATGGTCCGGCGGTCCGCTCAATAAGAATGATTTGACCGCGACCTGCAAAAAATATAGTGTGGGATTACAGGAAAGTCAAGCGTATTTTGAAACATAATTGAAACTTTTTTGAATATACTTTCAATTGTGAGCCGGTTTGTGCTCAGGATGTGGCTTTGAAAGAAAAAAAGAAGCCAATCTGCGGATATCTCCCCTGCCCTGCCCGATCCATCACCGGAAACAAGAGTGAACGGGGAGATTCATCTCTAGTCGCGACAGGAATCGTGAAGCGAGCTCAATCTTACCGACCAGAGATAATAATCCCGCCATGTTCCGGGGAGATGCCTGACGCCGGACAGCGGGAAAAAGGAAAAGGTTATGTGTGAGGGGAAACGGTCAGTCAGACTGAGGATGTTTGAGGCGAGCCAGGGCATCTTGAGCTTCCTGGAGCCCCTGTCCCGCGGCCTTGCGGTACCAGTTCTTGGCTTCGTTCAAATCCCTGGCGACACCCATCCCGTTCTCGTAACAGAACCCGAGCCAGTATTCGCCCTGGTGAAACCCCTTGCCCGCGGCTTTCCGGAACCATTCCACGGCTTTGGCGTGGTCGAGCGGTGCGCCGCGCCCGTTCAGGGAGGCGAGCCCTAGACACGTTTCCGCCTCGGGAATGCCTTTTTCGGCGGCGCGCGTGTGCCACTTGACCGCCTCATCCGGGTCCTCCTGAACTCCGATTCCCATGATCAGGCACAATCCCAAAAGATTCTGCGCTTCGGCGTTTCCCTGCTCGGCTGCGCGGCGGTACCATCTGGCTGCTTCGACGTCGTCTTTCTGGACGCCTGCGCCATTGGTATAAACCTTACCCAGCGCGCATTGTGCGCTTGCATCGCCCTGTTCGGCTGCGATACGGAACAATCTGGCAGCTTCGGCTTCGTCACGCTCGCAGCCCGCGCCTGCCATGAGACAGGCGGCGAGGTTATGCCGGGCGCCGGCCAAGCCCTGTTCGGCGGATTTCCGGTACCAGTTGACCGCCGCCTCTTCGTCTTTCGGGATCCCGATGCCCTGGATGTAACAGTTGCCGAGGTTGTACTGCGCTTCTGCATGCCCCTGCTCCGCGCCTTTCGTGAACCATGCGACGGCTTCAACCTCGTCCTTTCCGACGCCCGTCCCCGTGACCAGGCAGACGCCGAGATGATTCTGCGCCTCAGCGTACCCCTGACTGGCGGCTTTCCGGTACCACGCCACGGCCTGCGATTCGTCTTTCGGGACGCCGTATCCTTCGATATAGTTGTGGCCCAGACGGAACTGCGCTTCTGCATGCCCCTGCTCGGCGGCTTTCCTGAGCCATTCCACGGCTTCGTTCAGGTTGTAAAAGTTCACACCGACCCAGCCGAGGTAACAGAGCCCCAGGCGGCATTGCGCATCCGGCAGGCCTTTCTCCGCCGCCTGCCGATACCATTTGATCGCTTTTTCGCCGTCTTTCGGCACGCCCTTTCCGAACTCGTAGCAGAGCCCGAGGTCGTATTGGGCGAGAGGCATTCCCTGTTCGGCGGCGAGGCGGTACCACCTTGCGGCTTCCGTCCGGTCTCGCCCGACGCCCCTGCCCTCGTCGTAACAAGCGCCGAGGTTGCATTGCGCCCGTGGATGGCCTTGTTTCGCGGCTTCCTGATACCATTTGACGGCTTCGGCGTCATTGCGCGGGACGCCGTTTCCGTCGGCATGGCAGACGCCAAGGTTGAACTGAGCCTCGGCATGGCCACGTTTCGCCGCCCGTGAAAAAAGCTCCACTGCCTGTTCGTACTGCTGTCCGTTGTAAGCCGCCAGGCCTTTTTCGAATTCCGTCTGCGCGGATTCCTGCGAGCATGAAACAGCAAGCGCAAGAGCCGCACTCAGGGACAGAAGAGCCGTTTTCCCGAAAAGGGGGAAACTTTTTGGCGAGGAATGTACTGTCGGGCGGAAATGCTTTCTCATAGGTTCGATCCGGCTGGCGCCGGGGTGATGGTCGAGTTTGTCTGTTATCAGATATAATATACACGCATGAGGCGAAAAGGCAAACGTCCTTTTCCTGTTTTATTTGCTGTGTTTCATCGTGTCGAGGTTGCAAAAAACGTCCGGACGCAGTATAGTATCAAACGCAAACTCATCCGCGGGCGTCATGCACATGCTTCCCCTGCCCGCGCACTTCATCCGAAAAACAGGAAACGACATCATGGCTGAATTTACCGTCAAAACGAACTGCCGCTGCGAGATCATCGACATCACCGAGGACGTCAACCGCGTGCTGCCGCCGTCCATCCCGTGCGGCATCTGCCACATCTACTGCCCGCATACGACCGCCGGGATCACGATCAACGAGAACGCCGACCCGGACGTGAAGCACGACATCCTGGGGAAACTCTCCGCGCTGATCCCGCATGACGAGACGTACTACCAGCATTGCGAGGGGAACAGCGACGCGCACCTGAAAGCCATCCTGACAGGATTCTGCCAGACCGTGCCGTTTCGCAACGGACGCCTCGAGCTCGGCACCTGGCAGGGCATCTATTTCTGCGAATACGATGGACCGCGCACCCGCCGCGTGAAAGTCTATTTCGAGCCGTGTGAGGCGTAGCCTCAACTGCGGCAGTGCCCGGCTGCGCTCGGGCACAACAATAAACCCGTAGAAAGTTTTGAGCCTTCTACGGGTTGTTTTTAATTCGTTACAGTCGTTTCAGAAAGAGACTTACGACTTCTTTTCCGTTGACGCGGCAGCTTCGTTCTGCGCCCGGATGGCGGCGCGGCGGATCTTGCCGTTCACGGTCTTCGGGAGCTCGGAGACGAACTCGATGATGCGCGGATACTTGTACGGCGCGGTGTGGGTCTTGACGTAGTTCTTGATCTCTTCCTTGAGCTCGTCGGAACCCTCCTTGCCTTTCACGAGCACGACGGTGGCCTTCACGACCTTGCCGCGTACGGGATCTGGCACGCCGGTCACGGCACATTCGAGGATGTACGGGAGCTCCATGAGGACGCTTTCGACCTCAAACGGGCCGACGCGGTAGCCGGACGTCTTGATGATGTCGTCGGCGCGGCCCTGATACCAGAAGTAGCCATCCTCATCCTGCCACGCCTGGTCACCGGTGTGGTAGTAGCCGTCGTGCCAGACTTTCTGCGTGTCCTCGGGATTCTTGACATACTGGCAGAAAAGTCCGCACGGATGATTGTCAGGTTCGGCTTTTACGCAGATCTCGCCGGTTTCGCCCGTGGCGACGGGATTCCCCTCGGGATCGAGCAGGACGACCTCGTACTGCGGATTCGGACGTCCCATGGAGCCGGGACGCGGCTTCATGTCCGCGAGCGTGGCGATGGTGAGCGTGGTCTCGGTCTGGCCGAACCCCTCATAGGGCAACTGGCCGGAGACGCGCGCAAACGCTTCGCTGACCTCGGGAGGCATGGCTTCGCCGGCGGTGGTGACGTGTTCGAGCGTGGAGAAGTCGACGTTGGAGAGGTCTTCTTTCACGAGGAAGCGGAAGATGGTCGGCGGCGCGCAGAACGTGGTGATGCCGTACTGCTTGAACATCGGGAGCATGTCCGCGGCGTGGAAGCGGTCGAAGTCGTAAGTGAAGACCCCGGCTTCGCAGAGCCACTGGCCGTAGATCTTGCCCCAGAGCGCCTTGCCCCAGCCCGTGTCGGCGACTGTGAAGTGAAGCCCGTCTGGGTTCACTTTGTGCCAGTGGCGCGCGGTCATGATATGCCCGAGCGGATAGGCATGGTCATGTTCGACCATTTTCGGATAGCCGGTGGTGCCGGAGCTGAAGAAAATGAGCAGAGGATCGGTCGTCTTGTGGTCTGCGGGACGCTGGAAGACGGGCGGGAAGTTCGGATACAGGGAGTCGTAGTCGAGCCAGCCGTCCTTCTGTCCGTTCACGGACAGCTTCAGCGTCATGCCGGTGACCTTTGCCGCTTCGTCGATCTCCTTTGTGATGTTGCCGTCCGCGGAGCAGAACACATAACGGACATCGGCTTTTTTGAAGCGGTATTCGAAGTCGTGCGCGGTCATCTGGCAGGAAGCCGGGATCGCGACCGCGCCGATCATATGGAGCGCGTTCAGGATGAACCAGAACTGGTAATGGCGCTTCAGCACCAGCATCACGCGGTCGCCCTTGCGGATCCCGAGGGAGTGAAGCAGATTGGCGGTCCGCATGGCGTTTTCGGAGATGTCGCGGAACGTGAAATCACGGCAGACCTTGTCGTTGGAGACCCACTTCATGGCGATCTTGTCGGGGCATTCCGCGGCGAGGCGCGCCACGACGTCGAACGCGAAGTTGAAGTCGTCCGGCACATGGAACTTCACGCCTTTCAGCGTGCCGTCCTGATTCCACTCCTCCTCCATGTAGTCCTGGTACAGCAGGCGTTTGCTGCCGGTCGGCGGAGCTTTCACCACGGGCTGAGGGACGAACGCGAACCGGTCGGGCTTGGCGTCGTCGTATTTGCTGTGCATGACGATGGAGAGGAATTTGCAGGGCTTGCCGTTGGCGGCGAGCATGGCGTGCGCCTCGCGGCCGTCGAAATAGATGCTGTCGCCCTCGTTCAGGACTTCCTCCTTGCCGTGCAGGAAGACTCTCAGCGTGCCCGACAGGATCAGGACGAATTCCTGTCCGTTGTGCTCGGAGTACTGGAGCGGTTCATTCTCGCCGGCGGGCGGCGCCGTGACGATGAAAGGCTCGCCGGTGCGGTCCTTCATGCGGATCGCCTGATGCAGATAGGAAAACTCGGGACGGCGGACGAAGGGGAAGCCCTCGCCGCTGCGCGTGACGGTGTACAGTGCCAGGTTCGGCGCCTCGCCGCTGATCACGGAGGAGACGTCCAGCCCGAAGTGTCCGGCAAGATTGTAGTAGAACGAGAACGGCGCCTGTTTTACCCCGCTTTCGTACAGGGAGTATTCCTCTGGCGAAACGCCGAGCAGTTCCGCCATTTGCGGCACGGTGAAGTTTTTCTGAGCCCTGAGCTCACGGACTCTCATGGAGATTTGTTCTTTGTTTTCCATGTCTTGCGATCCTTGTGTTGGGTTGTATTAGGATTGCTCAGGAAAAATCAGGCATCCGGATACGGGTGGAAACACGTCCGGACCACCCGTATCTTCCCTGTGCAAAGGGTTTCAACGGGCGGCCTGGCTAATAATAATGGCGATCAGCGCATCGGACGCGATGCGAACCGGGGCAATCATGCGGACAGAGGAAAGCTGCACGGCGGAGATAGCTCCGTTGTGCGCCTCAAAACTGTCTGTCGTGCGAAATGCCATGCCTGCCTCGGTTTGCCGAAAATAAAGAATGATGAAATACAAATATAGCTGTCTTTCCGCATTTTTCAAGCTCGGAGCGAAAAAATCTTCCACATTTTCTGCTCAAAACAAAGAAACCCGGGCGAAATGCTCCGTCCGGGTGTATACAATTGTTTTGCGAAAGGTTTCAGCTTAGCGCCGAACGCCATCTGGCGGCTTCGGCGCCGGGGTCTTCCTGCTGCGTGAACGCGGTTACGGCGGCGATGCGGCGGGCTCCGGCGGCCTTGAGCTCGGCGAGGTTGCCGAACTTGATGCCGCCCATCACGGAGAACGGGACGCAGACGAGCGGGATCAGTGCCTTGAGCTGTTCCAGCCCGAGGAACGAGCAGGCGAGCTGCTTGGTGTTCGTCGGGTAGATCGGGCCGATATTGAGGTAGGAACAGCCCTCGTCCTGCGCCTGGAGGATTTCGTCACGGTTGTGCGTGGAGACGCCGATCAGGAGCTCGGGCGCGATGCGGCGGGCATCCGGGAGCGGGAGGTCGTCCTGTCCCAGATGTACGCCGTCGGCCTGTGCGATCAGGGCGGCGTCAACGCGGTCGTCCACGATCAGCAGCGCGCCGTAGTCCCACGTCAGTTCGCGGACCTGCCAGAGCAGTTCCAGGAACGGACGGTCCTGCATGGCCTTCTCTCGGATCTGAAGGAGGCGCACGCCGCCTTTCAGGAGCGACTCTGCGACCGCGACAGGCGAACGCCCGAGGCAGAATTCGGAGGTGACGACGGGATAGACGTCCGTCAGCCGGAAAGCCCCGGCGCGTTCCTCCAGCGTGGTGTAGACGCGGCGCGGCATGGGATCACTTGCCGAGTTTCTTCAGGATGAGGTCCGCGGCCTTGCGCCCGGAGAGCATCATGCCGCCGAAGATGGGTCCCATGCGGTACCCGCCCATGACGTTGTTCGCGCTCATGCCGCAGGCGAAGAGGCCGGGATAGTATTCGCGGGTGTTCTCGACCGTGGAGGCTTCGCCGCTGTCGACCCACATGGGCTTTTCGCCGAGGATGCCGCCGGAGGACGTGGCGAGCTTCAGCTGCGCCTTTTCGACTGCCAGGTGCATGATCTCGCTCGGATGGCCGGTGCCGTCCAGCACGCACTGCGAAATCACGGTCAGCGGGTCCACGTGCATCCCGAGGCGCTCGACCGGAGTCCAGTTGATGACGAGGCCGCCGACCTGTTCGCCACGGAACACGATGTCCTCGACGCTGACGGCGTTGAAGATCTTCGCGCCCGCGCTGACCGCGCCGAAGATGAGGCCGCTTGCCATTTCCACGGAGTCAAGCGTGTTGTAGCCGGGCGCGCCGGGGATGGGCTTGTGATGGATGCCGAACTCGTCGAGGATTTCCAGCGAGGCATCCTGCACCACGACTTCATTGAAGAGCATGCCGCCGCCCCACGTGCCGCCGCCCGGAGCGAGCTTGCGTTCGAAGATGGCGACGCGCACGCCCTTTTTCGCGAGGTAACGGGCCGCGACGAGCGCGGAGGGGCCGCCGCCGACGATCGCGACGTCCACGGTGAGGTTGTCGAGGAGTTTCGCCGAGAAGTTTTCGACGATGGCGCGGGAGATGGTCGTTTCGATGACCTGGGAGGTGTTGTCCGACATGTGTCTGTCCTTTCGTTGGTTGGTTGTTTCGCAGAAAACCGCGGGTGACTTTCCGTCGGAAAGGAGTTCGCTGTCGTGATTTCCTACGCCGGCATTATCCGGATCAGGTGTGCGGGTATGATCTCAGCAAGGTGCGTGCGCAGAAGACTGCGGCACAGACCAAGCACCCCGAGTTGTCATTTAATATACTCCATTTCTGTAGAAAAATCAAGCGGAGTGTGATATTATCCGCAAGGATGGGCATGGCGCGTCGCATGCCGGTATGCCGGGGAACGACTGCTCCCCCTGCCCTGCGCCGAAAAAAAAGAACGGTGCGGACGGCTTTGCGAAACCGTACGCACCGGAATATTTCAGGCGGTCGTGCAGGAAAACGTCAGATGTCTTTCCTGATCGTCGACTTCACGCCCCGTCTGTCATGGATGCGCTTGATGTAGGCGAACGCATCGTCGGCATTCTCGGCGACATAGAAGAGATCGAGGTCATCCTCGTTGATCATGCGGTCGCGGAGCATGGTGTTGCGGAACCAGTCGAACAGCGGCCCCCAGTATTCCTTTCCGAGCGCGACGAGCGGGACAGTCTGGACTTTGTTTGTCTGGATGAGCGTCAGCGCCTCGGAGAACTCGTCGAGCGTGCCGAAGCCGCCGGGATAGACGACGATGCCGACGGCATACTTGAGGAAACAGACCTTGCGCACGAAGAAATAGCGGAAATCAAGCGCTTCGCTCTGATACGGGTTCGGATGCTGTTCCATCGGGAGCTTGATGTTCAGCCCGACGGAATCCCCGTTCTTGTTCCAGGCGCCCCGGTTCGCCGCCTCCATGATGCCGGGGCCGCCGCCGGTCAGGACGCCATAGCCGTTATCCGTAAGAAGCTCGCCGAGGCGGACGCAATCCTGGTAAACGGGGTCGTCGGGTTTCGTGCGTGCCGAACCGAACACGGAAACGAGGCGCTTGTGCTTCGCCATGGCCTCGAAGGAATCAATGAATTCGGACATGATGCGGAAGACGCGCCACGGCTCTTCGGCGGACACTCCGTAGAGCGCGGAAAGATCGGCCAGGTCGTTAGGATTGAGTTCGGACATGGATCCACCTCAAAGCGTCTTCAGGTAAGCGGCGTATTCTTCTTCCGTCATAAGCTCTTCGACTTCGGCGAGGTCGATATTGTCGAGCTTGTAAAGCCAGCCTTTTCCCTCGGCGCTTTCACTGATGAGGCCGGGATCGTCATCCAGCGCGTGATTGACTGCGATCACGGTTCCGCTTACGGGCGAAAAGACCTCGGAGGATGCTTTCACAGATTCGATGGTGCCGACGCTGTCCCCGAAAATCAAATCAGTTCCTTCTTTCGGGAGCTCGACGAACGTGATGTCTCCGAGCTCTTCCGCAGCACATTCGGAGATACCGACGATGGCTTCTTCTCCGTCGGTCTTGACCCATTCGTGCGTTTTCGAGTAATATTTGTCCATACCTTTGATTCCTTATAAAAGGGGTTCAGATGAATCGCATAGAGAAATTAAGCACAAAACTCTCCATTGTCAAGCTCTGTTTCCAAAAAAAAGCGTTTTTTTTTGTCTTTTTCTGCCACCCGGGCTGTTTCTCCAGTCAGGAAGCCGTTTCTCTCCCCGTCATTCCAGATGGAGAAAACCCGCGGAAAACGGGGTTGGACGATGGGGCGGGCAGCTGTGCGGCTTCATTCCTGAGATGCAGGGGACGCGGAGGGTTTTGACGAGCCGTCGGACACGGCATAAAGGTAGAAATTGCGCATCAAGTCGTCGTAAGCAGCGCACATGTCGTTGAACTCATAGTATCGGTAGGAGTTGCGGTATGTCCACCATGTGATCGGAGAACCGTCGAACAGCTTCGGCGTTTCGATCTCCCGGTTGAAGAGCCCGGAATGAGATGCGCTCAACTGCGCCACGAAAGCGTCCGTGGTTTCCTGCGGGCATTCGAACTTGAGCCAGAGATGTTTGACCTGTCCATCCTGCTTGAGGAAGAGATTGACGTCCGATGCTTCAAGCGGCAGCGTGATGCCGAATCCGTGCAGCAGCGTCTTGATCCGGGGCGTGGAGTATTCCTCCTCCAAGTACAGCGGCGAGGTGACTTCGCTGATGAAAGGCATGGCGAGAATGCCGACGAACAGACCGAAAAGGAACATGACGACAGCGATCAGAATTTTCATGAAACGTCTCCTGATAACGGATTGCGGACCATGCGACAGAGGGGCCTGGGGAAAGGTGAATTACATTGTCGGGATTCAATATATCATCAACATAGGAAGATGTCAATGACGAAAACATAAAAAAACGGTCAAATCCGCGAGGAAATGACCGTATATTTTCTTTGAAAAAGGGTTCCGGGATATCAGAAGCCGCCGAAGCCGCCCATGCCGCCCATGCCGCCGCCGAAGCCGCCCATGCCGCCGCCCATGCCGCCGAAGCCGCCACCCATGCCGCCCATGCCGCCGCCGAAGCCGCCCATGCCGCCGCCGAAGCCGCCCATGCCGCCGCCGAAGCCGCCCATGCCGCCGCCGAAGCCGCCCATGCCGCCGCCGAAGTCCATGCCGCCGAAGCCGCCGGGACCGCCCATGCCGCCGCCGAAGTCCATGCCGCCGAAGCCGCCAGGACCGCCGAAGCCGCCCATGCCGCCGAAGTCCATGCCGGGACCCATCATGCCGGGACCGAAGTCCATGCCGGGACCCATGCCGCCGGGAGGCGCGGGAACAGTCGTGGTCGTGATGACGGGAGCAGGAGTCTTCGTCGCAGCTGTTTCTTTCTCCTTGCGGGCTTCTTCACGTTCCGCGCGGCGTTCCGCAAGTGTGGAACGTTTCGCGGTATCGCTCGCGACCGTCGAGGAGGAAGCTGTCCCGAACGACGGAGGCGCGATCTGGACGAGAGCGAAGAGCGCGATCGGAAGTGCCGTAAGAAGAAGGACAATGATCATTGCCACGTTCATCAACGGGCTTGCTTTTTGCGGATTGGAAGAAGAGTTTTTCATCTGGGGTCTCCTAAATGAATAAAATCTGGGCGTTGTTTGTTGTAATTCTATAACCATTTAACGACGACATTGCGATTTTATTGTCTCAAAATGCGAAAAAGAAGAAAGATTGTTTGCTTTTTTTCCATCATTGAAGTATATTTGAATGCCGGAGCATCCATGGAACGGCGTTCGTTCCATGCGCCCGGATTCACGAAACCTATTGAACACCAACAAAAATGAGTCGAACGCTCCAACGCGCGGTCCTCGTGACCGCCATTCTGATCCTCGCAGCTGATGTTTTCGGCCTGTATGTGCCCGCGAAATTCGGCACGTGCTGGCTTGTCATTCCGGACGCGCTGGAGAATGCTTTCTGTTCCGACAATTTCCTGCACGAAGGCCGTTACGGGTTTTATCTGAACGGCGTGTTTCATCCGTCGCGCTACCTGCCGTGGTTTCCCCTGCTCTTCCTGGCGCCGTTCCAGTTCCTTGCCGACGACGTCTACGGCGCGGTCTACGGCTGCTGGCTGGCTGCGGCAGGGCTGGCCGCCGTCATGTTCCTTGCCTGCCGGCAGACTGCGGTCCGTCCGGGACTGGCGGGAGAACGCGACCAGGCACGCGGGGCGCTCGCGGGGCTTCTGACTTTTCCTGTGCTTCTGCTCAGTTCGTTTTTCATCGCTCTGACCGGATATGCCATGACCGAAGTGCCGTATCTGCTCTTCTGCGTATGGGCGATGATCCTGTGGACGCGCCTGGCGACGCGTCCGGGCGTGGATATGGCGTCCCTGATGGGGTGCGCGGGCCTGATCGCCCTCGGCGGCGCCGTCCGCTCCACAGCCTACCCCATGCTCCTGCTCCCGTACATTCTGATCTTCATGCGGGAAAGATCCTGGAAACGCCGTTTCCTGCTGTGGTTCCTCGCCGCTCTGCCGACTGCCCTGGTCCTGCTGGCGTCAAACCTCTTCAACTGGGCGGTGTTCGGGTCGCCGTTCCGCACAGGATACCATTTCTGGTGCCCGGTCCCTTACGATTTCATGCCGCTCACGTTCCATCCCTGCTATGCCGCGCGCTACCTGCCGCGCCTGGTCCGCGAAAAGGGCTTCTGGCTGACGATGGGGCTGCTGGCGGTTTGCGCCGCATGGTTCATCGCCTCGCGGAAAGCCCGTGGGGAGAAACTGTGGAGCATCCGGGCGTGGACCGCATGGGAGGCGTCCATGGCGTTCGCCCTGCTCCAGGGACTGGTGATCTTCGTCCTTTACATTTTCTATTTCTTTTATGATAAGCGCATGTACCTGCCGATCCTGGTCATGGCGCTGCCGCCCGCCGCATCCGCCGCCGCGAATCTGCTCCGCATGGTCCTGCGACGCCGGTATGCCGTCAACTGGACCCTTGCCGGCGCGGCGCTCATCCTCCAGGCTGTCGCCATGCACAACCTGAACGACTACCACAAGGCGATCCGCAATATCCCGAACGATCGCGCGAAACTCGAAATCCTGAACGCGATGCTCCCCGGAAACGCCGTTCTCCTTTCCTCATTCAATCCCGCGGTGGCGGACCTCTTCTTCCTGCGCGGCACCGACCGCAAGATCATTCCGGTCAACCGCATCCACGAGTACACCGACAAGATCGCCGCGCCGCAGAAAGTCATGGCGTGCGACCCCCCGCCCCGCTGTGCGGAAGACAATCTCGCGCCCGGACTCCTCAAACAGCCCGGCTGCTATCTGCCGTTCCCGTACGCGCTGTCGGACGATCCTGCCCGTCTTGAGGAGATCCTGAAAGAAAACGTCCCGGTGTTCTTCGTGACCGGCAAGAACAGGATGACTTCCTCGGAGATCAAGGCGACATTCGAGTTCGCCAAGCCTGAGATCGCCGGGCAGACAGACAGCTTGATCGTCTGGCGGCTGTACCGGAAAAATACTTCGGCGGACGCGGAATAAGCAGGACTGCTCCTGACAAAAGAAAAAAAGAGGAACGGGAAGAAACGCGCAGCGCTGTTCGGGCTCAGCCGTTCACGACGTCCGCCAGATGGATGTCGATGACTTCCCCGTCTCCGGCATCAAGGAATCGCCTTGCCAGACGCTCGAAGCCGGGCGTCCGGTCCGTGACATAATACTGTGCGGTGCCCGCCCGCCCCGGTTCCGCGCGAAGCCCCTGCTCTTTCAGCAGGCGGACCAGATAATCCGCTGCCGCGGCGGCGCTGTCCAGGATCAGCGTGTCTTTCGGGAGATACTGCATGAGCGCCGGACGGAACAGCGGATAATGGGTGCAGCCGAGCAGGACGACTTCCGGCGGATCGCGGAGAAGCTGCGCCAGATAGAGGTCGAAGACGTCCCTCACGATGGATCCGTTCGTGACGCCCTCCTCGATGACCGGGACGAAGAGCGGACACGCGATGCTCCGGACGATCAGGCGCGGATTTGCAGCCAGCAGGGCGTGTTCGTAAGCCCCGCTCGCGATGGTGCCGCGCGTGCCGAGCACCGCCACCTTGCGACATCCCGTCGCGAGTACGGCCTCCACGCCGGCGAGAATCACGCCGCCGAGCGGGAAATCGCGTTTTTCGAGCAGAAGATTCGGCAGAGCCAGCGCGGACACGGTGTTGCATGCCGCAATCGCGGCTTTCACGCCGAACTTCTCAAGGAACGCGAGGTCCTGCCGGGCGAAAAGCTCGACCGTCTCCGGCGAACGGTTTCCGTACGGGACGCGGGCGGTGTCGCCGAGGTAGATCACATCCTCTCCGGGAAGCGCCTCGCGGACGGCGCGAACGACCGTGAGCCCGCCGAGACCGGAATCGAAAAGTCCGATCGGGCGGTTGTCATGCTTGCTTGAACGTCTTCCTGCCGGCATTGGTCATTCCTCCGGCTGGGGCGCGGCATCCGGGACGGGGATCTCGATGACGACAGCCGTTTCGTCGCAGTGGTCTTTCTTCGGGCAGACGCAGCAATCGCTCCAGATCTTGGGCGGGAACGTGTATTTGTCGATGACGCGGAAGCCCAGGCGCTTGAAGAATTCGACGCGGTACGTGAGGGCGAAGACCTTGCCGGGCGCCCCGTTTGTCCGGTCGAGCGCCTTTTCCAGCAGGGCTTTGACGAGGCGGGAGCCGATCCCCTGCCCCGCCAGGTCGCGGCGGACTGCCAGGGAACGGATTTCGTTCAGGCCGCTCCCGAAATCGCGGAGTGCGCCGCAGGCGGCGATTGCCCCGTCCAGATCGGCGACAAGGAAATTCGCGATGCGCGCCTGGATGTCGGCGACGGGGCGCGGCAGGAGCTTCCCCTCGGTCGAAAACGTCGCCAGCAGGGCATAGATCGCGGGCGCGTCCTCAAGTCGGGCCGGCCTGATCCGCGCGCCGGAGCGCGACGACCGCGCCTCCATGTCAGGCATTTGCCTCCTCGAAGAATTTCACGTCGCGGAAATGGTGATAGCGCTGTTCGATCAGCTCGTCGGAGGAAAGCCCGGAGAGTTCGTTCAGCTGCTTCTGGATTTCGAGCTTGAGGTATGCCGCGGCCTTGTTGTAGTTGTGGTGCGCGCCGCCGACCGGCTCCCGGATCACGCCGTCGATGAGGCCGAGCTTCAGGAGTTCGTCCGCGGTCAGTTTCAGCGCGGCTGCCGCCTGTTCGGAGTATGCGCGGTCTTTCCAGAGGATCGCGGCGCAGCCTTCGGGCGTGATGATGGAGTAGTAGGCGTTTTCGAGCAGGAGGACCCTGTTCGCCACGCCGAGTCCGAGCGCGCCGCCGCTGCCGCCCTCGCCGATCACGAACGAGATCACAGGGACTTTCAGCCCGAACATCTCGCGCAGGTTGACGGCGATGGCTTCGCCGATGTGGCGTTCCTCTGCGCCGACGCCGGGATAGGCGCCGGGAGTGTCGATCAGCGTCACGATCGGAAGCCCCGCCAGTTCGGCGACTTTCATCAGGCGCAGCGCTTTGCGGTAGCCCTCGGGATTCGGACAGCCGAAGTTCCGGAACACATTTTCCTTTACGTTGCGGCCCTTCTGCGTGCCGATCACCATCACGGGGTCGCCGTCGATCCTGGCGAAGCCGCCCACGATGGCGGGGTCGTCTGCGAATCTGCGGTCGCCGTGGAATTCGAGGAAATCGGTGCAGAGGCGGTTGATGTAGTCCAGGGAATACGGGCGGAAAGGATGTCTGGCGAGCTGGACGCGCTGCCAGGGAGTGAGCTTGGAATAGATTGCCTTTTTTGCCGCGGTCAGCTTCCGGCGCAGGGAGCGGAGTTCGTTGGAATGGTCCTCGGAGCTGGCGGCGTCTTTCTGCATGAGCGCGTCGATGCGGTCTTCCAGTTCCGCGAGGGGTTTTTCAAATTCCAGGATGGAGATGGACATGGGATTCGTTCCTTCGTTTTTCAGCCGGAGGCGTCGCGGTCAGCGTTTGATTTCCACTGCCGTTTCGCACGGGACCAGGTCGTAGAGTTCCTTTGCGTCGTCGTTGGACATTCTGAAATACCCGGGCGCTCCGGGCGAGGTGTCCGGCGCTCCGGACCGGTTCGTGCCGTGGATGGCGGTCCCGGCGGCGCTTTCGCTGGCGCCGGTGCCTTTGAGCGCCATCCAGCGCGGGCCGATGATGTTCCCCGGCGTGCCGGGCTGATACGTCTGCCCGTCGACGCGCCAGACAGGGTCTTTCTGCTTGGAGAAGATCTTGAACGTCCCGGAGAAAGACTGGGACACGGCGGAGCCGGGGTAGACGTTGTAGATTTTGAAAAGCTTCCTGTTCGCATACAGGATGAGTTTGTTGTCGGAGCGGCGGATTTCGATGGACCAGACGCTCTGGGGGATCTTCAGCTTCTGCCCGATGGCGAGCTTGGTCGTGGTCATGTTGTTCGCCTTCTGGATCGCGGAAACGGACGTGTTGTAGTTCACGGCGATCTTGGAGAGCGTGTCGCCGCTTTTGACGGTGTACGCCACGTTCGTTTCGGAGTCGTTTCCGCTGCGGTAGATGTTCATGCTGGCGCGGCCGAGCAGGCTCGCCGCCGGTTCATACAGGGCATCGGAGGATTCCATGGCGCTGATCATGTCGCGGAGGATCGTCCGGCTCTGCTCGAACTTGCGCTCGTTGAACGCCTGAAGCGCCCCGTCGTAGAGCTTGCGCTGCCGGTTGAGGCGTTCCCGCTCGAATTCCTGCAGGTCGAGCGGCGTCGAAACCGGTTCGTTCTCGCGGGACCTGTGCTCCAGGATGGCAGCCGCGGTTTCGGCGCTGTCTGAAAACTCACGTTCGTCGGCGAACGTCAGCGCGACCGCGGTGTTGTCCGGCTGGGGCTTGACCACTTCGGGACGGGCCGCCTTGCGGATGTCGTAATGGCGCTTGATCCCCCAGACCACAGCGGAGCACGCGACAAGGAGCAGCAGGACGATGATAATGCGGTAAAGCCCGGTATGGCGGCGTCCGGAATCGACCGACTTGATCCCGTAGGTCCTGAAATTGCCTGAAGTATTGCTAGTCAGCTTTGCCATTTCGACTCCGGCTGGTTCGTTGTTTTCTGCTCGGGCAGGCGACGCCAAATTCAAAATAAGTTCGGAGGCGCGCACTTGCGTTTACTCTAATATATCACGCCTTTTTCATTTTGCCAATCTTTTTTTCATCATTTCGGAGAAACTCTTGTCCGGGGCCATGTTTTTTTCCGGTTTGACTTGAATTTCGAGTTCCCGCGTGGCATAGTATGAGGGGGAGAAAACCGGCGGAACGGTCGCCGGGCGCATGGACTCGGGAAGAAAGGGGGGGATTCCGATGAGCAGCGGAAATGTTTTGTTCGTCGTCACGTCGCACGACAGGATGGGAGTGCTCCGGAACAGGAAGACCGGGATCTGGCTGGAGGACCTCGCGGTCCCGCACGAGATCCTGTCGGAAGCGGGATATGAGGTGACGGTCGCGTCGCCGCGGGGGGGCGAAGTGCCGGTAGACCCGGACAGCATGAGAAAGTCGAAATATGCGGAATTCGATCCCGAAGCGTGGCTGGAGCGGAGAAAGGAGCTCCTGCTGGAATCCATGCCCCTGGATCAAGTCAGGAAAGACGAATACGGCGCGGTCTTCTATCCGGGCGGATACGGTTCTTTCTGGGACCTCACCGTCAACCGGGACAACGCCGGACTGGTGGAGGATTTCGTCTGCCGAGGCAAAACTGTCGCCGCGATCCGCCACGGCGGCACCGCGCTCCTCTCCGCGAAGACACGTTCCGGGCAAAGCATCCTGAACGGGCGCCGCGTGACGGGCGCCAGCGACGACGAGGAACGCCAGCTCGCGCTTGACCGCGTGGTCCCGTTTTCCCTCGGGAAACGCCTGCGGAACTGCGGAGCGGACTATGTCTGCGCCGACCCGTGGGAGCCGAACGTGGTGGCGGACGGGATGCTGGTCACCGGGCAGAACACGCAGTCGGCGGGCGAACTGGCGCGGGCGATGCTATCCATCATGGGATCGAATCCGGCGTGATGCGCACCGGACAGGCATGGTCGCAATCCGTCTCGGGGAGAAGAAACGCTTTCCCCTCTTTTTCGAGGTATTCGAGGAACCTGTCCAGGATGCTGCTGAAAAGCCTGACCTTTTCCGGTTCCGCCGTGCTGAAGAAATTCTGCATGAAATGCGTATACGAAGCCGAAGTCTGGCGGCGAAGACGGAGTCCTTTCGGCGTGAGGCGGATTCGGATGATCCTGTGGTCCTGCGGCGTGGCGACGCGTTCCACCACACCGTCCTGGATCATGGCGTTCAGGGTCTGGGACGCCACACCGGAACTGACCTGAAATCTTGCCGCGAGGTCTTTCACTTTCGGGCTTTCCCCGGTTTCGGAAAGCAGGAAGATGTGGTCCAGAAGACGGATCTTGCCGAGCGTCATGCGGCCTTTCGTCCCGTAGTAATAGACCAGAGTCGGTCCTTTCAGCACGCTTGTGAAATGCAAGGTCAGGATCCATGTCGGAAGGGTTTTCAATTTCTCCGGATCAATGAATCTGTGCCGGATCAGCCCGGGCGTCGCCAGGTCGGCGGGATTTTTGACCGCTGACAGCTCCCCGCCGGTCCGGCTTTCCGCCAGCCGCACGAAGATATCATCGGCAAAGGCGATCTCCTCCGCTGTGGCGTATCCGCAGGACTTGAATGCGTCGAACATCTTTTGAAAGTGTGCCATCGCCTTGTCCCGGACAGCCCGCATCTCATCCGTGGCACGGATCAAGGTCGACCGGTGATCCTTTTCGGAGGGGATACGTTCCAATACGGATGCCTGCACCAGACACTCGACCGCCTGCGATACGGCGCCTGACGGGAACCCGACGTAGGACGTCAGGTCTTTCATCGCCGGGGTGGCATCGGGGTATGAGAAGAAAAACTGGATGATCGGGAACTGCGCGAACGAGCATTCGATCTTTTTATCAAGGATGCCGTACGAAGTCGTACGGAGCCGGGCGGAAATAAAAAAGAGTTTCCGCCAGATGTCTCTCGCCAATTCCGCGCTGATCGTCATCGTATGGTATTGTCCATGGGAAAAAGTTAAAGCCTGCATCCTGAACCGAACAGTCGGCTTGCATGGTGTGCCCGCCTCAGTTCGACACTTCGGCGGAAACGTTTGTCCGGTTTCGTTCAGGAAATTATCATTCCAAATATACCTCTCTAAACTATCTTTGTCAAGCTCATTTTCACAAAAAACGGCAAAAAGGCGTCATTCCCCTCATAATTGTATGTTATTTAACATGATCCCGCATTGCCGCGCGTCAGTTCTGTCCCGGCGGCGCGCCAAAACGCATCTCGTCGCTTGACTTTTATTCGGAAATGGTGTATATTTGAGACAAAACGTCTCATCAAGCAACCGTGATCCCAAGGTGTTATCATGTGTCCCAGAAACATGAAAGACCGCGTCATGAACCGCATCGGCGAACTTGACCAGGTCAACCTCCAGAACTTCATCCAGATGATCTCCAAGGAGCACAGGTTCCTCAGCTCGCTTTTCGACAGCCTTCAGGAAGCCATCCTGGTCATCTCCCCCGCGCACACGGTCCTTTACCACAATGCCGCCGCGCAGGAATTCCTCGGCCTGCCCGAAAACGCGTCCGCACTGCCCGTGGAAAAGCTGCTCCCCGGCCTCAATCTCAATCTCCTGCTTTCCGATTCCGGCATCGGCAGCCGCAAGTCCATGCGCCAGGAGCTCGAACTGACCTACCCGGAACACCGCATCGTCCAGATGTACGCACTGCCGATCGACCGGGAGGACGCCCCGTACGCGCTGATCCTGAACGACATCACCGCCACGATGGAACGCGCCGCGAGCGTGGCGGAATCCGAACGCAGCAAGGCAGTCTCCATGCTCGCCGCCGAGGTCGCGCACGAGATCGGCAATCCGCTGAACAGCCTTTACCTGCATCTCCAGCTGCTTCAGAGGCTCCTGAAACGCCCCGAACCCGACCTCGCCGACGCCGCGCAGGAAGTCGCCGAGGCGCGTTCCGAGGTGGAACGCCTCGACGCCATCATCAACCAGTTCCTGCACGCGCTGCGCCCCGGCAAGCCCGTTTTCGAACCGCTCGACCTGAAATCGCTCGTGCTGGATTCCCTGAACTTCATGCGGCAGGAGATCACCGACCGCAAAATCCAGCTCGAGTTCTACTGGGGCGAGAACGTCCCGCAGATCAACGGCGACGCGAACCAGCTGAAGCAGGCGTTCTACAACCTCGCGCGCAACGCCATGCAGGCGATGCCGAGCGGCGGCAAGCTTTCGGTCCGGTGCAGTGCCGACGACTCGTTCGTGATGCTCTCCGTGTCCGACAGCGGCTGCGGCATCAGCCCGGAGAACATGCAGAAGATATTCAAGCCGTTCTTCACCACGAAGAACGCCGGGACCGGGCTCGGGCTCATGATTGTCGAACGCATCGTCCGCGAACACGGCGGCAGCCTCGCCGTCGACAGCAGGGAAAACGCCGGGACCACGTTCACCATCAGCCTGCCCCGTCGCGTGCGCGTGGTGCGCGGACTGCCCGCCCCCGAACCGGGAAAAGAGATCCAGACAAAGGAAAGACAAGCCGAATGAGCAAGACTAATACGAAACCATCCATCCTGATCGTGGACGACGAACGCGGCTCGAGGGAAGTCCTCGCCCGCTTCCTGCGTCCGGAATACGACGTGACCACCGCCGAGGACGGCCAGATCGGCGTGAACCTGCTTTCGCGCAATTCCTACGACCTGGTCCTGACGGACATCCGCATGCCCGGCGCTGGCGGGTTCGACGTGCTGAAAAAGACCCTCTCCCTCCCCGATCCGCCACCGTGCATCCTCTTTACCGCGTACGGCTCCATCGACACTGCGGTCGAGGCAATGAAGCTCGGCGCATTCGACTTCGTCACGAAGCCAGTCGACATCGACCAGCTCGAACTCCGCATCCGGCGCGCCCTGGAGACGCGCAACATCAAAAACGAAAACGCCGAGCTTAAGCGTAAGCTCGACGAGTCGCGCCGCGTGGTCCCGAACATCCTCGGCGACTCCCCCGCCATCCGTCAGGTCATGGATACCGTGCGCCAGGTGGCGCCGACCCGCTCCAGCGTGCTGATCCAGGGCGAAAGCGGCACCGGCAAGGAACTCGTCGCGCGCGCCCTGCACGAACTCAGCGGACGCAAGGGCGACTTTGTCGCGATCCACTGCGCCGCCATCCCGGAAACCCTCTTCGAGAGCGAGCTCTTCGGACACGAGAAAGGCGCGTTCACCGGCGCCGTCGAACAGCACCGGGGTTTCTTTGAGAAAGCCGACGGAGGCACCATCTTCCTCGACGAGATCGGCGAAGTCCCCCTGCCCGTCCAGGTCAAGCTCCTCCGCGTCCTCGAAACGCGTTCTTTCGAGCGGGTCGGCGGCACGCAGAACATCTCCGTCGACGTCCGAATCGTCTCCGCCACGAACCGCAACCTGGAGGAAATGGTCGCCTCCGGCGCGTTCCGCGAAGACCTCTACTACCGCCTGAACGTCGTGAAGATTCTGATCCCCCCGCTCCGCGACCGCGCGTCCGACATCCCCATCCTCGTGCGCGGTTTCCTGACGCAGCTCGCGGCGGAGAACGGCAAGGAGAACATGACCATCTCCGAGCCCGCGATGGCAGCCCTCTGCGCCGCACGCTGGCCGGGCAACATCCGCGAGCTCCGCAACTGCGTGGAAAACATGGTCGTCCTCTGCCGTTCCGGCGAGATCGGACTTGAAAACGTCCCGGTGAACATTCGCGAATCTTCCACGCCCGGCATTACGCGCGACATCCTGACCGCGCCATCCTGCGACCTGGAGCACAACGAGCGCATCCTGATCGAACGCGCCCTGAACGAATGCGGCGGCAACCGCAGCCGCGCCGCCGAAAAGCTCGGCATCAGCCGCCGCACCCTGCACCGCAAGCTCAAACTCTACAACATCGAATAACCGAATCCCGAAAGGAATCCCATCCATGAAAAACTGCCTCTTCTGCCGCATCATCAACGGCGAAGTCCCGTCCGTCAAGGTCTACGAGGACGACCTCGTGCTCGCGTTCCTCGACCTCTTCCCCATCAACTTCGGACACGTCCTCGTCATCCCGAAAGAACACCACACCAGCGCCGCCACCATCCCGGAAGCCACCGCAGGCCGCATGTTCTACGTGGGCGCGCGCATCGGCGCAGCGCTCCGCCACGGGCTCGAGGCTGACGGCTTCAACTTCCATCTCTCCGACGGGACAACCGCCGGCCAGGTCGTGATGCACGCGCATCTCCACATCGTGCCGCGCTGGGCAAACGACGACTTCCACTGGAACTGGCGCCAGCTCAAGTACGAATCCGAGGAGAAGCGCATCGAGCTCTGCGAGAAGATCAAGGCGCGCTTCAAATTCGTCCGCGACGAAGCCGAACTCGCCGCGAACAACGAGGAATGCGACCCCGAGTACCATTCCCCGCTCGCCAAGGACGACCCGGCGAAACATGGCGGCTGATTCCTCACGGCACCGTTTTTCGATCAAGCGGTCTCCTGCCCCCCGGCGGCTTTCCCGGCCTCCGGGGTTTTTCCTGTCCGCGCCTCTGTAAAAAAACGATCGCAACCCACTCATAATAAGACTTATAGGACCCATAAGACCTATTGTTCCCGAGCGCAGCCGGGAACAGCCGCAGTGAAGGCTTTGCCTCCCCCGAGCGCAGCCGGGAACAGCCGCAGTGAAGGCTTTGCCTCCCCCGAGCGCAGCCGGGAACTGCCGCAGTGAAGGCTTTGCCTCCCCCGAGCGCATCCGGGAACTGCCGCAGTGGAGGCTTTGCCTCCCTCCACCGTCTATTCGTGGTTAATTAACGCCGAAAAGATTCAGGGAACATGATTTCCATAAAAAAATATGGCTCCGCCGCTTGCTTTTCCGGCAAAAAACGGCTATACTATCGCAAACACATGATTTCCCCGTCCGTCTTCACCTCGCATGCACCAAAAGAAAGGAAACGGTCCATGATGAAAAAAACTCTGCTCCTGTTTGCCGCCGCGGCCACCGCCACGGCACTTTTCGCCGCGGATACCCCGAAAACCAACCTCGGCAAGCTCTATGAGAAAGATTTCCTGATCGGCGTTGCCCTGCCCCAGCAGGTCACGAGCGAACGCGACAAGACCCGCGCCGAACTCGCAGCGTCGCAGTTCAACTGCCTCACGCCCGAAAACCTCATGAAATGGGACGCCACGGAGCCGCAGGAAGGCAAGTTCAACTTCGGTCCCGGCGACGAACTCGTGCGGTACGCGCAGAAACATAAGATCAAGGTCCACGGACACACGCTCATCTGGCACAGCCAGACCCCGCGCTGGGTGTTCGAGGGCGAGAACGGAAAGCCCGCCACGCGCGAACTCGTCCTGAAGCGCATGAAGAACCACATCGAGGGCGTCATGAAGCATTACAAGGGCAAGATCGACGCCTGGGATGTCGTGAACGAGGCGTTCAACGAGGACGGCACGCTCCGCAATTCCCAGTGGAAACGCATCGTCGGCGACGACTTCATCGAAAAGGCGTTCGAATTCGCCCGCGCCGCCGATCCGTCCGCCAAGCTCGTCTACAACGACTACAACGCCTACAATCCCTCGAAGCGCGACGGCATCGCCAAGCTCGTAAAAGAGCTGAAGAAGAAAGGACTCATCGACGCAGTCGGCATGCAGGGTCACTATCTGCTGGACTATCCGTCCACGAACTTGATCGAGGACGCCATCAAGAAATACGCCGACGCAGGCGTCATGGTCATGGTCACGGAACTGGACATCGACGTCCTGCCCCGCTCCAACGGGCAGGTCAGCGCGGACATCTCCCAGACGCAGGAATACCAGGAGAAAAACAACCCGTACACGAAGGGACTTCCTGACGATGTTTCCAAGAAGCTCGCCGACCGCTATGTCGACATCTTCAAAGTCTTCCTCAAGCACAGCAAGAACATGTACTCCGTGACCGTCTGGGGCCTCGACGACGGCACCAGCTGGCTCAACGGATTCCCCGTCCGCGGGCGCACGAACCACCCCCTGCTCTTCGACCGCCAGCTGAAGCAGAAGAAGTGCTACGACGCCCTTGTCGAGCTCAAACAGCCGAAACGGAAATGACCGGGGCGGAATCGACAATCAATGCAGCAGGGATTCGTCCATAACGGATGAAATCATACCGGCGGCAAAAAACTGAAAGACCGGAAACTTGGAAGCTTTTCCCGTTTCCGGTCTTTCGCGTTTAAGTGACTAAGAATAAGAATGGTCAGCGGCGATCGGGAAGCCGGTGGGGTCACCCTTTCAGGTTCTTGCGCGCGTCGGGGTTGTTCGAGATGACCATCGCCAGGGTCCCGCACGTGTCCATTTCCGGGCAGCCGCCGCAGGTCTCCACGCCTTTTTTCAGCGCGCACTGGCGGATCTCGCAGAGCTTGTCGCAGTACATGGTCTTCTTTCCGTTGACGCGGCATCCCTCGCAGTTGATGTGTTCCGGCAGGATGGTGATGTGGTTCAGCTCGGACCACAGTTTCGCGGTCTTCTCGCGCAGCGCCTGGTCGTCATGGATCGTGGCGAGGTACGCGTCGCACTTTTCGCAGTCCAGTCCGCAGTATGCTATCATGTCTTTCATGGTCTTTCCTCTTTCATTCACTTCACGAAATAGGTCTTCAGCGGCGGGAAGCCGTTGAAGCAGACGGCGCAGTAGCTGGCGGTGTAGGCGCCCGTCGTAAGCCAGTACACGCGGTCGCCCGGCTTGATGCCGGAGGGAAGCGTGTTGCGGAATTTCTCGTACATGATGTCCTGGCTGTCGCACGTGGGGCCGGCGATGACGAAATTGTCCGACGGCGCGCCCTGCCCGTCGCTGAAGAGCGGGTACTTGATGCTTTCGCCGATGGTCTCGATGAGGCCGTTGAAGAGCCCGGTATCGAGGTAGACCCACTTGTCGACGCCGACGTTGGATTTCTTGGAGACGAGCACGACTTCGGTCACGAGGACCCCGGCTTCGGCGACGAGCGAACGCCCCGGCTCGAGGATGATCTCCGGGAGCCCCTCGGGGAAGTCTTCGTTGATGTAGCGGGTGATCTCCTCTGCGTAGACGTCCGGGCTGCTGGTCTTCGAGATGTACTTGACGGGGAATCCGCCGCCCATGTTCAGGAGATTGAGGGGCACGCCCTGTGCCTTGAGGTAGTCGAAGATGTAGCGGACTTTCGAGATGGCGGAGTCCCACGCGCCGATGTCGCGCTGCTGGGAGCCGACATGGAACGACACGCCGCAGGGATTGAGCCCGAGTTCCTTCGCGAGCAGGATCAGGTCGATCGCCAGGTCGGGATGGCAGCCGAACTTGCGCGACAGCGGCCATTCCGCCGTTTCGCCGCCCTCGGTCAGGATGCGGCAAGCCACGCGCGAGCCGGGCGCATACTGGGCGAGGTTGCGGATGTCGGCCTCGCTGTCGGTCGTGAAGAGACGGACGCCTTTCCCGTACGCGTAGGCGATGTCCCGGGCTTTCTTGATGGTGTTGCCGTAGCTGATGCGGTCGGGCGAGACGCCGAGCGAGAGGATCTGGTCGAGTTCGTAAATGGACGCGATGTCGAAGCAGGAGCCCAGGTCGCGCAGGATTGTCAGGACTTCCGGCGCGGGATTCGCTTTCACGGCATAGTAGATATGGGCAAACGGATACAGGCTGCGCAGAGCCTCGTAGTTGCGCCGGATGATGTTCAGGTTGACGATCAGGAACGGCGTGTCGCGGCGGTCCATTTCAGCTTTCATCAGCGACCATTCGTCGCGGCTGTAGTACTCGTACACATCCCGTAACATTGTTTGCAGTGTCCTTCTGTTGGTTTTACCGGGCGGGTCCGGGGAAGTTTCGCGTTACATTCCCTGTAAAGCGAGAATACAATGTATCACGTTTCGCGCATCATGCAAACGTGAAACCGCCCGGAACCGTGAAAAAGTCGAAAAAAAATTCCGGCGCGTAAAAAAATATGGAAAACACGGTCGCCGCCCTTTGTTTCCGCTTGAAGAATGACGTTTCACGATGTAAATTATTCAAGCTGGTTTTTCTTCTTTCCCGGGGCGGTTCTCCGGCGTCCGCGCCGTCCTCGGGTCATCACTTCCACCACACCAACGGATCCGAAATGTCTCAATACCTCTTCGACGGCATGGACAGTTACGACACGCCTGAGTCCAACCGTCCCTCCCTCGCGTTCCACCTGTGGCTCCACAGCCGCTGGTATTTCTACCAGAGCAACTTCCTGACGTTCATCCTCAGCGGGAACACCGCCGCGCACGGCAAGCTCGACAAGGATGCGCAGATCGCCTACTCCTCCCGCAACATCCGCCTGATCGAACGCTGCGGCGGGCACATCCACATCCGCGGGCTCAACCATCTGCGCGACCTCGGGGGCAAGCCGGTCGTGATCGTTGGAAACCATATGAGCCTGCTGGAGACCGCTGTGCTCCACGCCATCGTCCGCCAGCACATCGACTTCTCGTTCGTGGTGAAGAAATCCCTGCTGGACGTGCCGTTCTTCCGCCACATCCTGCTGTCGTTCCATGCGATCCCTGTCAGCCGCACCAACCCCCGCGAAGACCTCCGTACCGTGCTCGCCGAGGGCAAGAAGATGCTTGAAGCCGGACGCTCCATGATCGTCTTCCCGCAGTCGACGCGCACCAGCACGTTCGACCCGTCGCAGTTCAACACCATTGGCGTCAAGCTCGCGAAATCCGCCGGAGTCCCGGTCCTGCCCATGGCGCTGAAAACGGACTTCATCTCCACGGGGAAATACTTGCGCGACCTGGGGCCGCTCCATCCGGAACGCAGCGTGCGGTTCGAGTTCGGGCCCGCCATGGAAGTCGCGGCGAACAGCCACGAGACGCACCAGAAGACGATCGAGTTCATCCAGGGGTGTTTCGACCGCTGGGCGCAGGAGGAGCGCCAGTAATTCTCCGTTCATCTGCACAGAAAAAAGCTTCCCTCCGGATTCGCTCGCGGCAGGGAAGCTTTTTTGGTGTTGAATTCAGGTTCGGAGGCTTATCTGCCGGACTGGAACGCCTCCTGGTAGGTCATGTTGCAGAGACCCTCGGGGCGGATGGAGGAGACGCGGGTGAAACTCTGCCCCTCGGGCATCACGCGCACCTGGAGCTGCGCCGGAGCCAGCGTGGTGTCGTACAGCTTCATCTTCAGCGTCACGGGCAGAAGTCCGTTTCTTGCGGCGTTGATCTCGGACTGCTTCACAGGGAAGAGCAGGCGGTAGTATTTCAGCTGGTGCGGCTTCTTGATGATCCACTTGTCGGGATCGACGGAATAGCCGTCGGCGCCCTCGGCGACCGCGAAGCAGGTGTAATTGCCCTCCTGCCCGATGAGCTCGTAATCGAACCTGCTGAGGCTGCGGCCGTTGTCCAGCTTCACGATCAGCTCGATCCACGCGGGATTGTCGATCGCGGGCTTGTCGAATTCGGATTCCACGTCGAACGACGGTTTCTGCCTGCTGATCTCGGCGGAAAGGATGGTGCCGGCGCGGAACGGTACTGCAGTGAGTTTCCCCGAGGACGAGGACTTCGCGGCGGGAGCTGCCGCGCCCTGGGCGCCGGCGATGACCGGAGCGGCCGTCAGAAGAGCCGCCGCGACCAGAATAAAACGGAAACGAAGCATGATCGGTAACTCCTGTTTCGGGATGTGGGCTTGCAATCGGGAACCGTCCGCCGGAAGATGCGACGGAACAACCCGTTTTATTTAGTATACCCCCGCTTCGGAACAAAATCAAGTTTTGTTTCGTTTTTTTGTGAAAAAAATGAAATGCAAACTGGAAATTCCGCATTTCGGCGTTATTGTAAAGAGGCCGGAATTCGCGCGCGCCCTTTCGCACGCGCAGCCGCGCATCCCCCGCGCGCCCCGACATCCGGATTGCGGCCGCCATCTTCCGGACAGGAACCAATACGCATGAACGACTACGAATCTGAACACGAAACAATGTTCGAGGGCGACTGCATCTCGGAGGCCATCGCGAAAATGTCGGCGGCCATCTGCGACCACATCGCGAACGATCCGCTGGAGTCGGTCGCCCTGATCGGCATCCAGGCGGGCGGCGTCCCCCTCGCCAAACGAATCGCACGATGCATCCGCGAGCATTTCGGCCGCGAAATCGACGTCGGCGCGCTCGACATTTCCATGTACCGCGACGACATCGGCAAGCGCAAGACGCTTCCGATGATCCGGGAGACCACCATCCCGTTTGACATCAACGACAAGATCATCATCCTCGCCGACGACGTCCTCCAGAGCGGGCGCAGCGTGCGCGCGGCGCTGGACGCCCTGACCGACTTCGGGCGTCCCGCTCAGATACGCCTCGCCGCCCTCATCGACCGCGGCGGACGCGAGTTCCCCATTCACGCGGACTATGTCGGGATGAAAGTCTCGGTCGGCCCGGAATGGCGCGTCTGCATGGACTGGGCCGAATGCAGCGGCACGGATAGCGTTTTCAAGGTCAAAAAACAATAAGGACCCTCCGATATGGATTTTCAATGGACCAAAAAGGATCTGCTGGACCTGTACGACCTCTCCCGCGACGAGATCCTCCACATCCTCAACACCGCCGAGGAATTCAAGAAAGTCTCGCAGCGGAACGTCAAGAAAGTGCCCGCGCTCCGCGGCCGCACCGTGGTGAACCTCTTCGTCGAGCCGAGCACGCGCACCCGCGTCTCGTTCGAGCTCGCCGAACAGCGCCTCAGCGCCGACATCATCAACATGAACGCCGACGTGAGCAGTTTCCGCAAGGGCGAGACCCTGCTTGACACGCTCAAGAACATCCAGGCGCTCCAGGCCGACATCGTGGTCATGCGCCACCAGGCCACCGGAGCCCCGAACTTCCTCGCCCGCGAGCTCAATATGGGCGTGGTGAACGCGGGCGACGGCGCGCACAGCCACCCGACGCAGGCGCTGCTCGACATCTTCACCATCCGCGAGAAGAAAGGCCGCATCGAGGGTCTGAACGTGGTTATCGTGGGCGACATTCTCCACAGCCGCGTCGCGCGCAGCAACGTCTGGGGCCTCATCAAGCTCGGCGCGAACGTCACCTTCGCAGGGCCCGCCACGCTCGTCCCGCGCGAATTCGAGAAGATCGGCGTCCGCGTCTGCCACAACCTCAAGGACGCGCTCGCCGACGCCGACGTCATCAACCTGCTCCGCATCCAGCTCGAGCGCCAGCAGCGCGGCTACTTCCCCAGCCTCGGCGAATACTCCCGGTTCTTCGGCATCCATCCGGAAACGCTCCGCTACATCAAGCGCGACGCCCTGATCATGCATCCCGGCCCCATCAACCGCGGCGTCGAGATCGACTCCGCCGTCGCCGACGGGCCCCAGTCCGTCATCCTCGAACAAGTCACCAACGGGCTCGCCGTCCGAATGGCGGTCCTCTTCCTCGTCGCGGGGTGCCTCAAATGAAGAAAAACAACTCCTGGATTCTCAAGGGCGGACGCATCATCGACCCCGCCAACCACATCGACCGCACCGGCGACCTCTGGATCAAGGACGGCCGCATCGTCGAGCCCGGCTCGTTCGACCCCTCGCTCGACGAGACCGAAACGATCAACCTGAAAGGCCTCGTGGTCGCGCCCGGCCTCATCGACATGCACGTGCATCTCCGCCAGCCCGGCAACACCGATGCGGAGACCATCCGCACCGGCACGATGGCCGCCGCAGCGGGCGGATTCACCTCCATCGTCGCCATGCCGAACACTTCCCCGTGCGCCGACAACGCCGGCGCCATCCAGTACATCAAGGAATTCGCGTCCCGCGAGGGCGTGGTGAAAGTCCTGCCGTCCGGCGCGCTCAGCATCGGGCGCAAAGGCGAGGAAATGTCCCCCGTCGGCAGCCTCAAGGCCGCCGGAGTCGTGGCGCTCACCGACGACGGCTGCTGCATCCAGAACAACGAGCTCATGCGCCATGTGGTCGAGTATGCCAGCAACTTCGGGCTCCCCATCCTCGAACACTGCGAGGACAAGTTCCTCGCAGGGGACGGCGTGATGCACGAGGGCTACTGGTCCGTCCTGCTCGGCATGAAAGCCATGCCCGCCGCCGCCGAGGAAGTCATCGTGGCGCGCGACATCATCCTCTCCCGCCTCGCCAACTGGAAGATCCACATTCAGCACGTGAGCTCGCGCAACTCGGTCAAGATGATCCGCGAGGCGCAGGCCGAGGGCGTCCGCATCTCCGCCGAAGCCACGCCGCACCACATCGCGCTGACCGACGTCGAGATCAAGAAGTTCGACACGAACTACAAGATGAATCCGCCGCTCCGCGCCGAGGAGGACCGCATGGCAGTGATCGAGGGGCTTCAGGACGGCACCATCGCCGTCATCGCCACCGACCACGCGCCGCACACGCAGACCGCCAAGCTCGTCGAGTTCGACCACGCGCCGTTCGGCATCATCGGGCTGGAGACCGCCGTCCCGGTCGCCCTGACCGAGCTGTACCACAAGAACTACCTTTCGCTTTCGCAGGTCATCTCCAAGTTCACGGTCGGGCCCGCCACCATCCTCGGCATCGACTCCGGCACACTCTCCGTCGGCGCAGCCGCGGACGTCACGGTCATCGACCCGGAATGCGACTACATCGTGGATGTGAACGACTTCTACTCCAAGTCCCGGAACACGCCGTTCAACGGCTATGCCGCCAAGGGACGCACCATGGCAACGTTCGTCGACGGCGTCTGCATCTTCTCGCTCCTGAAAGAGTCCGAATCCGACGACGAGGAGAACGCGGAGTGATGGACTTCGATATGCCAGGATTCGCCGCGATCCTCGCGCAGCGCCTCCCCGTCCGCTCGGAATCTCCCGAGGGCACCGAGGCCGCCGCCGCCGCGATCGCGCGCCAGCTCCCGCCCGGCACGGTCATCGCCCTGCACGGCACGCTCGGCGCGGGCAAGACCGTCTTCGCGCGCGGGTTCGCCCGTGCGCTCGGGATCACCGAGCCCGTGAGCAGTCCCACGTTCACGCTCGTGCAGGAGTACCCGTTTCCCGGCGGCGTCCTGTACCACCTCGACCTCTACCGCATCGACAACTCGGTGAACGCGCTGGCGTTCGGCGTGGACGAATATCTCTACGACCGCCGCGCCTACACCCTCGTCGAATGGCCGGAGCGCATCCTGGACATCCTGCCTCCGCACACGCTCCATCTTCAGCTCAGGCCGCTTGCCGGAGCGAACCAGCGGGAGCTTTCGCTCGCCGGATTCTGAACCACATCGCATTTTACCCAAGCCACAGTTTTCGCCCTGCAGGAAATCCCAGAAACAATGAAAAGCATCGTCATCGAAGGCCCGGCGCGCGTCTCCGGAGTCATCACGCCCGGCGGCAACAAGAACGCCGCGCTCCCCATCATCGCCGCCGCCATTCTCACGCGCGACGAAGTCGTCATCCACAACATGCCGGTCATCCTCGATGTCGAGGTCATGCTGGATCTCGCGCGCGACCTCGGCGCATCCGTCCGCCGCGAAGGCTCCACGGTCGTCATCTGCGCCCGCGACATCGACTCCGCCTCCCTGCCCCCGAAGAAATGCGCCGCGCTTCGCGCCTCGTTCATCTTCGGCGGCGCCGTGGCTGCCCGCTGCGGAGAATCCTTCATCGGCCTGCCAGGGGGCGACTTCATCGGCCGCCGCCGCCTCGACTCGCATTTCTACGGCCTCGAAAAGCTCGGCATCGGCAAGACGTTCGACCAGGACACCGCCGTCGTGCATTTCCAGGTCGGCAAAAACGGCCTTTCCGGGTCCGACATCTTCCTGGACGAAGCCAGCGTGACTGCAACCGAGCACATCCTCATCGCCGCTGTCCTCGCGAAAGGCAAGACCGTCATCCGCAACGCCGCCGCCGAGCCCCACGTTCAGCAGCTCGCCGAGTTCCTGAACCTCATGGGCGCGAAGATCTCCGGCATCGACTCCAACACGCTCTTCATCGAGGGCGTTTCCGAGCTCCACGGCGCGGAATTCACCATCGACGCCGACCATATCGAGGCCGCCAGCTTCCTCGCGATGGCGGCTGCCACCGGCGGCGGGCTCGAGATCACCGGCAAACTGCCGCCCGCCCACTACTGGATGGCGAAGCGCGTCTATGAGAAGTTCAATATCAAGTTCCGCTTCTACCGCGACCACATCATCCTGAAGCCGGACCAGAACCTCCGCGTCCAGAACGACTTCGGCAGCGCCATCCCGACCATCTCCGACGGTCCCTGGCCGCAGTTCCCCAGCGACATGATGAGCTGCATGATCGTCGCCGCCACCCAGGCGCGCGGCACCTGCCTTTTCTTCGAGAAGATGTTCGAGAGCCGCATCTACTTCGTGGACCGCCTGATCTCCATGGGCGCGAACGCCATCGTCTGCGACCCGCACCGCGTGGTCATCTCCGGCCCGTCCCAGCTTCACGGCGGCGAGATGTCCAGCCCGGATATCCGCGCCGGCATGGCAATGATCGTGGCCGCCACCATCGCGCACGGACGCTCCGTGATCCACAACGCCGACATGATCTTCCGCGGCTACGAAAACCTCCTCGAAAAACTCGCCTCGCTCTCCGTGAACGCCAAACTTGAGGAAACCTGATCCCATGGCTTTTTCCAGACCGCGCCGCCCCGCCAGCCGCGGCGCCTCCAAATCCGCACCCGACAGCAAACGCCCCGTCCCCGCCCGCAGGGAATCCGCGCAGAGTGCGCAGGATATCTCCGACAGCGTGGACGAATTCCTTTTCCTGCACGCCGTCGCGCTCGCAGTCTCCAACGCGCAGCTGGACGGCAAGCTCGACACCGAGCGCCCCCACGAAATCCTCGCCCGGCTCGACTACGCCGACGAATGCCGCGTGAAAACCGACGCCGTCCGCTCGTTCTGGCAGGTTCACGGACTCCCCGCGCAGCTGATCCGGCAGATCATCCCGTCGCCCCTGCCCCGCGGCTACCGCGCCACGTCCAAACGGCGCGTCTACGTGTCGCGCGGCGGCCAGCTCCGGTTCTGCATGGGCTACGGCGCGGAACGCGAGGAAACGCTGCGTTCCGGCCTGGAGCCCGAGTCGCACAACGACGTCTACTGCAAGCTCCGCACGATGCTCGTCTCGCCCGCGTACCGTGCCGTCGGGCGCAGCCTGAACTTCATCGTCGTCCGCGGCGGGACCGACCGCCTGACGCTCATCCTGAACTTCTTCCACCTCGACGCCGCTGTCATGCACAAGGTGAAGCTGCTGGCGGAACACGTCCGCGCCGAACTCCCGCAGGTCGCCGCGATGTTCACGTTCCTGGACGAATCCCGCTCGGAATTCTACCTCGAATCGCGTTCCGCCGGGGCGCATCCGTTCAAGAAGCTCTTCGGCTCCGAATACCTCGACCTGACCGTCGCCGACTGCAAGTTCCTCTACCCGCCGTCCGCGTTCTCCCAGGTCAACGAATCCATCCTCGGCGCGTTCGTCAACGAGGCGCGGAAGCTCCTGAACCCCGGCCCGGAATCCACCCTGATCGACCTCTATTCCGGCTACGGGCTCTTCGCCGTCGCGCTCGGGGACGCCCCGGAACGCGTCATCGGCATGGACTTCAACGGCCCCGCCATCCACGCCGCATCCGGCAACGCACAGCACAACCGCCCGGACGCCGACATCGAGTTCATCGCCTCGGCGGTCACGCCGTCGGCAATCGAAAACAAGCTCCCGCCCTGCCCCGCCGAGCTCTTCGGACCGGACGGGGAACACCCAGAGGGCGAACTTTTCATCCTCGACCCGCCCAGAAGCGGCGCGCACCCTAACGTGATCGCCGCCATCGCGAAGCGCTCCCCCGCCCGCGTCCTGAACGTCTTCTGTTCCGCCGACGAGGTCCCGCGCGCGCTCAGCGCATGGAAGCACAACGGCTATTCCCCCTCGGCGGTGCGCGTCTTCGACATGTTCCCCGGCTCGCCCAACGTCGAAACGATGGTCCTGCTGGAAAAGACGAAGAAGAAGCCTCAATCCGCCTCGCGGAACGGAAAGAAACCCGCGGCTTCCGGGAAGAACGTCCGCGGCGGACGGAACGCCGGCAAAAACGCCGGACCCGCGAAGTCCAACCGCGCCGCGAAGAAAGCCGCCCGCGGCTACGCCGGAAAACGCCCGAAATCACAGGAAAACCGCCGGAAATCATAAGAAAATCGGTCGATTTTCTCGCTTATCGCCATTTTTTACATTTTTGACTTGATTTTTTGTCCAGGCGTGGCATATTATACCAACGAGACGGACTATTTCTAAAGTTTTTTACGAGGTTTTACATTTTATGAAAATATCGACCAAAGGCCGCTACGGACTCCGCATCCTCCTGGACCTCGCCATTCACCAGTCGGAGAAAAAACCGCGCCTGATCCGCGACATCGCGAAATCACAGCAGATTTCCGAGAAGTACATCAGCCGTCTCGTGATCGCGCTCCGCAAGGCGGGCATGATCCGTTCCGTGCGCGGCGTCAACGGCGGATTCCACATCGCCATGAAGCCGGAAGATATTACGCTGCTGGACGTGATCGAGGTCATGGAGGGTCCGCTTTCCATCGTGGACTGCGTGAAAGCGCCGAAACGCTGTGCCATGCACGAGAACTGCGCCCCGCGCGAGATCTGGTGCAAGCTCAATGACGAGATCCGCGACCTCATGCGCCAAACCACGCTCGCCGATATCCTGGAGTCCTACAAGAAGCAGAGTGCCCGGGACGGCATGGTCGACTACTGCATCTGACAACCGACGCGTCTTATCGCGAGCGGCGGCGGGAGTGCGTTTTGAAAAACAAGGCGAGTTCCGCCTTGGATGATTTTCCGCTCGCCGTCTTCATGACGATGCCGACAAGCTCGTCATTTCCGGCATCGAAGTCATAGCCGTTCAAATCAAGGAACACGATCGCCGCCATCGTCCCGGTCCGCTTGTTCCCGTCGACGAACGGATGGTTCTCCTCGAGATGGAAGAGATAAGCCGCCGCCATTTCCTCAATGGTGGGGTGCAGGAAACGCCCGTCGAACGTAGCGGACGGCATCGCCAGTGCGGAACGCAGCAGATCGACGTCCCGGATCCCGGGATCACCTCCGAAATGCCCGATCTGGTATTGATGTATCTCGACCGCTTCCGCGAAAGAAAGGAACAGCGGAGCCTGTTTCACTTCGCAAGTTCCTCGAACGCCTTTGCATAACGTTTCCCCGTCTTTTCCATGGATTTGTGGAATCGTTCGAGGCGGGAGGCGTCTTTGACCGGGGTCAGGATCAGCGCTTTTCCGTCAGTCACGATCTCAAACGCAGTATCGACCGTTGCGCCGAGCAAATCCAGGATCGGACGTTCGATGACCAGCGCCGCGCTGTTGCCGTGTTTCGTCAAGGTCTTGATCATAGTCTCTCCGGGGTGTTCGTTGTTACAATGTTGTAACTAAAATACACCGTCTTTCCCAAAATTCAAGCCCGGTTTCCAACGAAAAAGGAAAACCGGGCTGAAAAAGTGACAGGAATCGTTTTCTTACAGCGACAGGTCGTCGTCGTCCTCGGTCACACGCGCCGTGCGCGGCGTCGTGCGGTTGCCGATGAGACTGCCGGACCCGCCCGAACCGGAGCCGCCTCCGGTCGAAGCCGTCGCGCGAACCGCACGGAAGATCGGGCCGTAGGGTGCGAATTTTGGGAAAGGAACCCCAGATGGCTGATTCTCCGGCAAATCCAATGTAGTACGGAAAAGCGGTCGGAAATCGGGGTTTGGATCAAGCGGATTGCCGTTGTCATCCAGCTGTTCAATATAGAGTGCCTGATAGTACTTGCCGCCTGGCATTTCAGAAATCAGGATTTCGATGGGATAGATTTCTCCCTCCTTGACTGTGATCACTGAGCCTTTGGCAAGATTGTATGCGGGATTATTAGAACCTCCGGCAAGTTCGTAAACCTCAAGTTTATGCTTGGAATACAGGGGGCTTTTATCCCGGGTCGAATTGGGCGAAGCATCCTTGAGCTTCGGAAGATCGGCCGCGCCTGATCCGTGAAAATATGTTCCAACGGAGTAGGATGCCCAACCATAATCCAATACGATTTCTTTGTTGAACCGTACAAGGATTACATCATCGGCTGTACCGAGGAAACGGAATTTACCGCTGAATGGCGCAACAACGTTGCCGGAGTAGATGCAAACCCATGCGGCCGGTGCAACTTCTTTTTCACACTCGAAATATCTTGGTGCAAGTTCTGCTTGGATTTCCGTATCGGTATAAAAACAGGAAGTCCACAGACGAGTCGGAGATGAATAATATTTGTCAAGGGCGGGATAATGTACCCGTCCTTCGTTATCGTACTGTCTCTGCCAAGAACCATTCACAAACCCACGCATAATCTTCAGCGTCGGCGGGACACGAGCTTCGACCCAATCTCCTGACGGGATGCCTCTGAAATCGTCGTTCGGGCGACCGGCGCTGGTCTGCTTGAGGTCGTAGAAGATGCCCTGCAGCATGCCAACTGTGTTGCCGCGGCCATCGCCATCCCTGCCGTCGCCCATGTCGCCGCCGCCCTTGCGCCCGAACGGAAGCACGCCCTGGAGCTTCAGGGAGGAATTGCTGTCCGGGATGGTGAGCGGAGTAGAGATGTCGATGTCGGTCATGACCTCCACGTCCGTCACGCCCACGTCTTCCATCTGCTGGTTGTCGGATTCGTAGCGGTCGAGCGACGGGCTGGACGTGTCGATCACCGTCATGTCGGACGGGATGGGCTCCTCCTCGGGCGGAGGCAGGACGGGTTCCAGTTCCGTGATCTGAACGGGGTCGATATCGTCCTTGATGGCGTTCGGCGCGATGATCACGAGGGTGCCGAGCAGGACGATCAGGAGAATATGGAACGCGAGAGAAAAGACCGGGCCTGTGATGTGCTGGCGGATGATGTCCTGCCAGGTCGCGGGCGCAGCTGGGACTGCTTCGAGTTCCGGATCGGCCATGGGGGGTTGTTTTTGTTCCGTCATCTTATGGACCTTACTGAAAAAAAGTGCGGCGTAACGTCTGCCTGTTCAAACCGGAGGGGTTAGAACAGACCCGTCTATAATCTATAACCGTTTCGCTCCATTTTCAAGCATTGTTTTGATTTTTGCCCGTTTTTTATGAAAAAAGGGGTTATGTCCGAAGAAAAAGATGGCGCGTCAAAGCGAAATATCGTCGTCGTCCTCGGTAATGACTTCCTTGCGCGGAGCAGTGCGGTTGCCGAGGATTCCGGAAGTGGACGAAGAGGAATTCTTCGAGCCGCTGCCGGACGATGCCTCGGCGGAACGGACCACGCGCCAGATAGGGCCGTAGGGCTTGAACCTGGGGAAGCCACGCTGTTCTTCGGGATATTCCGGTAAATCCAATGTCGTGCGGAAAAGCGTCAGGCTGTCGGGATTCGGCTCAAGAGGTTCGCCGTTTTCGTCCAGTTGCTCCACAAACATCATCATCGTGAAATTTCCGCCGGGGACTTCGGAGATCATGACTTCGATCGGATAGACTTCTCCCTCCTGAACTTCCAGCACAGGCCCTTTCGCGACGCCGTGATTGCTGTCGAATCTCGGGAAATACACATCAAGCATGTGCTTGGAATAGATCACGCTGTCCTCGATCATGCGGCGCTGGCGTTCGGTTTCGGGGTGTCCATTCAAGATTTTATGATAATCATCCTGTCCCTCCATATGTCCCTTGGCCGGGGAATTATCGGGAACCCATCTGCCATTCATATCCCAAAGACTCATGGCAAGCGTGGCGGAATACCAACCGTAATCGAAGACGACTTCCTCGTTAAACCGGATCAGCAGAATGTCGTCGCAGTATCCGACGAAGCGGAATTTGCCGGAGAAAGGCGCGACCACGTTGCCGGAGTAGATGCAGACCCAGCCGCCGGTGGTGACTTCACTGCCGCACTCAAACGCCGCGGGGGCTTCCGTTGCATTGATTTGCTTCGTGTAAAAACAGGAATTCCAAAGACGCGTCGGGGAGCAATAATACTTATCAAGCGTTGGGTAATGCACCCTGCCCTCTTTGTCATATTCCCGACGCCAGACACCGTTGACAAAGTCTTTGATAACAGGCAAGACCTTGTCACGTGTACGATCATTCTCTATTTCCGGATCGCCCATCGCTTCCGTCGGTCGGCCGGTCCTGGTCTGCTTCAGGTCATAGAACACGCCCTGCAGCATGCCTTTCAGGTTGCCGCGCCCGTCGCCCTCGCCGCCGTCGCCCATGCTCCCGCCTCCGCCTTTGCGTCCGAACGGCAGCACGCCCTGAAGCTTCAGCGCGGAATTGTTGTCGGGGATGGTCAGCGGAGTCGAGATGTCGATGTCGGTCAGGATCTCCATGTCCGTCACGCCAACGTCCTCCATCTGCTCCTGTTCGCTGGACTCGTAGCGGTCGAGCGAAGGGCTGGACGTGTCCATCACGGTCGTGTCGGACGGGATGGGCTCATCTTCGGGCGGAGGCAGGATCGGCTCCATTTCCGTGAGCTGAACGGGGTCAGCATCATCTTTGATCGCGTTCGGGGCGATAAAGACGATCGTGCCGAGCAGGACCACCAGGAAGATGTGAAATGCCAGGGAAAAGACCGGCCCGGTGATATGCTGGCGGATGACGTTCTGCCAGCTCACATGCGCGGCGGGAACGTTCCCTTGTTCCTGGGGTGTTTCGGGTTTTGTCATGACAAACCGTCCATATCGGATGTTGATTCGGCGCGAATGGATGAAATATCCCGGCACGGAATGCCGGAAATACTCTTTCAAAAATATACACGCGGCATCGGGAAAAGTCAACAGTGAACGGGCGGAAAATAGCATCGGAAACCGCAAAAAAAGACCGCCCTGACATCCCGGAAACGTTATAATAACGTTATGCGGAACAACACAGCGGCAAAAAGCCGTTTCCGCCCGGATGGACCGGGAGGGAAACGGCGGAAAAACGGGAGTCTCCGCGAACAGGAACAGTCCTATGCGCGGGATCCGAAGCGGATCACTTGCCGTTGACGAGCACTTCGGCGATCTGGACGGCGTTCAGGGCGGCGCCCTTCAGGAGCTGATCGCCGCTGATGAAGATGTCCAGGCCGCGCTTGTCGTCGCGGGAGATATCCTGGCGGATGCGGCCGACGAGCACATCGTACATGCCGGTGGCTTCCATGGGCATCGGATAAATCTTGTTCTCGGGATCGTCGCGAAGCTGGACGCCGGGCGCGGCGGCGAGGATGGCGCGCGCCTCTTCGGGCGTGATCTCATTCTCGAACTCGAGGTTGATGGACTCAGAGTGAGCGCGCATGACGGGGACGCGGACGCTGGTGCAGGAAATCTTCACGTTCGGCAGGTGCATGATCTTGCGCGTCTCGTTCACCATCTTCATCTCTTCCTTGGTGTAGCCGTTCGGCTGGAAGACGTCGATGTGCGGGAACAGGTTGAACGCGATCTGCTGCGCCATGACCTTGACCTCGGCGGGCTTACCCTCAAGGATCGCGCGGGTCTGCTCCATGAGCTCGTTCATGGCTTTCTGGCCGCCGCCGGACGCCGCCTGGTAGGTGGAGACGACCATGCGGCGGAGCCCTTTTGCCTTGTGAAGCGGCCAGACCGGGGCGCACATGATGGCGGTGGTGCAGTTCGGGTTCGCGATGACGCCCTTGTGCAGGAACACGTCGGCGGCGTTGACTTCCGGCACCACCAGAGGCACATCGTCTTCCATGCGGAACGCGCTGGAGTTGTCGATCATGACGGCTCCGGCAGCCGTGACGGCGGCGCGGAACTGCTTGGAAATGGAAGCGCCGGCGCTGAACAGCGCGATGTCGACGCCCTTGAACGAATCTTCGGTCATCTCCTCGACCGCGATGGTCTCGCCGTGGAACTTGAACGTCTTGCCGACGGAACGGGCGGAAGCAAGGAGCTTAAGGTTTTTGACAGGGAAATTGCGCTTCTCAAGCGTGAGGAGCATTTCGACGCCGACCGCGCCGGTGGCGCCTGCGATCGCGACATTGACAGGATTTGCCATGTTTCGGACTCTCCAAATCTATTTCATTGTTTTCGGGAACTGGGGCTGGCAGAAGCCTGAGCTTTCCCGGAACCGTATAAACGGTGCGGCCCGCGTCGAAAAAACGGGGCCGTCTTCTCCTCAAAAAGCTACAGGATTCTTGACATATCCTATTACTATACAACCGCCACAGTCGTATTTCAAGCCAAGAGTGCATTTTTCGGCAAAAAAAGACGGACCCCGGAAAGAGTCCGTCTTGAGATAACGAGGGAAAAGCGCTTCGTTCAGGCTTTCTTTTCCTGTTTCGCGGCAGGAGCGGCTGCGGCTTTCGCCTTCTTCGCACCGGCCTTGCGACCACGCTTGGCAGGAGCTGCGGGAGCGGCGGCGGCTTTCTTCTTCGCGGCGGGCTTCTGCGCGGGGAGCTCGCCCGGTGCCTTTTCCGCCACGAGGGCGTACAGTTTGCGCTTGCCGAGTTTTGCCAGCGCGCTGAAAGCTTCGATCTGGACGGGACGCGGACGGTTCTTGCCGATTTCCCAGTGGCTGACCGTGAACGGCGTCACATCAAGAAGCTTCGCGAGCGCTTTCTGGGAGAGGGAATATTTCTTGCGGAACTTGACCAGGGATTTCGGGGAGAAACGCACTTTGCGGCCTTTGGCGTCCGGAGCGGGCGCGGCCGGCTTCTTTTCCGCCGCCGCGGGCACGGCCTGAGCGGAGACAGCCTGTTTCTTTTCCAGATCGTTAATGCGTTTCAGAAGAGCGTTGATCGTCTTCTTCTGCTCATTGATTTTTTCATCGAGGGCTTTCAGCTCCTTGCGGGCCAGGCGGCGCACTTCCTCCTGGAAAGTCTGTTTGAAATCAGGCATTTGTTTCTCCTTTCACGAGGGATATTTTTGTTCGCTGATTTGGATTAAAAAAAAGATGAAGTTGCTTTCTATTTTTTCATAATATACTCCTCGTTTTTGAAAAAGCAAGTTTCAAATCAAATATTTACCGTTTTTTCTTCGTTTTTTTGTGTCCGGCATTTGTCAAATGACAGGAAAGACAAAAAACTTTGGAAACGGGGAGCAAAATCATTCAACGCTCGGAAAGCATCGGATCGTATCAGCAACGAAATACAGGGCTTAGACGCTGGTCGAAAGAAAATGATCCCCTTTCTGAAAACCGGAAAGGAATCGTCCTAAAATGGCGCAGAATAAAGAGCGATGTTCAAACATGGAAAGCACGTGGAGTCAGCGCTTCCCGCCTCGTTTCCCGTCCGGGAAAACCCATTTTCCGGCATCTAGCCCGATCGCCAGCAGAAGCATTTGCGCACCGGAAAGCAGCATCAGGAGCGCCGCGACCCACGAGATCGCCGCAACTCCGATGAACGGCGCCACGACAAGAAGCACGCCGATCAGGGAAACGGCAAGGCCGGACATCGGCAGGATGATCTGGCCGCCGCGCTTCTGCACCGAGATAATGCTCCATACGCCCGTGACGATCAGCCACACGCCGAACGCAAACATCACGAACATGTCGAAAAGCAGCGGGCGGAGGATCAGGCCGATCCCAGCCGCGCCCAGCAGCACGAAAAGCAGAAGCAGAGAGACCGACCCGCGGCCGCTGCGCCACGCCATGAGGAACGATGCGACCGCGAACAGCAGCAGGACGCCGCCGACGATCATCGTGATGGCGGTGAGGATGAACACGGGATTGTACAGCCCCAGCAGACCGAGGATGAACAGGATGAATCCGCGCAGCAGCAGGACTGGCCTGGATGCGTGAAAGGAAAACATTTTCTGCGGGATCGTGTAAAGATTATCCCAAATCCGGTCTTTCATTTCCATCTTCAACTCCGTTTCTCTGATGCGGGGGTCAACTGGCGTTTTCCATGGGGCTTTCCTTATGTCGATCCCCGGTCATTTGCCGTTGTCCCGCGGCTTTTCAGCATAGAAACCGATCGAGGGGAGCCCCCAGACAAGGAAGAGCATTTCCAGCCCGGAGACCAGCAGAAGGATCGCCACAAGCCACGACACCGCCGCGAGCCCGACAAAGGGCGCAATGACAAGCAACACGCCGATCAGGATGGACAGGATGCCGGATCCTGACAGGAGTGCCTTTTTCGCCGAGACCTGCGTGGAAAGAAGCTCGCTCGCCCCGGTGATGATCAGCCACATCCCGAGCACGATCACGATCAGCGTGTCCGCCTGGACGGGACGCGTGATCATGACTATACCCGCGGCACACAGCAGGATCGACCATAAAATACCGGCAAACCTGCGGCATGCAAACGAAAGGAACAAAGCGCCCATGCCGTCTATCAGGAGAAAGACGCCGAGCACGATTGTGACCGCCGCCATGCTCCCGATCGGGCGGAAAAGGGCGATCAGCCCCAGGATCGTGAAGATCAGGCCGCGGACCAGAAGCGCAGACCGGTTCGCATGGAAAAATAGCATTCTCCGGGGAAACATGTAATTGCCGTCATATCTCTGGTCTTTCATCAGGTATCGCTCCACATTGTTCAAGTCGATGACGTTGGGATGACAGAATGACAAAAATAATATAATTCCGATAGCAGTTTTTTGCAAGCTCGGTTCATCCGTTTCTCCATTAAAAATTGACAATGGCGCTTGAATTTTGTTCCCGCACAGACTATATTTTCCGAAAATATCTCTTCCGCATATCCTTTCTTTTCCATGACGCCATTTCCGCACAATTCCCCGCCGGATGCCTCCATCCCGCTCCTGCTGCACTGCTGCTGCGGCCCCTGCGCCGCGGGGAGCATCGCGCCCGTGCTGGAAACGAAACGCGGCCTGACTTTGCTCTTTTCCAACTCCAACCTCGACACCGAGGCGGAATATCTGCGCAGGCTGGACGCGCTGAAGACACTGGCGGATTACTACGGACTGGCCGTGGAGACCGACCCGTGGGACCACGCGGGGTGGCTTAAGTTCGTTTCCACTGTGCCCGGCTATGCCGACTGCCCGGAACGCGGCGCACGGTGCCGGCGGTGTTTCCTGTGGCAGCTCACGCGCACGGCGGAAGCAGCGGAAAAATGCGGCGCGCATTTCACCACGACCCTCACGCTCGGACCGCAGAAAGATTCGCGCGTGATCCACGAGATCGGCGCAACGTGGGCCGGGTTCGAGCCGTGGGACTTCAAGAAAGGCGGCGGCGGGATGCGTTCCCTGGAGCTCTGCCGCCGGCTCAATCTTTACAGGCAGAACTACTGCGGCTGCGAATTCTCGAAACGCGCAAAGCTTGGCTGAGTTTCGTTCCCCCTCCCCCATGTCCGAGCCCAGCCGGACGCACCCCCAGTGGAGGCTCCGTCTCCCGTTTTTTAACGTTATTTGAGCATCGTCATTATCATGTTTGAACAAATAATATATGCTTTTGTCTAAAACTAATATGGCGGAATCGCTTTTGCATGGTATATTTTGGGCAAATCAAAAAACAATGGCGCATTTCCAAGTTCAAAACATACAAATCCGACCAGGAGGTACATTCACATGAGATCCACGATGCGTTCTCTCTCCATCGCCGGCGCTACGCTTGCCGCCGCGACCCTTTCCGCCGCAGACTTCCACGACTGGGCCCCTGCCCCGCCGATGGGCTGGAACAGCTTCGACTGCTTCGGGCTCAGCCTGACCGAAGCACAGGCGAAAGAACAGGCGGAAGCCCAGGTCAAACTGCTGAAGCCGTTCGGCTGGGACGTCTTCGTCATCGACCACCAGTGGTACAATGACAACCAGAAAGGCTTCCAGAGCGACATCCGCCACGAGTTCGCCATGGACGAATTCGGGCGCTTCATCCCCGCCCCCGGGCGCTTCCCGTCCTCGAAAGACGGCAAGGGACTCAAGCCGCTTGCCGACTACATGCACGAACGCGGACTGAAGATCGGCGTGCACCTGATGCGCGGCATCCCGCGCCAGGCCGTCCGGGAAAACACGCTCGTGAAAGGCACGAACTACCACGCTCAGGACATCGTGAACATGCGCAGCACCTGCCCTTGGAACCAGGACATGTACGGCGTTGACATGAGCAAGCCCGGCGCGCAGGAATATTACGACTCCGTCTTCGAACAGTTCGCCGAGTGGGGTCTTGACTTCATCAAGATTGACGACCTCTCCCGCCCCTACGCCACCGCCGAGATCGAGGGCATCCGCAAGGCAATCGACAAGTGCGGCCGCCCGATCATCCTCAGCCTCTCCCCCGGCGACACCCCGATCCAGAATGGCGAACACGCCGACCGCCATGCGAACATGTGGCGCGTGTCCGACGACTTCTGGGACCGCTGGGAACCCCTCCGCGGGATGTTCGGTCGTCTGCACCGCTGGGAGCCCTACCGCATCAAGGGCTCCTGGCCGGACGCCGACATGCTCCCGTTCGGCATCATCGAGTTCACGCGCCCGACCAACTTCACGCACGACGAACAGCGCCTGTGCTTCACGCTCTGGTCGATCGCGCGTTCCCCGCTCATCCTCGGCGCGGACATGACCAAGCTCGACGACTGGACGCTGAAGCTCCTCACGAACAAGGAGGTCATCGAGATCAACCAGAACAGCGA
>Ga0310690_10001090_pt1 | contig 50782 bp, 44 predicted proteins | sample AusTroGonzalo_MG_2_FD_207661 | JGI IMG/M metagenome (GOLD analysis project Ga0310690, IMG submission 207661) | Bovine rumen microbial communities from tropical cattle in Woodstock, Queensland, Australia - Gonzalo_04 (v2) (version 2) | ecosystem: Host-associated > Mammals > Digestive system >... | reverse complement strand
GGTTAACATACTTCGTTCCGGGCGGCACGAAGTATGTTAACCCCGCTTTAGACGAAATGGGGATGAAAATCACCCAATATGTGATGTACCGCGACGGCGGCACCACCCAATATGTAATTGATGACAACGTGGGCATCAATACCAACTTGCGTTTAGGGGATAACCCCGATTACGGCAAAGTAATAGTAAAATTCAAAGACGGCGATACTTTTACCTTTAGACCTGCCGAACCGATACAACCGCAAACGCCTGTTGCGGTAGAAGAACAATCGGCAGGGGAACAGCCCGTTCAAGAGCAACCTGTTGCTGAACAACCCGTTCAAGAACAACCGGTAGCCGAACAAGCCCAACCCGTTGCACAGGTCCAAAACGACGGCTGCCAAATCAAAGGGTATGCGTGTTGGGATGTTATCCAAAAATTAGGGCAAACCCAAGAAGTCCGCACGCCCAAAGAAAACCCGACTGAAGAAGATATTTGGACGCCGGATATCATCACGTATGAAAATCCCGCTTTAGACGCCATGGGTATTAAAGTAACTTTTTACACCATGTACCGCGACGGCGGAAGTAAGCAATATGTGTTGGATGATGAAGTTTCTGTCCGTACCAATAATGCGATTGCGGCTCCCGAGACGGAAAAAGGGGTTACAACCGTTAAATTCAAAAACAACGACAGCATTTTCAAATATGCCTCTGACGGGACTTTGTTGAAATAAGTACCTATAAAAAAATATCCCCGACAGGTTTTGTCGGGGATATTTTTTTATGCCCAAATTTATTTCTTAATTGCCAAATACCCCATTAAGCGGTAAATGAGTTTGGAAACATTAAATTCGGTAATCGTGTCCGCCTTGCGTTGGCACGCTTCCACGACATCCACCGCCACAATTTTTTTGTGCTTAATGACTTCGCGGAATAAATCTAACGCTTCATACCACATAAAACCGCCCGGTTGGGGGGTTCCCGTAGCGGGAATAACCGACGGATCAAAGCCGTCCACGTCAATGGTCATATAGACGGTGTCGGTTAATTTTTTAAGTACTTGCGGGATAAGTTTTTTAATGTCGCGGTTTTCGTGCATTAAAAAAGTAGTTACGTTGCCCGCATTACAATATTGTTTTTCTTCACTGGCAACGCTTCTTATACCCACTTGCACCACTTTCACTTGGCGCGACGCCGGATACAAGGCGCAAGCGTGGCTTTTGGGGGTTCCTTCAAACGTTTCGCGCAAATCGGCGTGGGCGTCAAAATGTAAAATACTCAAATTTTTGTATTTTTCAATATACGGCTGGGCAAGCGCCTGCGTAACGGTGTGTTCCCCGCCGATATAAAAGGGAATGGCCTTGTACTGCATCAGGTTGCGCACCGTTTTATCAATATTTTTGAAAACAGTATTGGTGGACCCTTTGCAGTTTACGGCCGGTTGGGTGTTAATGCCGAGTTCCCATGTTTCCGTTTTGGTTTCTTCGTCCCAAAGTTCTATTTGGGTGGACGCTTCTATCACGGCGGCGGGCCCTTTGGCGGTGCCGTGCCCGTAGCAAACCGTTTTTTCAAACGGAACGGGCACTACCACGAATTTACAAGAGGCTAGAGAACTGTTTTTGCTCTCTAGCCCCATAAACTTGTCTGTTTGTACGTTATCGCTCACAACTATTCCGTTATTTTACAAATACAGCAGCGGCAATAACCGTTGTCCACAATCCGTTTACACAAATGGCCGATTGCGTAACGTTCGTAGTACGTACAATTTTACCACTCATTTTCCAAATTTCTTCTTTTTGGTCCCAAGTGGTATCATTGTCAAAGTCCAAGCCTAACGTAGTGGAAAGCATCAACGCGGCTAAATCTTCCGCATAATCACCGGCTTGTTTATCCGTTTCCCCGAAACTATGGTGTTCGGAAAGATATCCGTGGTGCGTTTTATCTTTCGGGATAGCCACACCCACAGACGCAGAAATTAAACGGCGGTATTCGTTGCTCGTGTTTCTGCTGATGACGCAATAGAGCACTTGTCCCGGATGGAGTTGTTTAATTCCTTTTTCTACGGGAATCGTTTTGCAGCCGGGAGGGAAGATACTAGATACAGGCACAATGTTGTAACTGGCGATTTTGGCGTCGCGCAAGGCTTCTTCAAAACTGGCGAGTTTTTCTTTGTGTCTGCCAATTCCTTTGGTAAGGAAAATTTCTTTGGGTACAAAAGGTTCGTACATGTTTATTTTCCACTAAATCCTTTAATGTGAGAATAACTACATATACATTATAACAAAATAACAATGATGTAAATGATATTTTTTTAGCGGAAATGCTATCATATTAGTATGAAAATAAAAAAATTAACACTTTTGATGGGTTGTTTGTTAACCACTATGGGAGCATATAGTATGGGTGATATGTTTGAAAACGGCGTTTTGCATTTCAATTATAAGGCGGAAGAATTAGCCCCCGCCGAAAAGCAGGCGCGTGCACAATTGGAAAAAGATTTAGCCGCCTTGGTAGCCATACCGGCTAGTGAACGCACCTTTGAAAATACCATTATGGGCTATGAAAAAGCCTTTGATAAGTATAGCGAAGCGCTGGGTATGAGCGGGTTTTTATCCTACGTATCCACCGATAAAAACTTCCGCGACAAAGCGCGCGAACTGCAAATGCAAATCAGCCAATATATGGTGGACGTAGCCACGCGGCGCGATATTTACAAAGCCATCCGCGAATATACCGATACTAAACCGCAACTCGGGCCGGTGGAAGCCAAACTCGTTAAAGAAATGTTAATCGGTTTTCGCAACAGCGGTATGGAATTAAATGACTCGGATTTGGAAAAATTTAAGGAACTCAATAAAAAAGAAGCCGAATATGTGATTAAATTTGACCAAAATATTCAGGAGTATAAAGACCCGCTCTATGTAACACGCGAACAACTCAAAGGCTTGCCCGAAGATTATATCGGCAAGTTAGCCAAAACCGACGACGGCAAATATATCGTTACACTAGATTATCCCGATTACGTGCCGTTTATGCAAAACGCAGACGACGAGAGTGCCCGCCGCGAACTGGAGTATAAGTATAACCGCCGCGGGGGCGAAGAAAACGTGGAACTTTTGGAAAAAACACTCACCCTGCGCCGCGAAATTGCGCACCTGCTGGGTTATAAAAACCATGCGCAAGTTAAATTGGAAAACCGCATGGCTAAAAACCCCGAAAACGTCATGCACTTCTTAAAAGATTTGCAGAAAAAATTAAAACCGCTCGGTAAGAAAGAAGATAAAGAAATGATTGCTTACAAAAATAGCAAAACAGGTAAAAAATCGCGCACGATTTATCCCTACGAAGCCGGTTATTGGAGTAATAAATACCGCAAGGAAAATTTAGATTTGGACAGCGAAAAAATTAAGGAATATTTCCCGTCGCAAGTGGTTGTGGGCGGGATGCTGGATTTATTCGGCAATTTGTTCGGTATTACGTTTAATCCGGTGGATATTCCCGTTTGGCACGAGGATGTTAAAGCCTTTGCGATAAAAGACAAACAAACGGGCGACTTGTTGGCTTACTTTTATATGGACCTTTATCCGCGCGAAGGCAAATATAAACACGCCGCGTGTTTTGATTTGGTCGCCGGCGAAGAAAAACAAGACGGCTCCTACCAAACGCCGTTTGTGGCCATTGTAGCCAATATGAATAAACCTTCTGCCGATACGCCCTCTCTCCTCAAACACAGCGAAGTGGAAACCTTATTCCACGAGTTCGGGCATGTTTTGCATAATGCGCTAACTAAATCAAAATACAAAGCGTTTGCGGGGGCGAACGTCAGTTGGGACTTTGTGGAAGCACCCAGCCAAATGTTAGAGCGTTGGGTATGGAACCCGCAAGTACTCAAAAAAATCAGCAAGCACTATCAAACCGGCGAGCCGTTGCCCGACGATTTAATTGTGCGTATGATTGCGGCTAAAAACTTCGGTGCGGGCGGGCATTATCTGCGCCAGAACTTTTTTGCGCAGTATGATATGACCTTGCATACCGCCCCCACAACGCCGGATAGCACTAAACTCTATTTTGATTTAACTAAAAAAATACGTGCGCTCCCGCTCACCAAAAACACGATTCCGCAAGCCGCTTTCGGACATATTATGGGTGGCTATGATGCGGGATATTACGGCTATTTATGGTCGGAAGTGATTGCGGAAGATTTCTTTAATAAATTTGAACGGGAAGGTGTTTTTAATTCGCAAACAGGCTTGAAATACCGCCGTGAAATTTTAGAAAAGGGCGGCACGTTGGAAGAAGAAGATTTGGTAAAGAACTTCTTAGGTCGTCCGGCGCAGAACGGGCCTTTCTTAAAGTCTATCGGTTTGGAGAAATAGTATGAGCGTTGTAATAGGTATTGACGTAGGCGGTTCTACCACTAAAATTGTGGGTTATACAACGGGTAAGCAGAAAATTTCCATGCTCAAGGTGGAAGCGGCCGATCCGGTTACTTCGGCTTTCGGCGCATTGGGGCGTTTTATTAATGAAAATAACCTTCATTTGAAAGAAGTAGAACATATTATTTTAACGGGTGTCGGTTCTTCTTTGCTCTGTAAAGGAATTTACGGCATCCCGACCTTATGCGTGGACGAATTTGAAGCCATTGGGGTGGGAGGTTTGGCGCTTTCCGGTAAAAGTGAAGGGCTTATTGTCAGTATGGGTACCGGTACCGCTTTTGTCCGCGCCGGGAAAGAAGGCATTAAGCATATCGGTGGTTCGGGCGTCGGCGGAGGAACGTTGGTTGGTCTTGGGGCGCAATTATGCGGTGTAAAAAATTTCCGCAGTATTGTAGAATTGGCCGAAAAAGGTGATTTAAGTAGGGTAGATTTGAATATCAAAGATATCAGTACGGCGGTTATCGCCACGCTCGCGCCGGATATTACGGCGTCTAACTTCGGTAAAATGGAAGACGGACACACCCCGGCCGATTTAGCGGCGGGGTTACTCAATATGACGTTTCAAACCATAGGTATGATGGCGGTTTTTGCGTGCCGTAACGATAACGTCAAAGACGTCGTGCTTACCGGAACACTTACGCTCGTACCGGCGGCAAAAAAAGTGTTTGATGCGTTGCGTGAAATGCACGGGATAAATTTTATCATTCCCGAAAACGCGATTTACGCTACCGCAACGGGGGCGGCGCTCTCGTATTTGAATAAGAAAAAATGAACACTACTCCCAATTCTTATAAAAAATCCAGTTTCGGCCCTGCTTTTTTCTTTCTGGGAAAGCGTCAAAGGCAGGCGTTAGCCGATTATTACGCCTTTTGCCGCTTAATGGATGATATTGCCGACGAGCCTTGCGAAAACCCGCAACAGGAACTTACCGATTGGGAACAGGAAATCGCGCGCATTTATCAGGGGGAGCCGACCACGAATTTGGGCAAACTTTTAGCGGGAGACATAAAAGATTTTGAAATCCCGCAGGACCGCTTTTTACTGCTTATAGAAGGAATGCGGGCCGATTTGGAAGGGAAAAAATATAAAACTTACGAGGAATTAGGCTGGTATCTTTACCGCGTGGCCGTTATTGTGGGCAAAGCCACTCTGGATATCTTGGGTGTACGCGGTAAGGAAGCGGACGAATTAGCCCTTGATTTGGGTACGGCCGTACAACTCACCAACATTGTGCGCGACGTGTATGATGATGCTAAAATGGGGCGTGTTTATTTGCCTGCGGAATTGACCGCCAAGGAAATTTTAGCGGGGAAAAAGAAAAAAGTTTTATATGATGCGTTGCGCGAAACGGCCGTGCGTGCCCGTCGTAATTATAAGCAAGCGTTTGATAAAATGCCTAATTTCCCGCGCTTAAAAATGCTCCCTTGCCGCATAATGGGGTATGTATATGCGCAAAATCTTGCTAAAATAGAAGAAAGGAAGTTTAAGTTTACCAAAACAATTAAATTATCTAAACCGGAAAAAATAAGAAAGGTTTTTTATGCACTCTATAAAACATTATTTTAAGTTGGCCTTTGTGATTATACTGGGATGCGGCTCGGGGGTGTTATATGCCCAAAATCCGCAGACCATAGACGCGTGTATCAATACGGGGCGTGGGGCATTTATTGAGCAAAATTATGCCAAAGCGGAAACTATATTTGAGTATTGCCTTAAAATGGACCCCAAAAATGAAGAAGTTGCACTTTCTTTGGCCGGAATTTATATGACGCAGGATAAATTGGAAGCGGCCGAAAAATATTTTAATAATGCGCTTGCCGTAATGCCCCGTACTTCGCCTTATTGGTCTTATACTTATTCTATGTTAGGGGATATTGCCTACAAACGCAATCAACCGCTTAAAGCGCTTGAAATGTATAATAAATCTTTGGAATATAATGCCGCTAATGTGAACTCTCTTGTCGGGCGCGGGCTTGTATTGGAATATGACGGGGATGTGAATAAGGCGGCGGAGAGTTACCAGTCGGCCAGTGCGGTAGAGCCGCTTAATTTTATTGCCCGTAACCGGTTAATCAGTTTAGAGCCGGAATATATGACCGACGACCAAATTCTTTTAGCCCTTAAACAGCGTTATGCCGTTGCCCCCGAAGTAACGGAACTTACCGACGAACAACGGGAACTTTTTACCAAAATTCACCAAGCCGAGCAACGCCGCGGCGTAGATTATTTGAAAAACCGACGGGTAAGAAGTAACGAGGAACAAGTCGTTACCATTAACAAAAATACCAGTTTTGCGCGGGATATGCTCACGCTTTCGGGTTATAATACGTTGGAAAAATCGGTAGCACAAGACGCGGTGAATACTTTTCAACAGGTCGGGGTGCCGTTGCAAGACGTGTTTGAATTGCGTGATCTCACCGGTGTTAAAATTTTCACCAAGGAAAGCACGCTTACCGAAAACGGGTTTTTTGCTTATATTTCGGCCTTGAAAGGACAGAAACTTTACTTGCTCCCTAAAGAAGAAATCCCGCCGACTTCCGCCGTGCGTAAAAAAATCAAACAAACTATTGCCAATTTGAAAAAGAACGATTATATAGAAATAACGGCAAGCGAACTTAAAAACATTGAAACCGAAACGAGATGTTCCCGCCGCACATTACAAACCAAATTAGGGTTAGTGATTGTGCCTATGACTAAAAAAACGGGACGTTATTTTGTATTTGCCGGAAAAGAGGATAATTCCTTAAAGACGGGCGCGTATTATTATACCATGCTAAACCGCGCCAAGAAAAACCCACGTGTGCGAATTCCGCAAAATGACAGAATAGAAAATTACCGCGCTTGGAGCCCTTCCTTGTGTGCCGATAACGGAACGTTAGTTTTTGAATAGGGATACGATAGTATTGATTTTGATATTCCCCGGTGTAAAATCGGGGAATATTTTTATTAAACCGAGAAGTCGTATTTATGTGTTTTTATTTTAATAGTTAACCTGATGGTAACAATTCGGTTCTGCGCTGTCCACGCATGAAATTAGTTAGAAAAGACAATAGGCTAATGGGGCGGTTAGTGATATACGGCGTAGGTAACGCTGCCCGGTTTAGAGAAAATCGTTCCTTGGGCGTGGCAAAGGAATAATTCTTTAATAGAGTCGTCCGCCATTTTCCCTACTTGGGCATGTACAAAATCTTTTTCTTTACGGGTTAATTGCACGCACCTTTTTTGTAATTTAACGGGGGTAAAAACAGAACGCTTCTGATTTTCTGTTACAAAAAGCAGATGCAAAGGGGAGAATAATAAATATTTTACACGTTCCATACTTATAGAATATCTCTTTTAGCGATTTATAAAAAGGGTCTTAAGACCCAGAAAAACAGGTAAAAAGAGCCTATAAAATTTCTGGGCCCTTTGCTAAAAACCACAAAATTCTATTGATAGAATTGATATAATCTATAATAAGGAGCAATATGTCTTTATTTTCTAAATTATTCAAAATGTTTTTGGCTATTGTCTTTATGCCGGTTATTCCCATGCTGGCCCTGATGTTCTATTACCAAATTCATTTGAAAAATAACATTTTGGAAACGCACGTTAATTTAGCCGAGATGGTGGCTTCTTCTATGAACCAGCATATAGAAGATTTAGCATGGCGCCTTTCTTTTTCGCAGACGGTAGCGGATACGCTTACCGATAAAAAAAATCCTACGCAGTTACTCCACGAAGCGTTAGTAGCTAATCCCGATTTTGTGATGTTGGCGGTAATTTCCAAAGACGGCAAAGAATTATACCGCGTGGGGGAGCCGCAAGTTTTGCGCGAACTCCCCGCCTTGGATTTATCGCAAGATCCGTCGCTTGAGCAAATACAACAGGATAAACGCCTTTCGGTGAGTAGTTTTGATGTCGTGCAAGGGCGCCCTATCAGTGAGTTTTTATATCCGCTTTCCGACGGGGATTTTCTATACGGCATTATGAGTTTTTTCAGTTTTTTGGCCCGCGTGCAAGAGCAGCGTATCGGCCATACGGGGCGCATTTATATTGTAGATGAAAGCGGGCAAATTTACGCCGAAGAACATCAATTTAAGCCGGCTTTTAACCAAGAACAATTAAAGCATAGCCTTGCGTCTAAATCCCGTTTGATAAAAAATCTGTCGGCCGCTTCGGGCACTTATGTGGGGGCCTACGCGCCTACGCCGATATTGGGGGCTTATGTGGCCGTATTGCAACTTAAAAGCGAAGCCTACCGCAATATTTACTATACCAACATTATTTTGATTTTATTTGTGCTGACCATTGCGCTACTCGCGTATTTCGGGGCGCTTACGTTCGCCGAGCAACTGGGTAAACCGATTGGGGCACTTTCGGCGGCGGCGCGGGAAATCAGCCAAGGCAATTTGGATACTTCCGTCGCACCCGATATCGGGTGGGGGGAGTTTAAGCAGTTAATTGCGGATTTTAACCAAATGACCGCTGACCTAAAAGCCTACCAAGAATTGCGTTTGCAAGCGCAGGTCAGCGAACTTAAAGAAAATGTTTTCCGCGCGGTTGCCCATGATTTACGCGCGCCGTTACTCGGTTTACAGGGATACCTTTACATTTTGCAAAGCGGCAAGTGCAGCGAAGAAGAAAAACAGGAATATTTGCGCCTGATGAGCCAAGCCGCCAAAGATTTATCGTCGCTTTTGGAAGACGTATTGGACGTTTCGCGCGTGGAAGCGGGTATCTTTGCACCCGTTAAAACGCAACTAAACACGAAGGACTTATTGCAAGAAGTCGTCAGCACGTTGCTCCCTACCGCACAAGAAAAAGGGCTGTCTTTAGACTTTAGCGCAAAAACCGATACGCTCTACGCCGACGCTAAACTGCTCAAGCGCGTACTGATGAATTTAGTTTCCAACGCGATAAAATTTACGGAAAAAGGGTTCGTGCGCGTGGAAGCATTCGCCCAAGACGACCATTTTGTAATTGCGGTGCAGGATAGCGGCATAGGCCTTTCCGCACAGGAAATAAAAGGTTTATTCCAAAAGTTCCACCAAGTCCATGCGGATAAACCCGGCTACGGGTTAGGGTTATTTATCAGCCGCCAAATTGTCGCGGCGCACGGGGGAAGTTTGGAAGTAGAATCTAAATCGGGTAAGGGCAGCACCTTTAGCATACGCTTGCCCAAGGAGCATGTATGATTGTTTTTTGGCGTTTATTTTTGGCGTTATGTTTAACGGACTTTGTGTTCTTCCACCACACCATTAGCGATTTGCAAAAAACGCACCGTTTCGGGGCTATGGCTATCCGTACGGGCACGTTTATTGTGCTGTCGTTTTTATTCTGCCATGCTTATTTGGGCATGGCATGGCCGTTTTTCGGGCTGATTGATTTGCCCGGTTGGGTGTGTTTAATTTTGTTTGCACTTTTCCACGGGTTTAGCGATTATTATTTCAATTTCGGCGGTAAAATTGCGCACGGGTATTTGCTGAGTTTTTTGATAAAAAACGCGATTAATTTGTTATTTTTATTTTTAATTGCGCCGCTGCACACCCTTTACGAGACGGGGCATTTTTTTGCGGAACATTGGATTATTTTTCTGGTGGGGTTATTTACGTGTACGCGGGTGCTGGGGTGGTTTATCTTTTCCATTGAGCAGGACCGCTACGGGCGCGACTATCCCACCTTTGACGAGCGTTGGATGCTCATGATGGTGCGTGCGATTTTCTTTTTGATTATGTTACTGCCGGGGGTGCGGTGGTTGGTTTTATCACTCATTTGGCTCGGCACGTGCTTATATGCGCGGCGGTTGCGGCTGATGGACATTTCCAACTGGGCGTTTTATGCGGGGGTTGTGGGGTCCGTTTTAGTCGGGTTTTTAGTGCGTTTACGTTTTTATTTAGTAGGATAGTTATGGAAATCAGTGATTTGAAATTTGCTTGTTTTGATACGGAAACTACCGGCCTGTCACCGGAGTCGGGCGGGAAAATTTGCGAAATTGCCGTTTGTGTTTCGCGCGGGGGAAAAGTGTTGGAGCAGTTCTCTACGCTCGTTAACCCGCAATGCCCCATTCACCCCGACGTCGTGGCTATCCACGGCATTACAACCGAAATGGCTTCTAAAGCACCCACGTTTAAGGAAATTTTGCCGCGATTAGAGCAACTTTTTGACGGGAGTATCTTGGTGGCGCACAATGCGGACTTTGATATCGGTTTTTTGAAAAGCGAGTTTGAAGCGGCGGGGAAAATGTATCCCGCTTATCCGGTGTTGGACACCCTTAGAATGGCGCGCAAGAGTAAACTTTTCGCCAAAAACAATTTAGGGCTTATCGCCCAGCAAATCGGTATTTCCGCAGATGGGTGGCACCGCGCGATGGCAGACACTAAAATGTTAGAGCAAATCTTATATTATTTAATCAAACATTTACAGGACAACGGCGTGCACACGTGGGAAAAATTACAAAGCAGCCAATTTGTCAGTTGGAAAGATTTAGCAGTTACGCATTAAAGGAGAGTATTATGAAAAAAGTAGTTCTGATTATTCGCGACGGTTGGGGTAATGCCAAAGCCGGCGCGCACAACGGCGTTTCCAACGCTAAAACGCCGAATATGGATAAATATTTAGCGCAATATCCGCACACGGAAATTGAAGCGTCCGGCGAACAGGTGGGCTTGCCTGCGGGCTATATGGGCTCGTCTGAAGTAGGGCACCTCAATATGGGTGCGGGGCGCATTGTTATCCAAGAGTTAAAGCGTTTGAAAGATACCATTGAAGACGGTTCATTATTCAAATCTGCTCCGTTTAATGCTTGCATTGAGAATTGTCTTAAAAATAATAAACCGCTTCATGTGATGGGCCTAGTGCAGGACGAAGGCGTCCACGCACACCACGACCACTTGCACGCCATTATGAAATACGCCGCGCAGAAAGGCATTAAGCAAGTGTATATTCACTTCTTCGCTGACGGGCGCGACACGCCGCCGCAAAGTTCGGTGGGTTTTATCCGTACGTTAGAAGAAAAAATCAAAGAGTACGGCGTCGGGCAAATTGCCACCATCCAAGGCCGTTACTATGCTATGGACCGCGGCGAAGATTGGTCGCTTACCGACAAGGCGTATAATTTAATCGTGCACGCAGAAGGCTTGCGCGGCACCACTGCCGAAGAAGTGGTAACTACCGATTACAAAACGATGAAAACGCCCGACGGCGGGCCTATGGTGGACGAATATATCCCGCCCACCGCTTTGGGCGATTATAAAGGCATGGGAGCGGGGTCTAGCGTAATTTTCTTTAACTTCCGCCAAGACCGCGCTATCCAACTCACCCGCGCTTTTATTGACGACACTTACCCGGGCAAACGCAGTCCGCGCGTGCCGTGCGTGTATTGTGGGTTGACCAAATACTACGACGCGTTTGAATTTAACGCACTGCCCTCTATGACCGACGGCGGCGGCATGAATAACTTACTCGGCGAAGTGATTTCCAAAGCAGGCCTTAAACAATTACGCCTTGCCGAAACGCAAAAATTCAAACACGTAACGTCGTTTTTCAACGGCAAACTGATTAAGCCTTACAACGGCGAAGACCGCATTGAAATCAAAGGGCGTTTTGACCCGGCTACGTTTGCCGAACACCCCGAGATGGAAGCGTATATCGTCAAGGACGAAGCGCTCAAACAAATCGCCAGCCAAAAGTATGACTTTATTGTGATTAACTTTGCCAACTGCGATATGGTGGGCCATACGGGCAATTTTAACTCCGTCGTTAAAGCGGTGGAAGTGGTGGACGAGTGTACCGGCGCCGTAACCGAGTGCGCGCTTGCCCATGACTATGATGTGTTCATTACCGCCGATCACGGCAACGCCGAAGAAATGTGGGACGAGAAAATCAATATGCCCAAAACCGCGCACACCACGAATTTAGTAGATTTCGTGTATGTAAGCAAAGACCACCCGAAAGCCGAAATGCAGAAAACCGGCAATTTGGGCGACGTGGCGGCGAGTGTGCTTGACGTTATGGGCCTTGAGAAACCCGCAGACATGACGGCGCGCAGTTTAATCGCCAAAAAGTAATTAACAACATTTCGCGCTCTAATGTAAGCCCGCACAAGCCCCAAAACGTAAGATTTTGGGGCTTTGTGTCGGGTTCCTTAAAAGGTCATCCCCGAAGGCCGTAATCGGGGATCCCCACCGCTTATAATGCGCGCGTGTTGTTTATTGCGAAAAAGCGGATATATTGCTAAAATAAATTTAACTTTAGAGCAACAAAAAAGGAGTATTGTTTTTTATGTAAGCCCCCAAACGGGCTTAAATACAATTAGTGCTGTTTTTGGAGTGCCTGCGGGCACACGCTTTGCCTAAGCAAAGTTCACTTCACACCAAAACAAGCGCGCTATTGTCGTTTTTATCGGCCTAATTACCCGATAGGAACGACAAGTAATCCTATATATGATTTTATATCAGTATGGGTAGGCGGCTGTTTATTTGAGCGTGTGAAGTGACTCAAATAACAGCCGTCTTTTTTGTTGTAAAACGGAGCGTACTTTATGAAAAACAAAAATATAAAAGGGTTTACCCTGATAGAAGTGTTGGTAGTGGTTGTAATTATCGGTATTTTAACTTCCGTAGCGTTGCCGCAATATCAAAAATCCGTACTCAAAAGCCGCTTTGCGCAAGCCAAAACAATTGCGCGAAGTATTGCCGACGCCGAAGAAGTATATTACGCGGCTCATAATAATTATACAGTGAATTTAGATGCTTTGGATATTTCTTTGCCGATAACAGGTTCTATTTATTATGATCCCGCTGGAACATATATTCAAATTCCCTTTTCTTGGGGACGGTGTGATATAGTTGTTGATTCAGGGGATAATAGAACACAATGCATGATTTCTCAGAACGAAAGAAATTACTTGATGTATTTAATAGGCTTTTCCGATAGTACTTCTTATCGTGACAAAACCGCATGTATTTTTTACGGAAATGGGGCAAAACCTACAGCGTCCGATATGACGTATCAAATCTGTAAGGCGGAGACAAAGGCAAATAGTGATAACCCTTTCGGTGGATATAGTCGTTTGATGTACTACCAATAAACTTAAAAAAATTTTGTGCGCGTATATTTTCCCGCGTAAAAATTGCTATGATAAAGTATGCGCTACATCAAAGTAAAAGTTCACGCGGATGAGAAAAAAAACCGCTTGGAGCAACTCGCGGCGGATAAAATAGAAGTGTGGGTCAAAGCGCCTGCCGAACAGGGGCGCGCCAACGCAGCCGTGCGGGTACTGCTTGCCGAGTATTTGGGTTTGCCCGAAAATAAACTTTCACTTATCAAAGGGGCCACCAGCCCCGCCAAAATTTTTTTGGTGCGTGACTAATTAAATTTTTCCGCCCCGCGCGGAACGTTTTTTTATTATCCTAAATAAAAAGGAGAGAATATGATTTTACAGAGTATTGAAAAACGCCGTTCGTGCTACGCGTTAAGCGCAAAAAGCACCTTGTCCGACCAAGAATTAAAAGACCTTTTAGAGCGTGCCGTCAAATACGCGCCGAGTTCGTTTAATTCGCAAAGTACGCGCGCGGTCTTACTTTTGGGCGAGGGGCACCACGCGTTGTGGCATATCGTGCGCGAGAGTTTGCGTGCAATCGTACCGGCGGATAAATTCGCGCCCACCGACGAAAAAGTAAGTTCTTTTGAAGCGGGCTACGGCACGATATTATATTTTGAAGATTGGACGGACGTGGAAAATCTGCAAGCGCAATTTCCGGCATATAAGGATAATTTTCCGTTGTGGGCGTATCAGGCCAACGCCATGGCGGAGTTTATCGTTTGGACCGCGCTTGCCGAAGCGGGCATGGGGGCCAGTTTACAGCACTATAACCCGCTCATTGACGAGCAAGTTAAAAAACACTTTAATTTGCCGGACTCGTGGAAACTGATTGCCCAAATGCCCTTTGGCGTGCCCACCGCCGACGCGGGGGAAAAGACCTTTTTGCCCATAGACGGGCGCGTGCTTATCAAAGAATAACCCATAAAAAACCCCGCTTTAAGCGGGGTTTTTCAAATGAATTTATTTTTCCAACCGCGGGAAAAGCGGCGGATATTTTTCTATCGGGCCCGCCGATAAGCGTTTTTGCATTTCGGCACCGATAGTCGGCATAAACGGCGTAATCCAACGCGCCGTTTTGCGCTGGCAGGCAATCAGTTCCAGCAAAATCTGTTTGGCTTGTTCGGGGTCCGTTTTGGCCAGTTCCCACGGCTTTTTATCGGCCACCAATTTATTGAGTTCGCTGGAATAAGAATAAATCAAATCAAGCACTTTATCAAATGCGAGTTCGTCATACGCCTTGTTGATTTCCTTTTCCACCTGTTCGGCTTTGGCAAGCAGTTCAAAATTGCCCGTAATGGTTTCGGGCAGTTCGCCGATATTTTTAGCCGCCATATTGAGCGTGCGCGAAAGCAAATTGCCGATATTGTTGGCGAGATCTGCATTGTAGCGGTTTTTGAAACTTTCCATGGCAAAATCACCGTCCTGCCCGAAAGGCACTTCGCGGAATAAAAACGCGCGCACTGCGTCCACGCCGTACTTGGCGCCGAGTTCCGCCGGATCAATCACGTTGCCGCGTGTTTTGCTCATTTTTTCGCCTTCAACCGTCCACCACCCGTGGGCAAAAACTTTTTTAGGAAGCGGTAAGTTAAGCGCCATCAGCACCGCCGGCCAAATAACAGAGTGGAAACGGAAAATTTCTTTACCTACCATGTGCACGTCGGCAGGCCATAAATCTTCAAACGACGTATTGCCGATTTTTTTAAGTTGTTCTTCGTGTAAGGTTTTATCGTCGCAAAGTAACGTGCCCACACCGGCGGCGGAGATATAGTTGATGAGCGCATCAAACCATACATAAATCGTATGCGCGGGGTTGCTCTTTACCGGAATGCCCCATTTTACTTTGGTGCGCGTAACCGATAAGTCGCGCAAGCCGCTTTTGACGAAATTGATGATTTCGTTGGCGCGGTATTTCGGGCTTAAAAATTCGGGGTTTTCTTCGTAGAATTTAAGCAAAGGTTTTTCATAGCGCGAAAGTTTGAAGAAATATGTTTCTTCGTTTACTTCGGTAAGCGGTTTTTTATGTACGGGGCAAAGGCCGCCTTCTAACATTTCGCTCTCGTCATAGTATTGTTCGCACGAAAGGCAATATTTACCGCTATACGAACCTAAATAAATATCCCCGCTTTTTAAGAGTTTTTCAAAAATCGCTTGTACGACTTCCTCATGCTTTTTATCGGTGGTGCGGATGAAATCATCATAAGAAATGTTTAACGTTTTCCAAAGGGTTTTATATTTGGCGGAAACTTCATCCGTCCACGCTTTGGGCGTTACGCCTTTGGCGGCGGCCGATTTTTCAATGTTGGCGCCGTGTTCGTCGGTACCGGTTAAAAAGTGTACCTGCTCGCCGATTTGGCGTTTGTGGCGCGCTAAAATATCAAGCGCAATCGTCGTATAGGCGTGCCCTAAATGCGGCACGGAGTTCACGTAATAAATAGGCGTGGTAATGTAACATTTTTTAGTCATATTTAATACCTCTTAAAAAATAGAAATCGGGGTTTCGTCCAGCCCCATAAGGGCCGTTTCCAGCACGAGCGCGGGCGACACGTTGCGCCCGATAGCCCGCTTATAATTTTCAAACCGCGCAAGCATATTACGCAGTTGCGTTTGTTTTTCGGCCTTTTTTTCTTGCACCCATGCGCGGTGTAGCGCCGAAATAAGCACGTCTAACACATTTTGCGCCGTTGCGCGCGCACTGACAAGCGTACGCGGTAGCGAAGCGGCAATTTGTATCGGCGCGTCCAAGGCACCGAAATTCCCTTCTTTTAACAGGCGCAAGGCTTCGTCTGCGCGTAAGGCTCCCGCCACCGAGCCGCCGCTGTAACGGGCGGATAAATCCGGATACTCCAAATCGGGGTAATTACGGGTTAAAATCGCGTTCAAATCGGCTTCGCCCAAAGGCGCGAACGGTACCGGCTGACAACGGGAGCGGATAGTGGAAAGCATCGCCTCGCGCTTATTGGTAATTAAAATCCATAAGGTTTTGGCGGGGGGCTCTTCAATAAATTTAAGCAGTGCATTGGCGGCCGCACCTTGCATGGTTTGCGCTTGGTCAATAATAAGCACTTTCCACCCGTTTGCAAAAGATTTTTGTTGGGCCTTTGCGGTAATATCGCGGATCGTGTCTATACTTAAATGCTGTTGTTTAAGCAGTTGCTTTTCCAATTCTTCCTCATAATTTTTGGCGGACACGTCTTTTTTGATTTCCAAGCGGGCTTGATATGCAAAATCCACCAGTGTAACGTCGGGGTGGGTGCCTTTTGCTACGGCTTGGCAACTCGGACACACGCCGCAAGCGGTACCTTGTTCGCGGGCTAAAAAATCTTCGCAATTAAGCGCTTTGGCAAAGGCAAGCGCGGTTTGTTTTTTGCCGATCCCGTCCGGCCCGTAAAATAACAAGGCCCCCGGCACACGTTGCTCGCGTGCGAGTTTGGTTAAATACGAGACGGCTTTTTCTTGCCCTAAAATATCGGAAAACAGCATTAGTCTATAATGTGATACTCGCGTAAAATGTGCAAGACTTCCTGTTGAATTTCGCTTGCATGTTTGTCGGCATCAATTAAATGCGCATGGGGAGTTTGCTTGACCATTTCCAAATAGCCTTGGCGCATTTTTTGACGGAAAGAAATATCTTCCTGCTCCAAGCGGTCCGAATATAAGTATTCCCCGCGCTGGGTAAAATATTTATCCGACATTAAAAATACAAGCGTTAAATCGGGCACTAACCCCAAGGTGGCGATTTTGTTTAAGGTGTTGATAATATTTAAGTCAATGCCGCGCCCGTAGCCCTGATAAGCACAAGTGGACATGGTATAGCGTTCGCAAACAACAATTTTTCCGGCTTCTAACGCGGGAAGAATTTTTTCTTGCGTGTGTTGTGCGCGTGAGGCTTCATATAACAAAAGTTCCGCCATCGGGCGTACATCCAATTTAGGCTCTAAAACGATTTGGCGTATTTCTTCCGCCGTCGGGGTTCCGCCGGGTTCGCGCGTTAAAACAACGTCTTTGCCGCCGGCTATAAGGGCATTTAAGAGCATTTTGGCTTGGGTGGATTTGCCGCAACGGTCCGGCCCTTCTAAAACAATAAACTTACCTTTCATAAAATTAAGAAATTCCTTCTTGGGAAGTTACAATCTGCAGCGTCGGTTTTTTGCCGTGGATCCACGCAGACGCTTTGACTTGTTCCATAATGGGGTCCCACTTCCCTTGTGCCTGTAAAATAAAAGCTATCACGTCGCGGAACGCGCCGTCCCCGCCGTTACGCGCGGTAATAAAATGCGCGTGGTCTTTGACGATATCCACCGCATTGGGAACCGACGCGGCAAACCCTACTTCGCGCAGTAGGGGAATATCGGTAATATCGTCGCCGATATAAGCGATTTCGTCGGCGGACAGGTTTTCCTTTTCCAAAATATCGTTAAGCGGGCCGATTTTGGTTAAAAAGCCCTGATACATATACTTAAACCCCAAACTTTGTGCGCGCGCAACCGTCGTCGGGTGGCGGCGGCCCGTAATAATGCCGCACACAATGCCCGCACTGTGGCACAATAAAGCACCGAGGCCGTCTTGGCAATTAAAGGACTTAAATTCGTCAATTTTGCCGTCATCACGGACGAAAAAATTGATTTTTCCGTCCGTTAAGATGCCGTCCACATCCGTTAAAACTGCTTTAATTTTTTTTGCGCGTAAAATTGCTTGTTCCATATCATTATTATAGCAAATCACGCACTTATAACAGGGTTTTATAAGATTTCCAACGGAGCAAATTTGAGCATAAAGGTGCGGCGCGTGCCGTTGGTGAATAAAACAGAGATTTTGGCGCTTTCGCCGCTACCGGCAATTTGTATAATTTTGCCTAAACCGAATACCCCGTGTTTGACTTGGCACCCTACGGCTACGCCGTCCGCGTTTTTCTTGGGTGGGGTTTGGGGATGCGAAAAAGACGGGCGCGTGGTAAACGCGGGTTTATTAGGGGCGTACAGACTGCTTACGCTAAACGAACGCGGGGAGTGGCTCTCGTAATCTAAATCTTCCGCCGGTTCTATTTCGTAGCCGTCTTTATCGTATTGTTTTTGATACCGGCTGCGCGAAACATAACCGCCGTATCCGTTGTAATTATCGGTCTTGGTCCCGTAATGGCCGCCGCGGTAGGGGCCGGAAGCGCCCGCGCCGTATAGGCCGTATTTGGTGTGAAAATCCGTAAAGCGCGCTTGGCGGGCGGCCGGGCGGTCGCTCTCGTCAAGCAGGCCGCTTTCAAATAAAAATCGGGAAGGGGGATTGTCTTGTATTTTGCCGAATTTACGGCGGGACTGGGCATAAGTAAGGAAAAGTTTTTGTTTGGCGCGCGTCATAGCCACGTAACACAAGCGGCGTTCTTCTTCGGTATCTTCTTCGCTGTCGCACCCGATAGGGAAAAGATTTTCTTCCAACCCCGTAACAAAAACATTGTTAAATTCAAGCCCTTTTGCCAAATGCACGGTCATCAGCGTTACAGCCCCGTTCTCGCCGGCGGCAGAGTCATCTTCGCCGGATAAAAGCGATACTTCTTGCAAAAAATCGGCTACGCTGGGTTCTTTTTCCCCGCGCGCGCAACGTTCTTCGTATTCTTTAACGGCGTTGATAAGCGCGTCTAAGTTCTGCAAGCGGGACTCGGCCTCGGGGTCCTTTTCTATTTCGGCCTTAACCGTGTCCATATACCCCGATTCGGTTAAAATTTTACTGAAAATATCCGCGGGCGCAGTCAGTAACATATCGGCGCGCCAATTTTCAAAGAGTTGCGCTAGTTTTACCGCCGCGCGCATAGCCGCGGGGCTCAACCCCGGCACATAAGCCGCCTTTTTAAGTGTGTCAAATAAGGGGATATGTTGTTCCTGCGCATACGCGGTCAAATGGTCCTGTGCCACTTTGCCCAGCCCGCGCGCGGGCGTGTTGATAATACGAAGTAAACTGACATTATCGGCCGGATTAACAAGTAGACGCGCATAACACATCATATCTTTAATTTCTTTGCGGTCATAGAAACGCAGCGTACCGATTAAGCGGTAAGGAATTTGATAACGGCGGAAATAATCTTCAAAACTGCGGCTTTGCGCATTGGTGCGGTAAAAAATTGCAATATCGTTTAGGCTCGCGCCGTCATTTTCCACCAAAGCGCGTATGGTTTGGCTGACCCAGCGTGCTTCTTCGCCTTCGGTTGCCACTTCGCGCACTTCTATCGGGTCGCCGGAACCTTTTTCGGTAAAGAGATTTTTTTCTTTGCGTTGCTTATTTTTGGTAATAAGGCGGTTAGACGCATCCAAAATGGCTTTGGTAGAGCGGTAATTCTGCTCTAAAGTAATGATTTTGGCGTCTTTGAAATCTTTTTCAAACTCTAAAATATTGCGTATGTTGGCCCCGCGCCACGAGTAAATACTTTGGTCGGGGTCGCCTACCACACAAAGTTTGCGGTGTTTGGCGGCGAGCGTTTTGGTAATTAAATATTGGGTGTGGTTGGTGTCCTGATATTCGTCCACTAAAATATATTGGAAAAAATCTTGGTAATAGTTGCGCACGTCCTCATGGTCGCGCAGTAAAATTAAGGTTTTGACCAGTAAATCGCCGAAATCCAACGCACCCGTTTCCTTGAGTTTTTCTTCATAGCGTGCGTAAATATGGGCGACGCGGATTTTAGTGTCTAACCCGCTTGCGGCGGCCGCACTCATCATATCCTGCGGAGACACCATATCGTCTTTGGCGCGCGATATTAAATTAACGATTTGGGGTACTTCTTTTTTAGGGTCTTTAATGCCCATTTGCTCGAGTAGCAGCGTAACGACTTTGCGTTGGTCGCTTTCGTCGTAAATAGCAAAATCTTTAGAGATACCCAGTTTCTCTGCATTTTGGCGCAAGATACGCACACCGAACGAGTGAAACGTATGTATCCACACGCGCCGTCCCATACCGGGCATCAGTTCTTCCACACGCGCGCGCATTTCTCCGGCCGCCTTATTGGTAAAGGTAACGGCTAAAATGCGCGACGGGTTATAGCCGTCTGCGATAATTTTGGCAATTTTAGTAGTCAGTGTTTTGGTTTTGCCTGTTCCCGCACCGGCGACAATCAAGCAAGGGCCGTCTTCGTATCGGGCGGCTTGCAACTGCTGGGGGTTAAGGGAGTTTAAGGCTTGTTCTAACGTCATAACGGCTAAATGATGTCTTTAACTTATATGTATATTATATCAATTTAACACCATAAAAAAGCGCAAGCACAGAAAAGTGCTTGCGCCCAATAGTGTGAATTTTTATTGTGCTTTGGGGGTAACTACTATTTTCATAGCCAATTTGCCCAAGGACGCATGTAAAAAATATTCCAACAGGGCAAAATAGAGCACGAAAACCGTCACGCTGATAATCAGCGAGAAGAACGTGATAACCACCATAATTGCCGCGGGTTCTGCTCCGGACGCGCCCAACACAAGCCCTATCGGGAAGTTAATAATAGCGGCGATAATAGAAATAACAATCCAATCAATAAAGTATGCCAGTGCGAGTTTCCAAAAAGGTATTTTCATAAACCCTCCTATGTGTACGTCTAGAAGTATTATAACATTATTTTAATTTTAACTGCACAAAAGTTTCTATGTGCTCGCTATGCGGGAAAAAATCAAACGCTTCCACGTCGGTGATGTCGTAATGTTGCGTCAAAATTTTAAGGTCGTTTGCCAGCGTTACGGGATTGCAGGAAATGTAGAGCACGCGCTTCACGCCCGACTCGGCTACCGCTTTAGCGGCGCGCGGATGCATACCGCTACGGGGCGGGTCCAAAATAATCAGCGCGTCTTTTTTCTCTAATGGTTGGGCGCGCACAAAATCTTCTACGCGCGAGCAGAAAAATTGCACGTTTTGCACGTTGTTAATTTTGGCGTTTTCAATCCCGTTATAGACGGCGGGTGCCACACTTTCCACGCAGATACTTTTTTCGCACAAGTCCGCACAGCACAGCGAAAAACTGCCCGCGCCGCCGTACAAATCATAAATGCGTTTTGGGGCAATTTCTTTGACTACGCCGCGCACGCGCGCATACATTTTTTGTGCAGTTTGGGTGTTGGTTTGAAAAAACGATTGGGGGGAGAGTTTGAATAAAACTTCGCGCTGCGTTTGTCCGTTTGCGTCCGCCAAAATAATTTTTTCAAAAATATGATCTTTGCCTTTGAGCACACGCAGGCTGTCCGGCTCGGCGGTGTCGGCAAGCCCCGTATTGACCGCCACCATAATACCGGCGTTTGGCAGTACGCTTTCCACGGCGGAAACAAATGTTTTTTCGTTAAATTCGTCGGTTACGAAAAGTACTACCAACTCTTCTCCGGTGTTTTTCCCTTCGCGCACCAACAGGTGGCGCAAAATGCCCGTGTGTTTGCGTTGGTCATAATAGGACAAATTTTCCTTTTGCGCCCACGCGCGGATGGCTTGCACCAGCGGGATAAGTTTTTCGTTAAATAATACGCACGACGTAATATTCACGGCCCTGTCCCAACGGCCTTTTAACTTAAAACCGAGTGTTTGCTCAAATTCAAGCGGGCGCGTTTTGTTTTCGGGATCGTTTTTTTTATAATCGGCGCGCCATTTGACTTGGTGGCAAAAACCGAGTTCCACTTTGTTGCGGAAATAAACGGGGTTATCCGTTACCGTAACGGGAATCTCGCGCGTCCAAAAGTCTTTAAGCGTGTCTTGCAGTTTGGCGCGTTTTTGGGCAATTTGTTCTTCGTAAGAAAGATTGAGCAGCGAACAACCGCCGCACGTGCCGAAATGGGGACAAACGATTTTATCAGGCATTTATCTTAAACAGGCAAACGTCGCCGTCCTTTACAATATAGTCCTTCCCTTCCGAGCGGATCAGCCCGTGTTCGCGCAAGGCTTTTTCGCTGCCGAATTTTGCCAGATCGTCAAAGGTGTAGACGTCGGCGCGGATAAACCCTTTTTCAAAATCGCTGTGGATTTTGCCCGCCGCTTGCGGCGCACTGCACCCCACGGGGATGAGCCAACTGCGCACTTCCACTTCGGGGCCGGCGGTAAAATAGGTGCATAAATTTAAGAGTTTCATGCCTTCGCGTACGATTTTCTCTAGACCGGTGTAATCACTGCCCGTTTCGGCTAAAAAGGCTTTCTTTTCTTCTTCGCTAAACTCGGCAATATCGGCTTCAAATTTAACGGAAAGTTCCACAAACCCTGCGCCGTTTTCTTTGGCGTAGGCGGCTACTTTTTCGGCATTTTGGGCGTTGCGCTTTTCGGAGTTGTTTCCGACGTATAAGACGGGCTTTGAGGTTAAAAATTGGTATTCCTTGAGTTCTTCGGGCTCTAAACCGAGCGAAGAAACCGGCTTGCCGTTTTCTAACGCCGCTTTAATTGCTTTCATCCGTTCCCATGCGGCAACGGCGTCTTTTTTGCCGCTTTTGGCATTGGACGCCAACCGGTCGCAAATTTTGGTGGCACTTTCCAAATCGGCCAGCATTAACTCAGTATTGATGACTTCAATATCGCGCAAGGGATCTACGGAGTTCATCACGTGCGTAACGTTTTCGTCTTCAAACAAACGCACCACGTGGATAATCGCGTCCACTTCGCGGATATTGGCTAAAAATTTATTGCCGAGCCCTTCGCCTTGGCTTGCACCCTTGACGATACCCGCGATATCCACAAATTTAATGAAAGCGGCGGTTTTCTTAGGCGGCTTAAACATTTCAAAGAGTTTATCTAAACGTTTGTCCGGAATTGCCACGATACCCACATTGGGTTCAATGGTGCAAAAAGGATAGTTACTCGCTTCCGCTCCGGCGCAGGTAAGCGCATTAAACAGGGTAGATTTACCTACGTTAGGCAGCCCGACAATTCCGATTTCCATGGTGAAAACTCCTTGTAATAAAACGATTATTTATATTTTAGCATTTTGCCCGTTACGGGCGGGAATTATTTATCCTTGCTTTTAAGCACCCATACCGCATAAGGGGGAAGTTGGGCGGTTTTTTGAGTACCGAAAAGCGGTTTATAAGTTTTAGTCAAAAAATCTTGGGGCGCGGCAACGGGTTTATCCGAGCGGTTGACCAAAATCGTGTAGCGGTGTTTTTTATAAACGCGCGTTTGCGTTTTTAGCGGGTAGGCGGTATTTACGGGACAAGGGATAATTTTTCCCTTTTCCAAAACGGGGAGTAATTTGGCTAATTCTTTATTCACGTTACGCACGCGCGCCCACCACTCAGGCTGGTCTTGCGGCAGAGGCTCTGCTTTAGAAGAAAAAATAAAGTAAAAAATGCCTTCCGCGCCGTTTAACACTGCGTCGTAGGACATAAAGCGGAGTTCGTCTTGGGTGGGGAAGCGCCCTATACGCTCATTATCGGGGCGGTATTGCTTATATTCTTTCCAGTCAAAACTTTGCACCACGGCCCAAAGCGGTTTAGCACCCACCCCGTATTTTTGTTGCCCTTCTTTGGCCCAACGGACATTATCACCCAACGAACTTAAGGCTAAATGGGGCACGGGGTACCAATCTACCATTAGCACATCGGGTAAATCGTAAAAAGGAACTGCCGTTTTGCCTTGCCCGATAACGAGTGTAGCGGGGGTATCGGAAAATACGCTTTTGGTGTTTTGATAGGCTTGTTGTACGCGTTCGCGGCTCCATCGGTTTACATCCGGCTCATCTACTAAATACCACGCCAAAACCGGCCACGTGCGGGCTTGCTCTTCATACGCGGAGCCGATTATTTTATTAGGGTAAAAAACGACTTGTAAGCCGTATTTTTGGGCTTGTTTAGCAAGCGGTGCTAAAATTTCGGGGTCGGTTTTATAGGTTTGCAGACAGGTAAATCCCGCTTTTTTAAGGGTTTTTATATATTCGGGTTTATCAACCCCGTACATACAAAGCGGAAAGGCTACGGCGGTGGTATAGAGAGTTAATGTAAGGCAAGTTATTAAGAATTTACGAAACATGTGAGTCTTTAATAAACATCCGCAATCCCGTTTTAATCATAATGTCAAAGTCCAACAGAATAGAGTGGTTTTTGATGTACCACACGTCGTATGAGAAACGGGTAAAAGCGGCATCAAAAGCATGCGGATCCAAATTTTCAGGTGCATCATTTCGGAAATTAAAATAGGTGGGCGGCGCCTTAAAATTAAGTTGCGCCCAACCGGTTATGCCGGGTTTTACAATCGTACGGATGTGGTGATTGGGAACGTATTTATTCAAAAAATCATATTCATTCCCCCAAATCGGACGCGGTCCCACAAAGGAAATATCTCCTTTAATGACATTCCACACCTGCGGGATTTCATCTAAACGGAAACGGCGCAGAATTTTACCACATTTGGTGATATTTTCCTCAGTGCCGCCGGGTTTGATGGTGCGAAATTTATAAATATAAATGGGCTTTTCTAATTGCCCCACACGTTTTTGGATAAATAGCGGCGGATATCCGTCTACCACGCGCACCAAAAGCCAAATCAAACATGCCAGCGGAATTAAAAACGGCAACATAATAAGCGCAAACGTTAAATCAAATGTGCGTTTGAGCGAATTATAAATGCGGTTTTCGTGGCGGTTACCGATACCGCGTAAGAGCCACATGCTGTCCTCTACGCTTTCGCGCGAAATGCGTTGGAAAATACGTTCATAGGCATTGAAATCGGTATCTACTTGGGCCCCTTTGGCAATAAAATTTTTAGTGATAATATCCCACGCCTTGGGGTTTTCGCGGAATAATTTACTGCCGGTTATCACCAAATCAATATCTTTTAGGTTATATTGTTTATCGGGGTTGGGGGTTTCTTCGCGGTCTTTAATTTGATACCCGCGGCTTTTGCGCAACGATTTAACGAGTTCGGTAATGGTTTCGCTTTTACCGAAGATAAGCACATTTGTTTTGGCAACATCTAATTTGAAATAATTACGCCGAAAGACATAAATATAAGCAAAATAAAGGGCCAAAATGAAAATTAAAATCCGGCGCGGTGTGGGTAAATGAAACGGCAGGGCCGATACGAAATAAATAACGCTTGCCGAGCCAACAAGTGTAATAAACCACGCAATAATTAAGCGTTGGTATGCAATGACCTGTTTACGTAATAGTTTTATATCGTAAAAGGAAAATAACCACAACACAAAACTGGCAAACAAAAAAATGGGGATAAACACGTAGAGTTGATCCCGTAAAAAAGGCCATGGTAAGCCGCCGTGGCGCAAGTGCAAAATAAATGCCGTAGCACCAAAGAAAAATAACCCATCAATTAAAAAGAATATGCGTCCCATAGTTATTATCCGGCCGGATTATTTATTTCGGCCATTTTCTCCTGCCACATTTCGCGCAGCCCTTCTTCAAGCGTTACGCTCGGTGTAAAGCCCAGCGCGCGTATTTTGGAAATATCGGCGGACGATTCGTGAACATCTCCGGCCCGTTTCGGGCGCGATACGCGGGTGAGTTTGCGGCCGGACACTTTTTCAATGGTGTCCGCAAGTTCCAAGAGCGTATGTGTCTGCCCCGAGGCTACATTGTAAATTTCCCCCGCTACGCCTTTTTGGGCAACGAGTAAATTGGCCGCCACCACGTCTTTGACGTTAACAAAATCGCGGCTTTGCAAGCCGTCCCAATCAATACCCAAAGGCTTATTTTCAGCGGCAAGTTGCATAAACTTTGCAATAACCGCGGCATAAGCGCTATTGGGGTTTTGGCCGGGGCCATAGACGTTAAAATAGCGCAAGGCAATAGCCTCTAGTCCGTAAGCCTTGGTATAGAGTTGGCAAAGTTCAGCCCCGGCTTGTTTGCTCCATGCATAGGGCGATTGGCAATCAATAGGGGTATTTTCACTATAAGGAAGTTCGGGCCGCGTGCCGTAAACGGCGGCGGAAGAGGCAAAAACTACACGTTTAACCCCGCTTTGACGGGCGGCTTCTAATACATTTATAGTGCCCTCTACGTTAATTTCACCGGTTTGCTGCGGTTTTTCCATGGATTCGGCTACCGAAATTAAAGCCGCATGGTGCAACACATAATCTACATCTGCGCAAGCATCTAAAACGTCGGAAAAATCGCAAATATCACCTTGGATAAAATGAATTTTATCCGTTACGGGGGCTAAATTTTCCAATTTTCCGCCCGATAAATTGTCCAAAACATTGACTTTCTGTCCGCGCGCGACGAGTTCCTTAACAATATGCGAGCCGATAAAGCCCGCTCCGCCGGTTACTAACCAATGAAATTGTTGCATCTCCACTTCCTTAACTTTTAAGAATATTTCTTATATTATATCTTTTATGGGGGGATAAAAACAAAATTAAATCTATTTTTAAGGGAAAAATGTCTCCAAAAATTATATAATTATAATATGCAGGATAATGTATTTTCCGTTTTAATGTCCGTTTACGCCAAGGACCGCCCTTCTTGGGTGGCACAGGCGTTGGACAGCGTATTAGATAATACCGCAAAACCGGCGGAAGTGGTTATTATGGTAGATGGTCCCGTCGGACAAGATATACGGGCCGTTTTAGATAAGGCCGCGCAAAATCCGCTTATTCGGGTAATTTATCATCCGGTCAATATCGGCCGCGGGGCGGCATTAGCCATAGCCATTCCCCAATGCAAGCATGAATTGATTGCATTGGTGGATGCGGACGATGTATCCCGTCCGGATCGTTTCGCCAAACAATTGGCTGCCTTTGCGGCTAATGCCGCTTTGGCCGTTGTGGGCGGGCAAGTGCAGGAATTGGAAGCCGAAACGTTAACCCCCTTAGCGCAACGTCAGGTTCCTTTAACAAACGAGCAAATCCGTCAGTATATTAAAACCCGTATGCCGTTTAATAACCCCACCATTATGTTCAAGCGGCAAGCCGTTTTGGATAGCGGCAACTTTCAAGCCTTTGGATTATTGGAAGATTATTATATGTGGGTGCGTGTGGCCGCAAAAGGGTATGAAATGCTTAACGTGCCGGATATTTTAGTGGATATGCGTGTAAATCTTGATTTATACGGACGGCGGGGGGGATACGCCTATTTCCGGATGAATAAACGTTTATTTGATAAAATGCGTGAATTACACCTGTTAAGTGCATGGGAATATTATTATACGCTTTCCGTGCGTTTTTGCGTACAGGTGTTGATGCCCAATAAAGTACGCAGTTGGTTTTATAAGAGGGTATTGAGATAGGTATGGCGCATACGTTTCCGCTCATTTCGGTTATTGTCCCTATTTACGGCGTAGAGAAATATTTGCGCCAATGTTTAGATAGTTTGGCCGCTCAAACCTATCCTAATTTTGAAGTAATTTTGATGGATGACGGATCCCGCGATAATTGCCCGCAGATTTGTGATGAATATGCGGCTAAAGATAAACGTTTTCGGGCAATCCATCAAACAAATGCGGGGAGTGCCGCGACAAGGCTTCATGCCGTAAAAGCGGCGCAGGGAAAATTATTAGCCTTCGTTGACGGAGACGATTGGGTGGAGCCGGAATACCTGACGTATTTGAGCGAATTGCGTGCCGCTTATAAGGCGGATATTTCCGTATGTGCGCCTTTCGGTATGGGCAGTTTGTATATGTGGCGCAAGAAACCTTTGGTAAAAGATGCAAGGGAATCTATCCAAATAATGTATACGGATAAATTTTATGCCGGATATGTGTGGAATAAATTATATCCGAAAACCCTTTGGGAAGATGTTCAATTATCCCCGCAAAATATGTTTGAAGACTTATATTTTAATTCGCAAATTTTCCCCAAAACAAATAAAATCGTCTTTTCTTCCAAACGGCTTTACCATTACCGCATTGTGCAAGGCTCTTTGAGCCATCAAGGATTTAACACGGGTAAATTGTTTTTCTTTGAACTTACAGAGAAAATGAAACAATGGGCCCTGTCCCGCCGAGAGACAAAAGTTTATTGCTGGATAACCAATGTCCAACTCATGGCCTATTTGCGTAATTGGGTGCATTACTTAAGGAGTACCCCGAAAACAGAAGCATTGAAGGTTAAATTAGAGCAAACCCGTCCGTCATGGTCTTGGTATTTCAAATGGGATAAATGCTTGGTTTATAAATGGTTTGGCTTTTTTTGGCTGTTAACGGATCATTTAATAGAGGATATATACGCGGTTTTCTTCCGCAAGAGAGATGAGTAGTTATGGCTAAAATCGGGATTTTGACGTTTCATGCTTCGCATAATTTCGGTTCCATGTTGCAGGCTTTTGCGTTGCAGCAGACATTGCGAAAGATGGGGCACGAAACACAGATTATCAATTTCCGCTCCAGAGCCCAGCGTGAACAATGCTGCGGCGTTTATCATAAGCCGATAGACGGCCCGCGTGGGTTGTTGCGCCATATCACTATGCTTCCCTTTAAGAAAGATTTAATCGGGAAATATAATAAGTTTGAAGCCTTTATTCAAAAGGAACTTTCCTGTACGCCGGTTTATACTACCGAAGAAGAAGTTTTAGAAAACGCAACCGATTTTGATTATTACCTTTGCGGCAGTGACCAAATTTGGAATAGTACCGCGCGAGATTTCAGTTGGCTCTATTTTTTGCCTTTCAACAGGGGTAAAAAAATTGCTTACGCCCCCAGTGCCGGAGATGATGTATGGTTACCGCAAGATAAAGAAAAAATGCTTCGTTTGTTATCGGGATTTACGGCTTTAAGCGTACGGGAGCAAAAATTGGCAGATACGTTGAATCCGTTATTGTCCGCAAAACCTTTGGTAACACTAGACCCGACCTTATTGCTTCCCGCCGAAGAATGGGTCAAGCATATAGATAAAAAACCGGTAGTGGCGGGAGATTATCTGTTTGTATATGCTCCTTATCGTATGCCGGCCTTATTGCAGACCATACCGGCCGAAAATAAAATGCCGTTGGTAATGGCTTCCCCGTTTGATTTATTGGCACTATACAGCAAGCATTATATCAAGCGTTTGAATACGGGGCCGTGGGAATTTTTGAATTTAATTTATTATTCCAAGGGCGTAGTCAGCGGTTCGTTTCATGCGGCCGTCTTTGCCAAAACGTTTAATAAACCGCTGTATTGTATGGATATGGGTGCAGGGAGCCGTATTGCTAATTTAGAGAAAAAATTTAAGCATTTGCCCGAAGAACGCTCCAAGAGCATGCAATTTTTGCGGGAGGCACTGGATGCCCGCTGATATTTGCGCCAAAGACCTTTGTACCGGTTGCGGGGCATGCGCAGTTGCCTGCCCCAAGCAGTGTATTTCATTAAAACCCGATGCGCAAGGGCATTTGCTGGCGGTAATAACCGAAAAAGCGTGCATAAATTGCAATTTATGCCGTAAAATATGTCCGGTTAATACCCCCGTCGTTACGCACGAACCCCAAGCATGTTATGCCGGTTGGGCTAAAGAAGCAAAAGACCGCCATACAAGTTCGTCCGGCGCCGCCGCAAGTGTTTTTTCCGCGCACATTATTGAGCGGGGCGGCGTGGTGTACGGAGCCGCGCTGCAGGATAATCAAATAGCGCATATCCGTATAACGCATGCAACGGATTTGCCGCGTTTGAAAGGGTCCAAATATGTGTATAGTTATGCTTGCGGAGTTTATGCGCAAATTAAACAAGATTTGGCGGAAGGGAAAAAAGTCCTTTTTACGGGGACGTCTTGCCAAAATGCGGCCGTATACAATTTAATAGGGGAAAATCCTAACTTAATTTTGGTTAATTTAATTTGCCATGGGGTTCCCTCTATGCAAATGTTGAAAGATCATCTCAAGGCCAAAAATATAACAGAAATCAAACAGATTCAGTTTCGCACGGACAACAAGTATGAATTGAGTTGTAATGAATATAAGGGGTCCCGAAAGCACTTGCCGGACGCGTATATGCCCTTGTTTCTAAAGGGCATAACTTGTCGTTCTTCTTGTTATAAATGCCCTTACGCGAAACCCGAACGGGTGGGGGATATTACCTTAGGCGATTTTTGGGGCTTGGGCAAAAAAACACCTTTTAAGGGGGGAGAAGTTACAAAAGGGTGTTCGGTAATTATCGTCAATACAGAGAAAGGCGCGGCTCTGTTAAATGCGTGTGCGGATAAATTATGTCTCTTTAAGCGCGAATATCAAGAAGCCGTATCGGGTAACGCGCAACTGCGCGGGCCGGTACCGTATGGCCGGTCTGTTAAATTATTTAATAAATTTTATCCGTTAATGTCCTTTGGGGCAGCAGCGTATTTGGCGGGCGGTTTTGTCTTGTTTAAGGCTTTCGGGAAGGGGATATTGGAGCAGTATGCTCCGAAATCAGTAACGCAAGGGTGCATGCGCTTTTATCAGCGAATAAAGAGGTAAAAAATGAGCAGCGGCCACCCGATTAGAATTTTACAAATTGTCCACCAACTTCACCCGGGAGACGGGGTGGCGGTTGTATTAAAAAATTGGTACAGCCATATAGATACCGCGCGGGTACAATTTGACTTTTTAATTTGGATGCGTAATTCGGATGAGGCCTTTATGGAAGAAATACGTAGCAAAGGGGCCAATATTTTCTTTATTCCCGAGCCCCAAAAACATCCTGTTCAATTCTTAAAAGAAAGTTTTCGTTTTTTCAAAGATCATCATTATCGTACTATCCATTCTCATGTTACGCATTTGAATTTTTTATTTTATCCGTTGGCCAAAATGTTCGGTATAAAAAATATTATTCAGCATGCCCATACGGCTAAATGGGGCATTACCCGCAAAAGTGTCGTAAGAAATTATCTGTTGGTACACGCCGTTTGGCCGTTAATTACGCATAAATTCGCGTGCTCCGCGGCAGCGGGGAAAGCCTTTTACGGAAAAAACTTTCGTATAGTTAAAAACGGAATTGATACGGGGAAATTTGCCTATAACCCCCAAGTACGGGTCCGCAAACGAAAGGAATTAGGATTGGAAAATGCTTTTGTAATCGGGCACGTGGGGCGTTTTTCGCCGGAAAAAAATCACAAGTTTGTATTAGATGTTTTTGAAGCGGTTGCCGCAAAAGAACCGCGAGCGCGGTTAATACTTATAGGAAGCGGCCCGTTGGAGCAAAAAATAAAGGATTCGGCAGCGCAAAAAGGCTTACGGGATAAAGTAATATTTTTGGGCCGGCGAAAAGATGTAAATGAGTGGTATCAAGCGTTTGATACTTTCGTTTTCCCTTCGTTGCAAGAGGGTTTCGGCCTTGTAGCCTTAGAAGCACAGACGGCGGGGTTGCCGTGTATATTGGCCGATACACTGCCCAAAGAAGTCTTGGTGTGCAATTATCAGGTACTTCCCTTAAAAGAAGCGCAACAATGGGCGGATAAAATAATTGATCTCAAAAAGGGTTTTAAGCGCTGTAACGGCGAGCAGGCTATAGAAAAGGCCGGTTTGTCTTCTCAAACGATAGCAGCGGATATGCAAGATTTTTATTTAACATTGGAAGGATAATAAATGCAATATTTGTGGCAATTTTATTTATTGATTGCGGTTATTTTTTTACAAGGACTGCTTGTCGGCTTTAGTTCCAAAAACGGAAAAACGATTTTCATCTGGCTTTGTTTTTTTGAACTGACGTTTATTGCCGGTTTTCGTGCGTGGAATATCGGCAATGATACGCAAAGTTATGTCCATGCTTTTATGCTTTCCGGCAGTTACTCGGAATTATTCAAAACCCACATGGAAGCCGGTTATTTATTATATAACAGGGTCCTTTCCTTGTTTACATCCGATCCGCAAATGCTTCTGCTTACAACGTCTGTTTTTATTATCGGAATATGGCTGCGTACTTTGTATAAGTATAGTATCGCACTAACGTTTTCAATGGTGTTATTTGTCATTTTAGGTTACGATATGACGCTTACCATGATAAGGCAGGAAATGGCCATGTGTATTATTTTTCTGGCCTTACCTTTTGTTATTCGCCGTCAGTTAATCCCCTTTTTGCTGATGGTAGCACTGGCATACAGTTTCCATACTTCCGCGGTTTTTGCTATCGGATTGTATGTATTATATCCTATGGAATTTAAGGTTAAATATGCTTTTGGTGCATTACTGGGTACGTTGGGGGTGTTTTTCTTTCTGGCGCCTATTTTGGACGAAGTTATCCGTATAATCGGCCGTTATGAAACGTATATCGGTAATATTCTATTGGGGGAGGAACTGAAAGTCGCTTCTTTAGCCAAAACAGCGGTGCAACTTGTCATTACAAGTTTTTGTTATATTTCATATAAGTATGTCAGACCTAAACGAGAAGTAAAGACGCTGCTCCATGAAAATTTCTTATTATGGTGCAGTGTTACTGCGTTGTGCGTGCAGTTTATTTCTATTAGGGGGACGGTGTTGGAGCGTTTAGCCTTGTATTTTTTCGTATTCAATTTTATTTCAATCCCCTATTTTGTACATTGTTATCCCAAACGGGTGCGTGTATTGGTGGCGGTGAGTTTAGTGTTTTGTTTTATACTCTATAAAAGTATTGTTTTTGTGTACCGGCCGGAATGGAACCACGTTTTACCATTTGAATTTTGTTTTTAGAAATAATTATTGCTTGAAGTAAGTAAATTATAAATGAAAAAAATCGGCATTTTGACCTATTATTATCAATCAAAAAATATCGGCGGGCTGCTGCAAGCCTATGCGCTGTGTACTTTTTTACGTAGCACAGGGAAAGAGGCCGAACAAATTGTTTTCAATTTCTATGATAAAAATATTACGCATATCATAAGGCAACTTTACTTGAGCCCGTTAGCAAAAATTATTAAATATCCGCTTAAACGGATTACGGAGAAAAAGACAAACCGGCAAAATAATCAGATTGCGGCCGAAATCAAAACACAAAATCGATTTTTTACGGAATTTGAACAATTTATTGCGCATAGTAAGGCCATTTATAATAATGCTACGATTGCGCAAAGTAATGATGAGTATGACGCTTTTGTTATCGGCAGCGATCAGGTTTGGGGGATGGATTTATTGCCTTTTTCGGCATATTACGGGGAATTTGCCGCGCCGGATAAAAAAGTGATTTCCTATGCGGCAAGTTCTAACGCAAAACAATTTTTGCCGCGCGCTGAGCGATTTTTCGTGCGTAAACTAATGCGCTTAAATGCTATCAGTGTGCGGGAAAAAACACTCAAAGACTATATTGAGCGGATTACGGATAAAAAGGCACAAGTCGTGCTGGACCCCACTTTTTTACTTTCCCCACAGCAGTGGCTCAAAATCGCTAACCCTGCTCCCGTGCCGCAAAAGCCGTATATTTTCTGCTATTTTTTGGGAGAAAAGGCCGCTTGGCAACGCGAGAAAGCGCGCGAATATGCGGATAAATATGGTTATGAACTGGTGCATCTGCCCTACATTATGCGTACTATTCGTCCGGCGGACAGCGTGCTCAAAGGGCAAGGGCGCTATGATGTGGGACCGCGCGAATTTATTGCGCTTGTCAGTCAGGCCGCTTGCGTGTTTACGGACTCCTTTCACGGAATGGCTTTTTCTATCAATTTCGGTAAAAATTTTTACGTGTTTGACCGGAATGATAAATCGGGGGTTAATTCCATGAATGCGCGCATTACCGATACGCTGGATATGTTGGGCTTAACGAGTCGGCGCATTACAGATAAAAATGCGGTGTTAAATAATAGCGCAATTGATTTTGCGCGTGCGCACGAAATTTTGTCTGCCCAAAAACAACTTTCTGTGCAGTGGCTGTTGCATGCCCTTGCGGAGTAAACAAATGACCGCCTCACCTGCTAACCCGATTAACGCTAAACGCATGCTGAAAAATACCGGTATGCTCTATGTGCGTCATCTGTTTATTTTAGTTATCAATTTATTGGCCGTACGTTTTGTGCTTAATGCCTTGGGCGCCCAAGATTACGGCATTTATAACGTAATAGCCGGTATAGTGGTGATGTGCAGTTTCTTTTGCGGTACGATGGCTTCTTCCAGCCAGCGTTATTTCAGTATTGATTTGGGACGGCGCGATTATGCGCATTTGCAACAAGTTTTTTCACTAACAATATTACTTTATGCCCTAGCGGCAAGCATATTTATTTTGTTTGCCGAAACGCTCGGTTTATGGTTTGTCAATACGCATTTAACAATCCCGCCCGCGCGTATGTACGCGGCTAATTGGATCTATCAAACGGCTATTTTTTCCTTTTTATTTACCTTATTTGCTACTCCCCTTTTGGCTTTGGTAATTTCCCACGAAGATATGCATATATATGCCTGTATCAGTGTTGCCGAAGCGGTACTTAAATTGGTTATTATATTCTTTTTGGGGTTGTTTCCGGACAGATTGATTGCATACGGCGTACTTATGATGACTATTGCGGGGTTGCATTTGCTCGGTTATTTGGCGGTGTGTTATCTTTATTATAAAGAAACAAAACTGCATTGGTTATGGGATGGGAAATTATTTCGCGAAATTTTGGCTTTTAACGGTTGGAATTTATTCGGTACGGTATCTACCGTTATTAAACAACAAGGTACCAACATTTTACTCAATATGTTTCACGGCCCGTTGTTAAATGCGGCACAGGGGTTGGCCGGTCAAGTGCGGGCGGCGGTAAGTATGTTTGCCAACAATTTTTCACAGGCTATGCGTCCGCAAATCAGCAAATCGTATGCGGTGGAACAATACCAAGAGATGTTCCGTCTGGTGTATATCGGCAGTAAAACGGCCTATTTTTTAATGTTGGTGATTTTAGTGCCGCTATTCTATAATATGGACTATATTCTTCTGTTGTGGCTTAAAAATACGCCGCCGTACACGCTCATTTTTGTAAAGTTACTGATGATAGAGTCGCTTATAGAATCATTATCGCAACCTATGGCAAGCGTTAATCAGGCAACGGGGAAAATTGCGTTATATCAAACGCTTATAGGCGTGACGGTTATTCTCAATTTACCGATAGCGTATATATTGCTTAAAATGCAAGTTAATGTGGCCTATATTTATGTTGCGGGTTGTATATTGATGGGGCTAGTAGATGTTATCCGGCTTATATTCTTAAAACGGGTTCCCGGGTTTTCGTTTAAGATGTTTTTCAAACAGGTGTTACTTCCTATTGTATGCGTTACGTTGCCGGCCTTTTTAATCAGTAAATTTGTTGTGTTAACGCATCACTCGTTAGTTAGTTTAGCGGGAGATGTTATCATAAAAGCAGTTGCGGTATGCGGCCTTATTTGGTTATTCGGTTTAACCCGTAATGAACGTCAAAAAGCAACGGCTTTATTAAAAAGATATAAAAAAGGATTTTAACCATGATATTAGAAAACTTGCGTTTAGTTCCCAGCGAAAAGACCACTAAATTAGAAGCAGATCTGCAAAGTGCGCACTTCGGCAAAACAACTATTTGGGCAGAAACAGATAACCGCTATGCGCACGCGTTAACCGCGGAAAATTATAACGGATTTTTAGTAGGGCTGCTATGTCCTGCTATGTATTTTGGTGAGGATATTCACATTAAAGGAGTAGTTTCCCAAAAATTACTTTTTAATGTTACTCATTATGTTATCCCATTTATTCAAACTTATATGCCCTATACTAAAAAAATCAATATAGTGGCGGATAGTACCCAATGTGCCTTAACTCATCATGAGAACCATGTGGGGACGGGCTATTCGGCGGGGGTAGATTCGTTGTGCACCATTTATGACCATTTGGAAAAAGAAACGGTGCCCGATTATAAACTGGATACATTGGTATTTCTTAACACTGGCTCTCACGGGGTGTTTTCCAAACCGACAACGGAACCGAAATTTTATGCCCGTTTTGAATACCTGCAAAAAACGGCCCCGTTACCGTTTATCGCAGTCAATACCAATATTCACCGGTTTCACGAAATTTTTCCCAACAGCCATCAAAAAACCGTTACTTTTACCAATGCTGCGGGGGTGTTGGTGTTAGAAAAATACTTCTCTAAATACTATATTGCATCTGCTGAAAATTATGCCGAAATGTTTTCATTTGCACAACATTATTTGGATTTTGATACGGCTCCTTTTGAGCCCCTGTTGTTACCCTTGCTTTCCACGGAAAACTTGTCCTTTATTGCGGACGGGCAACAATATACCCGTTCCCAAAAAACAGCGCGTATCGCCGACTATGAACTGGCCCATAGGGCACTTAATGTGTGTGTAAACGGGCAGGAAAAAACGGCTAAAAACTGCTCGCATTGTCCGAAATGTTTGCGCACGCTGATGACGCTGGATTCGTTAGGTAAATTAAAGGAATTTTCCAATGTTTTTGATTTGAACGTGTATAAGCGGCATAGTTTTGTATATAAGTGTCAGCAGCGGGTGCTGTATTCACGCAATCCGTTTGCTAAAGATAATATAGATTTGGCCCGTAAAAATGGGAAATCCATTCCGTGGTGGCCGATTGCCGTATTATCCTGTATGCCGAATATTTTTAAGCATTTTTTCAAAAGAAATACTAAAATATTAAAGAGATGATAGTTGTTTGCGAAAGACAAAATTGTTGCGGATGCGAAGCATGCGTAAATGCGTGCCCTAGAGGGGGACTTACGATGAAACCCAATAGGGAAGGCTTTGCATACCCCTATGTAGAGCAACGGCTTTGTATGAAATGCGGTTGTTGCTCGCGTGTTTGTCCGGTTTTGCATAGGCCGCAAACTTTTCCCGTTCTGGACGCGTATGGTGCCAAGCATAAAAATAATAGCGTCAAATTAAAAAGTTCTTCGGGCGGTATGTTTACCGCGCTTGCGGAAGTTATTTTGCAAGAAAACGGCGTTGTATTCGGGGCCGCGTTTGATAAAGACTGGAATGTCGTGCATACCTGTATAGATAATTTGGATGATTTGGATAAATTGCGCCGTTCTAAATACGTACAAAGTCGTATCGGCAAAACGTATCAGCAGGCAAAGCAATTTCTGGATCGGGGGTTGAAAGTTTTATTTACGGGTACGCCATGCCAAATTGCCGGCTTGCGCAATTATTTAGGGAAAGAATATGAAAACCTGCTAACGGCGGATATTATTTGCCACGGGGTAAATTCCCCGGCGGTATGGCAGAAATTTTTAGCGGAAAGCACTAGGAAAAATAAGATTATCGGGGTTGATTTCCGCCATAAGCGTTTCGGTTGGGCCAGTCCGTTCTTAAAAATTACGTATAAAGACGGCTCTTATTTGCCGTACGTACCGCAAGTCTTTTCCTCTTTGGCCAATATAAAAAACGGATATTTAGTGCGCCATCACTATCGGTTACCCTTTGGCGTTTCCAATATGTATGAACGGCCGTCGTGCCATAATTGTCATTTTAAGGGAGTTAACAACCGCATGGCCGATTTTACTATGGGGGATTTATGGGGAAATTGGCCGAACGTGATTACCTCGCAAGACAGAAAACTGGGAATAAGTGCCTTGTTGGTAAATACGCCCAAAGCACAAGCCTTCTTTGAAAAAATCAGCCCAAGTATCACGGCGCAAAAAACAGATGCCCAAAAAATAGCGCATTTTAACGCGGCTTTGGAGAAATCTACTATTGCCCACCCCAAACGCAGTGAATTTTTTGCCCGTTATGAACGGGAAAATGTATCCAAACTCATCCGCTCTTTAAGCGGCGAAAAACCGCTGGTTATCCGCGTTTTTACGAAAATCTTCAGACGAACCTGCCAAAAAATAAAGTCAATTTTAGATTAGATGGGAAAACTTTGTTGTATGCTTTCCCTTAAAATGATAAAATAATAGTAGCTTAAAAAAGAGGAATAAAGCAATATGAAAAAAATATTAATTGCACTCGCTGCGTTTATGTTTGTTTGTGCAAATGTTTATGCAGCACCTAGTAATGTTGTCGGGCAAAACCGCACTGCTAGTGCCCAACAAAATGGGCAAAAAAAGGCTTCTGTGGTAAGCAAAAAGAAAGCCAAAGAAGCCAAAGCCGCCGCTAAGGCTGCCGCCAAAGCTGCTCAAAAAGAAGCCGCTGCTGCCAAAACGACTAAAAAGGTATCTGGAACGATTACCAGAGCAGAGAAAAAATATGAAACGAGTACAGCCGAAGGTGCTGAATCGACGATGGCTCGTTTTGATGAAATGGAATCCATGATTTTATCCAATGATGCTATGGAAAGCATGAAGACAGTTGAAGAACAAACCGTTCAAGACGTTGAAGAAACGCTCAGCCCGTCTGCTCCGCGCAAATAAGAGGATATAAGGTATTAACGATATGAAGAAAGTATTAGTAGTTTTAGGTGTGTTTTGCGCCTGTGTGTCGGCTTTTGCGGCCGGCCCCGTAGATGTACTCGTCAGTGAAAATGTAACTTACGACGATAACATTTACTTAACCCCCAGAAAAAACCACACGGAATCCATTATTTTTTCTACCCGTGCGGGTTTAAGTTATAAAAACCAATTGCCCGAAACCGGCTTGAATTTAACAGCCGGCGGTGCAATCGGTTATAACGCTTATACGAAACACCCGAACCAAAATAACTTTTGGGATGGGTCTGCCAATGTCGGAATTGAGAATGAAAACTTAAAAGTAAAAGATGCGTTTTTATTCACTTCCGAACCTGCCAACAGCGAACAAACCGATCGTACGAAACGTATTAACAATAAGTTTACGGCTTCGTACACCACTACCCATGAAAAATTGTTTAGTATCGGTTTATCTGTCGGTGATAACTTCAACAGATATCTCGCTTCCAAAATGCATTACTTAAACCGCAACCGCGTGGATCTCGGTGCACAAATTTATTACAATTTTACGCCCGTGAGCAACGTTTTTGTGGAATATGCCTTTTCGGATACCGTTTATCGCGAAAACCAAGTGAATAACTCCGTCGGCCACAGCGTCGGTTTAGGGGTTAATACGCAAATCGCCTCTAAAGTTAGCGGTACGGCAAAAGTAACCTATGATATGCGTGATTATTCGCATGATAGAGGTAATGCCACCAATCATCCGGACTTGTTCGGCTATTATGCCGCTTTAACGTGGAAAGCCACCGCGCTTGATACGTTCACGTTATCGGGCGAACGCAGCATGGAAGAAACCGTTTTCGGCGATAACCGTTACTTCGCGGATACGCTTGTTTTACTCCGTGCGCAACACCAATTCAACAGCAAATGGATGGTTGCTTTGGCGACCGGTTGGGAAAACTTGAATTATGCGACGCGCTTGGATGATGGTAAAAAGAGAAACGATAATCTTTTCACTATTCGCCCCGAACTCAATTATGCGTTCCAAGATTGGTTAGTCGGAAGTGTTTGGTACCAATTCCGTACGCGTAACTCCAATATGGATTGGGCAGATTATGACAGCAATAAAGGCGGTGTCATGATTAGAGCAATCTTCTAATTTGAGTGCAAAATTAAAAAAACAGGCAGATTTTTATCTGCCTGTTTTTTAATGCAATAAAACCCACTTATATATTCCCTTGTTTGGTGCGGTTGCACTTAAGTTAACAAAACAAAGCAAGAGATTTTGGATTTATTAACATATATAAAACCCGCCTTATCGGCGGGTTTTCAAATCCATACGGCTCTTTTAGTTTCTCTAGCACTATGCTGATTTTTCAAACAGGCTGAAAACAGGCAGAAATTGATAGTTTTTTCTTTCCAAAGCGGCAATGAAGCGGTAAAAAGTGCCACTTTTTTATTTTTCCAAAGCAGTTAAAAAGCGGCGAGAATTGATAATTTGCAAATTGACGATAAAGCGAGGGAAAATGCTTTCAAACAGGCGAGATTTTTCATTTTTATGCCCTGTGCAGTTTTGATATAATGAAGATATGAAAGTTAATTGGTTTATCGGGTTACTCGCGTTTTCTGCCCTTATTGCTCACGGAGCCACATTTACGGTGCAGGATGCCCTTTCGCCGGAGAAATCCCCACAAACGCATTTCACACGGGATAGTTATATCCGTGCATTTTTAAGTAACTCTCCGCGGGTAAAGTCCGAGCATAATACCTTACTTAACGCGAAGGCAGCGTACCAAAATGCATTTACCGAAGCGTTCCTGCCGTCGTTTTCGGTGTCGGCTACGGCTGATAAAACCTACACACGTCCGGACAATATCCACTCGTGGAATGAATTTCGGCACTTTGATTCCAACGCAAATGCTTCCGGCTCGTGGAATTTACTCAACAGCGGCAAGGACAGACTCGCTTATCAAAACGCTTCTTTATCGTACGAAATAGCTCAAATAGCGTTTGATGCGTTCATGCAGGAAACCGTGTTGTCGGCTGTAAAAATGTATTACGATTTGCTGTTAAATCAGAAGTTGGTGGAAGTATATAAAGCAGATTTGGAGATTAACCGCAAGCAATATGAACAGGACAAAGTCCTTTACGATAACGGCCTCAAAACCCGTTCGGATTTGCTGTCTAGCGAAACAAACTATCGCTCCAGCCCTGTCTTTGTTTTCCGCTCAAAATGATTATGCTAACGCATTAACCGCTTTTAACATTGCATTAAACCAACCCACAGAAACGGAAATCACGTTGGATGAAACCTTGGATAAAACGGTCACGCCGCTGCCGTCCTTGGATACTGATTTAACAAATGCCTTAGCCCACCGTCACGACGTGCGGGAACGCCGTTTGCAACTCAAACAACAAGATATTGCATTTAAGCAGGGGAAACTAAATACCTTGCCGTCTTTGTTTGTGGATTTGTTCGGCTCTACCGGACGGGGCCTTAATGGGCATGAACTGTGGAATTACAATTACGGGGTCGCGGCCGGGATAACCTTTGATTTTGGGTTTTTCTACTTGGATAAATACCGTACCCGGCAGAATTTGATCCGCACCCACGAAAATGCACAGCTAGACTTTGAGCAATTCTTACGTTCCATGCGTGATGATGTGGTACAGACCCGCAACGCACTCGCTCTTAAAATGCAAAGTATGGAAATATCGGACTTGCGTTTACAAGCGGCTACTCAAAAGTTTGAAGCCACACAAACGAAGTATAAGAACGGGCTCATGAGTGCCACTGATTTGACGGTAGCCCAACAAGCCATGGTATCGGCACAGATCGAACACGCACGCTTACTTACTGATTTGGAAATTACGAAATTACGTTATCAGTACGCTGTCGGTCAGAATATTTTTGAATATACGTTGGAGGATTTATAATGAAACGCTTTTGTAAGAAGCACTGGAAGAAATTTGTATTTGTGGCAGTACTAGTCGGAGTATTGACTGCCGTGTGGTTTTACGGAGCCAAGCCGCTCATTGCCAAAATTAAAGGCCAAGTCATTAACCCCGATGACATTGTAACGGTTAAAAAAGATAAAGTGGAAGTACTGTTTACAGGTTCCGGCACGGTCACAGCTAAGCAGGACATAAAGGTCACCTCCAAACCCAGTGGTATTTTGAAAGCCGTTTATGTAAAAGAAGGTGATTTTGTGAAGAAGGGGCAAGAGGTCGGTCTTATTAAACCGTGCCGCAATGAGTTTGAAGATTACAAGCCCATGCCTATTTACAGCGAAGCATCCGGAACGGTTATTAAATGTGTAGGCAGTAACGATTATAATAAAAGTTTAGCCGATAAAGATTTATCCTTGCCGCGTTTAGGTACTTTCTTACAAGGCAGCTACGATAACGCTGAAAATGCCACTTGCTTTTTACGGGTAGTCAATATGGACTCGCTCTTAATTTCCACGTATGTGACCGAAGCACAAGTGATGAAGCTAAAACCGGGTATGCCCGTAGATGTAACCGTTCGGGCTCTTGGCGATAATGCCCCGAAACTGAAAGGCAAAATCTCGCACGTATCTTCACAAAGTGAAGCGACCGGACGTTGGGGCGATAGTTCCGGTTTCTTGGTCATTACGGAGCTCGCGAACCCGGACAAACAGATTTTACTGGGTGTGAGTGCAGAAATGAGTGTGGCGATTGACAAAAAGGAAGATGTACTCACTATCCCGGCTAATGCCCTATTTGAAAAAGACGGCAAGAATTACGCTTTCAAAGTAACAGGTAAGGACAAAGCCGAGAAAGTAGAAATTGAAATCGGTCTTACCAGTGATAAAAATGTGGAAGTAACCAAGGGCCTAGCCGAGAATGACCAAGTTTTGACGACCCTTCCGTATGGGGAATCATGGTAATAGCGCAGTGTAAACAACTCATCAAAATTTATCCCGGTGCACACGATTTTCGGGCACTAGATGAAGTATCGTTGTCTATTAAGCAAGGCGAATTTGTATCTATCATGGGGCCCAGTGGCTGTGGCAAAAGTACCCTCTTAAATATCTTGGGGTTACTGGATGAACCTTCCGGCGGGGAATATGTCTTAAACGGTGTACCGACCGAAAAACTCGGTGATGCCCGCCGTACTGAACTGCGCCGTAATCAAATTGGGTTTATCTTTCAATCCTTTAACTTAATGCCCCGCTTGTCGGTACTGGAAAACATTGCCTTACCTATGCGCTATACCCAGATGCCGAGGGCCGATATTTTGCCGCGGGCCCGTGAACTGGCGGCCCGGGTCGGGCTTGAAAAGAAACTGCGCAGCACTCCTTTACAACTGTCTGGTGGGCAATGCCAGCGGGTGGCTTGTGCGCGTTCACTGGCAAACAATCCGTCTATTATATTAGCCGACGAGCCCACCGGGAATTTGGATTCCAAGGCCAGTGCGGATATTTTGACACTACTTAAAGAATCAAACGACAGCGGCATGACAATTATCATGGTTACGCATGACTCGAAAATTGCCGCAGGAACCCACCGCATAATTCACATGAAGGACGGTAAAATTGTATGAGGCTTCCTGATTTAATGGCAACGGGTTGGACGGAAATCTGGGCACACAAGATGCGCAGTTTCCTAAGTTTCTTTGCTATTGCAATTGGGATTGCCACGTTTTTCTATACCCTTAGTGTACTTAGCCAACGCTACCGCCAATTGGACCGCAGCGCCGCTATTAGTGGAGTAGGTCGCATAGATACAAGTACGCAACATTCACTAACACTCGCACAATATGAAGACTTAAAATCTCATTTACCGCAAGGAACTTCTTTATCTTTTTCTACTCAACGCATATATTTTGCTCGCATAAATTACAAAGGGAACAAAATCGGTGGTTTTGAAATAAAAGGGGTTATGCCTACTTGGCAAGATTCTTCTTTCGTTTATAAATTGGAAGGGCGTTTCTTCAATTGGAAAGATATTTTTAATAAACACAAAGTAGTTGTCCTAACGGTTTTCCCGCATGAAAGAAAAGAACGCAGATTATGGGAATGGGTTGATCCTATAGAATCTGAGGTAAAGTTGCGTGATTTTACACTTCATCATAATTTGCTTAATCAATCTGTATCAATTTCTCAACAAACATTTACGGTAATAGGATTGTTGCATGTTCCGCCCCAATCGGAAGATGTACGCTTTCCCCAAGATAAAGAAGAAACTCCAGCAGTATATATGCCATATACGACTTGGAATGAATTATTTTCCAACAATGGAGATAGTGATCAAGGAAGTACGGATATTCGCATTGTAACAGGAAAGGAATCTATGGTTCGTACCGCAGTAATAGCTCTTAATAGTTATTTACGTTCTCAGTTCGGGCCAAATGAGAAACCCGAAATAGAGTTCTTCCATGAAAAACTAGAAGAACGGCTTAAAGAGGCTCGCAAGTCACTCAATAACATGCTGTTTATGGGTATTATTGCTATGGTTGCAGGTGGTATCGGTATTATGAACGTAACCATGGCCGTTATCTTCTCGCGCACGAAGGAAATCGGGATTCGCCGAGCGTTAGGGGCATCCCGTAAAGATATTCTGTTTCAATTTGTGGTAGAAGCTATGCTCTTGGGATTGTGCGGGGCCGTGGCTGGGATGATACTGGGATATATGGCCGTTTTACACCTTGCCGAAGATACCAGCCAAATGACGTTCTCTTGGTGGGTCGTTGCCCTTTCCATACTGATTGCCCTAGTAACCAGTTTCTTATTTGCATTATATCCTGCGTGGCAAGCCGCCAAACTCAAACCCGTAGAAGCCCTTAAGAACGAATAATAATTTTCAATAAATAACTTGACTTCTGGGTCTAGAAGAAACGTCAATATGTATGGGATAAAAATCCCCGTCGGGCGCTAGGCCTAATGGGGATTTATGCTATAAACTTAAAACTAAAATACGGTGGTTGTAGTTTCCCTAGCACTATGCTGATTTTTCAAACAGGCAGTAAACAGGCAAAAAATGGCACTTTTTCTTTCCAAAGCGGTAGAAAAGCGGCTGAAAATAGCATTTTTTAATAAATTTAAAGCGGGGAGAAAGCGGCGAGAATTTGCATTTTTATTCCCTACTAAACAAGGAAAATACAGGGAAAAACGATGAGTTTCCTTTAAATTTTAAATATTTTTCCTACTAACACTCAATACAAATACCTCAAAATTCCCTAAAAGCCGAAATAGGGAACAAGCAGGGAAATTTTCTTTGCCGAACAACCGCGCAAAACGTAGCCAAATGGACTAATTTTAGTGACTTTTCGTTGTTTTGTTATGTTAAAATGATATCTATAAAGAAGATTTTAGGGTTTATCCGCCTACCTAAAATATATTACTTAGGGGAAAATTATGAAACAAGAACAACCTTTTACTTACCGATTGGGACTTGATTTAGGGACTTCGTCTATCGGAGTGGCCGTTTACCGCTCCGACGAGCAAGGAAATACGCTTGCCGTGGAACATTTAGACAGTTATATTTTCGGCGAGCCGATTGCGCCCAAGGAAATGCAAACCTTAAACACCGCCCGTCGTTCGGCGCGGTTAATCCGCCGGCAGGTGGAACGCAAGGCCGCACGCCTTAAAAAAATCGGTTATATTGCGCAAAGTTTAGGTGTTGTGCGTCAAGATTTACTAGCCGATAAGAATGACGTTATTGCTTTGCGCGCCAAGGCAGTTAATGAAGAAATAACCTTGCCGCAACTGGTAAAAGTATGCTGTCATATTGTGAAAAACCGCGGCTATAAAGGCACATTATCGCAAGCGGATCGCGGTACGATTGGTAAAAAAATAAAGCAAACGCAAGATTTACTGCAAGGGGGCAAAACATTAGGGCAGCTTTTATGGGAAAACAAACAGGCGGCCGAGAAAGGGCTTGCATGGCGCAAAATTGAAGATGACGGAACCTTTATCTACCGCGAACAGGTGGAAGAAGAATTTGAACGTATTTGGAATACGCAGTCTCGGTTTCATCCCGAACTTAACGGAAAATATACGGTGTGGGGCGAAAATATGTTCCCCGATTTTCCTACGCAAAAAGAAATTTCGCTTAAAGACGCTTTTTACTCGGCGATGTTTTATCAACGTCCAATCAAGTGGGATTTGGAAGTCGTTGGAAATTGTAAAATCTTCCCCGAGGAAAAACGCGCCTCTTGTGCCCAGACGGCCTATCAGCATTACCGCCTTGCCAAAGAGATCGCCAACTTGCGGTATGTGTTACCCGCGTCACACGAAAGTATTGCATTGACATCTGAACAACAGCGGGATTTATTTACATTTGTAGATGGCAATACGCAGGAATATGATAAGGCAAATAAGGACATGCCTTTTTCTAAAATTTATAAATTTTTGAATTTTCCCGATAAAACTTATTTCACCATTCACCGCGGCAGTAAAAAGGGGTTAAAGGGAAACACGACATTATTGGCTTTTGAACAGGCGGGCCTACTCAATGCGTGGGAAAATTTAACCGACAAAGTTCAAGAGTTAGTTCTGGAGTTTTTATCCAACATCACCGATATGAGCACAATAGCCGACAACTCGCCCGAATACATCTGCAAAAAACTGACGGATAATGGCGAAAAGGGGGAATCGTTGGTAAAAAATATTCGTGCCGAGGGCGGGGAATATGCACAAGCGGCGGATTTTGTGCTGTTGATGCGCGAAAAAGATCGAAAAGATAAATTCTTTGAAATGTTTGAGTTAGAGGGGGCGCGGAGCTCTTATAGCGTCAAAGGATTGAAGTTACTTACGGAAAAGGTTTGGTCCGGCGAATTAAACGAATCTAATGAAGAAGAATTGATAGACAAATTGGTGGCGGAAAATAAAGTTTATACGGGCAAGCTCCGCACGCTGGACGCTATATTAAAACAGGAATCCATTAACGATCCCGTCATTAGCCGTGCGCTCGCTGAATTTCACCGCGTAATGACTTATATTCTGCATAAATACGGCAACCCGCAGGAAATTGTAGTGGAACTTTCGCGTGAAATGAAAAATTCGCTTGCTCACCGACAAGAGTTGGAAAACCAAAATGATCAACGAAGCAAAGAGCGTTTGGCGGCTATTCATTTCTTGCAGGGAAATCACATCTTGGTTTCTCCGCGCAATATAGAAAAATATCTTTTATGGGAAGAACAAGCCTATGTTTGCCCCTATAGCGGAAAGCCAATTTCCATTGGGCAGGCGTTTGACGAGAAACAAACACAGGTGGACCATATTATTCCCCAACAGGGAATTGTGGCCGGACCGAATGTGTTTGAAAACAAGGTGCTGGTGTTTGCGAATGAGAATAAAGAAAAATCAAACCGCTTGCCCTACCAATGGAAATTTAAGGACGATATAGATGCCTATATTGCCTATCAAAATGCAATGAAAGCCAAGCGTAAAAAAGGCGAAAAGACGGAATGGAATTTTGGTAGCCACAGCCCGCTGATAAATTTTGTACAGCGTTTAGAGGATCTTTGCGTAAAGGAACGAAAATTTTCGCAACGAGAGCACAAATTCATTGTTTCGCAAAAAGGCCGCTTGATGTTACGCAAAATTAAAAACTTACTCATGACCCCCGCGGAATTAAAAGACGATTTTTCCAACCGCCAAAATCAGCAAACCGCGTGGATAGGCAAAATTGTTTTGGATTGGTGCAAAGATGTTTGCCCCAACGGCGTGATTGCCTCTCAGGGGGAGCTGACGGCCTACTTGCGGCGAGAATTGCAGTTTGATAAAATTTTGCCGCGCATCCGCCTTGCCGAAAATAAGCCGCTCTACGATAAAGACAATAAAGAGCTTAACGGCGCGTTGTGGCATTTGCTGCACGACGAAGATTTGCGGCTTTCCGACACCTTTGAGACGGAAGATTTGGCGGACGCATGGGAAAAATTAAAAGCAGATTTTGAGCAGTACAAGGGCAAACTACCGCCGGAAGATTGCCCGCACACCGCAAGTGACGAAGAAAAAGCGTTTCGGGAATTCTGCCGCGAGCAACGTACGTTATGTTCTTTTTACAAGCGTTGCGACCACCGCCACCATGCTGTGGACGCGGCGGTAATCGGGCTGTGCAGCCGCTCTATGGTGCAGCGTGCCAACACGCACCACGGCAAATACGGCACCTTGGATGTTATTAAGGCGTATGATGAAAAAGGAACCCGTATCAAAGAAAAAGACATTGCCGGTTTTGAAATCCCCGATATTCCCCACTATGCCGAAATCCTACATGCGGTGCAAAAGCGCCTGACGGGTTATGTAGTGTGGCACAAGCCGGACCATTTCCCCGCCGGTGCGTTTTTTGACCAAACGGCATATAATGTGCAGAAAGATAAAGATGGCGTGGAGCGTTTTGTTAAGCGTGCGCCGTTGGGCAGTTTCTTAAAGTCTAATGAGAAAAAAACGCTGGAAAATTTGGAAAAATTACTCTTCACGGATACCATTAAGCAAGTGATTATTTCCCAATTCCAAGCGCGCCTTGCCCAAGGGCTTACGCAGGAAGAAGCTCTATGCGGTAGAAAGGATGACCCGAAAGATGGTATTTATTACCGCGGAAACAAAGTGAAGAAAGTGAAGTATATGTATTTGATCGGACGGGGTATCCGCAAATTTGACGAGAATGCGGATAAGAAAATTAAGGATAACACCGGCCGCGTCTATAAAGCATATCAAAACGGCGGTTATGCGTGCATGGACTTTGATGCTAAAACCGGAAAACAGAAGAATCTTATACCGATATGGAAGTACGAACAAAATAAAGTTGTCCCCGAAGGGATAATACGCATATTTATCGGGGACATGCTGTTTGATAAATCAAATAAGCAATTTTATAAAGTGCAAAAGTTTAGTGCGCGCGATGGTATGTATTTGCGTCCTGTAACGGAAACACAGGAAAATAATTTGCAAATATCTACATCTTCTATTAAAGATTATATTGCAGTTTCCACTCGTGAAGATATTGCCAAAATAAAAACAGAATATGGGAATACAACACCTGATCAGCATTGACAGAGAAGCCAAACTCTCTATTGATACGGGTCGGCTGAAAATTACTTTTGCCGCCTCGGGCGAGACACATTTTATAGCCGCGTGCGATATTGCCGTATTAGTGCTAGCGCATCCGTGTATCAGTATGTCGGTGGCAGTCCCGCAGGAGCTGGCTAAAAACGGGGCAGTTATCGTAACGGCCGGTGAAAAATATATGCCGTGCTCCGTTGCCTTACCCGTTGCTGCCAATACCAACGGTGCGCGCCGCCCATTCCTGCAAGCCAAGTACTTGGAAACAGAAAATGCCGGCAATTGGTGGGCGCAACTCATAGAAGCCAAGATTTTGGGCCAAGCGCGTTGCTGTGCGTTATTTGATGAAGAATTGGGGGATCACCTGCGTGTGATTGCCAAAAACGTGGAAAACGGCGATAAATCAGCCCGTGAGGCGCAAGCCGCGGGGGCATACTGGCCGGTTTATTTCCGCTCGTTGGGTAACCCCATTGATTTTAGGGATAAACAGGGCGCTACGGATCCCGTCAATGTGTCACTCAATTATGGCTACACCGTGTTGCGCGCCATAATTGCACGCAGTTTAACGGCGGCGGGATTGTGCCTTAACTTTGGGGTGGGGCACCGGCGCAAAGATAACCCGTTTAATTTGGCCGACGATTTCATTGAGCCATTTCGCTATTTAGTAGATGAAACGGTGTGGGGGATTTTTTCAAAGGGGAGTTTTGCCGAGTTTGATAAAACAGCCAAAAAGCAATTACTCACGGAGTTGTTAGCCACTACGGTTAGCATTGGGGGCAAAATGTACCGCCTCTTTCACGGCATAGATTTTGCCGTAAATAGTTTTTGTTTGAGCTTGGAAGATCCCCGCCGTAAGTTACTGCTGCCTAACAGACCCCCGCGAGCGGGCAAAGTGCCGCAAGCGCAGTTATGGGACGCGGTGCAATTCCAAAATGCATCCGAATAGTTGGCGCATTATGTGGGTAGTTGCGGTGTTTGATTTGCCGACGAAAACGAAAATCCAACGCAAGCGGTATGCGGAGTTTCGCAAATTACTTCTGCACAGCGGCTTTACCATGTTGCAATACTCCGTTTATGTGCGCAATATGCCCACCATGCACCAAGCACAGGCCCTGATTAAACAATTAGGTCCACACACCCCACCACAAGGCAAATCAGCATTTCTGCTAATCACGGATAAACAATACGGTCTGACACAAAACTTTTACGGCCCTGCCTTGCACCGTGAAAAAATGCCGCCCAAATACGAACAATTGATTTTATTTGATGAGCTGTGAATAGCAACGGGTTTTACACGGACGGAAAAACAAAAAGCCGGTCTGCATGGTATGCAGGCCGGCTTAAAAGATAAGTAAGTGAGACCTAAAGTCTCTTTTGTGGGCTTAATGCCCTTGTTACCTAAGCTGAGGCACAAAAAGAATAAGGTTTCTGAAATTATTTTACTAAAAATCCCTATTTTTTAGCAACTTTTTAAAGTTGATCAAATTTTACCTTATTCTTCGGTGCCTAATAGGAACAAAGACCGCTTCATACATATCAATAAGTCGCAAATTTTACCTTATTCTTCGGTGCCTAATAGGAACCTACTACAATTTCATCTTGTATAATTTCAACAAATTTTACCTTATTCTTCGGTGCCTAATAGGAACAGCACGCTCTCGCTCCCTCGCCGTCCGTAACAAATTTTACCTTATTCTTCGGTGCCTAATAGGAACTCTCCCATAAAGCAAATCTCAAACAACAACCAAATTTTACCTTATTCTTCGGTGCCTAATAGGAACAGGAATCTTGTCGGCAGAACTTGCCGTCACAAATTTTACCTTATTCTTCGGTGCCTAATAGGAACTAGTAATTACTACGGGAACCGGAGTTTCATCAAATTTTACCTTATTCTTCGGTGCCTAATAGGAACTGTCATAAATGACTAAAATAACTTGGTTCCAAATTTTACCTTATTCTTCGGTGCCTAATAGGAACTAAACAATCAAGGAAATATCCGGTGTTATTCAAATTTTACCTTATTCTTCGGTGCCTAATAGGAACGGATGTTTCTTTACATCCTCAGACACTTGTCAAATTTTACCTTATTCTTCGGTGCCTAATAGGAACTGGAAGGACACAGGGGAAAGGCCGACCA
>Ga0310690_10001089_pt1 | contig 50820 bp, 77 predicted proteins | sample AusTroGonzalo_MG_2_FD_207661 | JGI IMG/M metagenome (GOLD analysis project Ga0310690, IMG submission 207661) | Bovine rumen microbial communities from tropical cattle in Woodstock, Queensland, Australia - Gonzalo_04 (v2) (version 2) | ecosystem: Host-associated > Mammals > Digestive system >... | reverse complement strand
TATGAGCCCAATTATGATACCGTGGTGGAGGCCACTGATCTGCCTGTCCACACTATCATAAACCGACGCAGCACTGCAGTAAAAGTCACTTTTTATGGGGCAGACTCTAATGAAAATGGGGCAATAGTTGTAGATAGGTGGCTTGGCTATGCAGAGGCCCTGACCCTCATCCCTATCACAGCAACTTACGGCTTGTCTTCTGCTCCCAATAAGTACAGCACTAGATTTGCCTACATAGGCGGTCAAGATACTGACCCAACAGCATAGTGGCAGGATGGAGCATGGACTTTTCAGGTATCGACATAGCGGCCCTTTTGGGCGCGATAGGAACGGGCGCCGCTGCTTTTTTCAAGGCTTTTAAAAGCGACTCTAACGTAAAGAAGGCTAACGCCGAAATTAACGCCATCAACAAGGCGCGAGAAAACACGGCTACTGTACGTGATGCACAAACGCAAGAGCTAAAGACCCAAATCGAGGTGCTGAAGAAAATAGTGGCGAACCACGAAAGACAGCTTGCCGACGGGACGCATGAATTCGAGTCCATACGCTCCGAGCTTAAGGAGCAGAACGGCCTACTGCGTGAAATCCTGGGCGCACTCAAAATCAAGTTCAACCTTCCGATAGACGGGAACGGTACGCTATGACTCCGCTTGTCGTTTCGTTCGCGGTTCTGTTTATCGTAAGCGAGGTGTTGTTAAACCATGGCTAACAGACGGACAGATAGCTGGAAGGTCGTTCGTTCGCTTTACGTTACGAACTCTTACGACAAGGGTAACCCGTCTGTAACCGTTAAGATATTCCCCTACACAGAGGACAATGTAAATCCGTAGTCGGGGAGGCTACAAAAAGGCCCTCGGTGAGCGATCATCGGGGGCTTTCGGTTTTATGTTCTTGGCTTCGATTTGAACCAACTCAAAAGTTTACTATCGCAAGGTTCAAAAAATGGGTCGCAATTACAAGAGCTCCTGCCGATAGGACATTTTTCACAGCCTAGCTTGAAAGACGAATTTTCCTTGCCGATATTGTCGATAAAATCTTCAGGTTTTAATGAATTTAGCCAGCGTTTAAAATTTGTCATGTGATTTTCAGCCCTTTTATAAATTCTTCAAACTTATCGTAGTCGCACTTTTCATCGTCATAGCACATTGACGGTTCGTCCTTGAACGGACATTCTCCGCAAATGCCATCTTCCGAAATCGACGTAAAATAATTGCACATTCCGCACCATGCATTTGTAAGGCTTTGATGCTTGTAATTCTCGTCGATCATTTTTTCCACCTCATGCCCATTATCGCCTCACAAACATAGCGTGGTCTTTTATTCGCGGTGCGCCCCAGGAGCCGCCTACAACGGTAACTGGAACGCCGCAAATTGTAGCCATCTTTCCGTTCCGGTCGATGTAGTTTTTCACTGTTTCCTTTACTTCTCTGAACAGGTAAAGGGTATTATCTAGCAACATCTTTTTCGGGTCGAGTGCGTCCCTATTGCCAGCACTAACCTATTGCAATCGGTTAGCCATTTCTTGTGGAGACCACTTTTCATTATTTGACTATTTAGAGCCTCGGCCGGATTCGAACCGACATCTAGCCGCCCCTTCATGGAAGTGGGACGGGACACGCTCGCGGTGCTTCCATTCACCGCCGTGCTGCCTAACCGTTAGGCTACGAGGCTATTATTTTTTTTACTTCTTCGGGCGTTATTTTGTCCGCGTTCTTCAATTCAATTTTGGTCAGCATTTCCAAATCGACAGAATTTGGCAACGCTTTTTCTAAAGCATCCATCAATTCTTTTTCATAATTACCGGACAGGAATGGCAAAGGGTCATGGAATCGCTTATTTCTTCGGGCTTGAATTTCGTCCAAATCGGTGCAGATTCGTCCGAGAGAATCTTTAAATTTGTCCATGTTGAAATGCTCACGAAATTCTTCCGGCAATTCAATTACAAGTTTCATTCTTCCTCCACTATAGATTCACTTGTTACAAAAATTCTGCATTTAGACGGGTCAAAATGATTATAAATGAAGCGAGCAAATTTTGCTTTGAATAATTCATCAAAACCATATTCCCATTTTATGGGATAGCCTTCTTTTTGAATTTGCTTGAGTTGGTCGAAGAATTTTTTTCTCGTTACAACTTCATTACTTATTGTGAATAACCTAATTTTCTTTTTCATAAAAAATCCTAAAATAATTCGCCATCACTATTTATTTCAACCAAACATTCCATCGGGATTTCAGTTTGGTCAGAAATTTTTCTAAAACTGTTTTTACTATCTCGGAATTGAGTTTTTCCTTTTAATTCTTCAGTGTATTCTTCGTCCACATGCTTTTCGACGATTTTGTTCAAATCGTTTTCCAAATCCTTAACATCGTTTTCAATACTCGACACATCGAGAACGAGCGAATAACTGGCATATTGTTTTCCGGTATTGGCATCGGTGACCATGTCCGTTTTAATGTTCATGCCCTGCTTTTTAAGGTCGGAAATTCGAGACGCCAAACGAAAACACCCGAACAAGTTAAGCGCTTCCAACGGCGTCAATTTGTGACCGTTTTCAAGATATTCCTTTATTCTTTGGTCTTGCGTTTGTGCCATTTTATCCTCAAAGGTTTTCGATATAACCAACAAATGCGAATGCCGAAAGCAGAACGAGACAACCCGCAACACTCAAGGCACAGTTCACAATTTTTCTTTTCAAGGCTCGGCGCTTGTTTTCCTTAATCCAACCGCCCTTTGGAATATATTCGTTTATATTCATTTTGCTTTAAACTCCGTTAATGTTTTTCCATCAAAAGAAATTTTTACTTCCTTTACTTTCAAAATCTCGTGTTCGCATTGGTCAAGGCCATAGATTCTTTTACATTCAGCAAGCGAGGAAACTATACACTCTTGCTCATTCCACTTGCCGTCTTTACAAAATTCATCACGATATTTAAAACGAATGTGCAGCATTATTTTTTCTCCTTTGCTTCGAGTTCGACCAACCGCTTTTGCAAATCAAAATTCATTTTCTTTAATACTTCGTTTTCTTGTTCAACCATTTTCAGGCGTTCAAATTCGATTTTGGTAATTTGGATAAAATTGGTTTCCGGGTGAAGCGGATATTTTTTATCGTTTGGCATTACTTCAATCCTCATTTTAATTTTTTTCGGTTTCCTGAAAACGGCAACTATTGTGGGCATTGACAGTTTGAGAATTTGGTCATAAGAAACCGCTTGGCCTTGATACGCGAACACATTTCTAAAAGCCAATTTCATGGCATCGAGCGCTTTTTTAATTTGCTCGGCGGTTTCTTGCCGCCGGTCTTCTTTGTACCGCAAGCCATGGCTATGCCTCCATTGTTTTGTTGTTGTTCGTTATACCTTGTATTTCGGGCTTCATCTGTTTAGCGCACTTGATACATGTACATTGTCCGGTCAATGGTGATGCGAAAACAACGTCGTCACCTTCTTGTCCGCAAATATGGCAACGCTTGACAAAATTTTTCTTTGGAATTCTTGTATTGCTCATTTGTCTTTATCCTAAAGTTTCATTCGCTTATGAGCGTTTTTGACGTGGTTGTGAGTGTGGCCGCCTTTCATGCGGTGGCCTACATGTTCATCATCCTTGAGTTCCGCAATCGTACAGCATTCCCAGCTAGCGTAGGACGACCACAATTTTTTAAGCCTTTTTCCATGATAGGCCTTTATTAACTTTTTGAGCCTTTTTCCATGATAGGCCTTTATTAACTTTTTGAGCAGTCCGGGCCTTCCGCGTTTGAGCTCCTTCGTCAAAGAATCCCTTAATTGCATGATAGTCTTGTGTTTCATTTCTTTCCTCCGTTGATTTCGCAATTTTTGATCGCGACACGTTCGCCATCTGCGACTTGTTCCATTTCTCTTCGAATGATGTTCATAAGAAGTCCCTAAAAACGATGAACCAATACCGGCTTCAAGTCGCCGTTTATGGCTTTCAATTCTTCGATAACGGAATTTTCACGGTCTATGTCGCCGCCTACCAATTCCGTCATGTCGTACACGCCCAGCACTGTCTTTGTGCCTTCCGGGATGGTGTAGCCGATAAGGTAACAGTCCAACTTCTCGGATAGCATGACGGCATTTCCTTCGATATTTGCCGCGGCCTGAATTATTTTATCGCGTTTCGTCATTTATACCCTAGTCCTCAATATTTTGATTATAAGCTAGATAAATTCGCACTGTTTGCCCTGATCTGGGCTTCCATGCCGTTTGCGCTTGCGTTTTTTGCCATTTCCTTGTATGCGGCAAGCTGTTCTTCTTTAATCATTTAAGACCTCTTTAATTAGTTTGTGCTATGCCTTTTTGGCATTCTTCGGATTCTTCGCGTTGAAGTCCTGGAGCAAGTACCGCAAGAATTTAGATGTGCTACCGGCAATGACAAGCGGGATGCCGATTCTTGCGGCGGTGTTCTGTGCCTCGGCGAGAAGTTCGCGGTCAATCATGATTGTTGTTCTTTCTTTAGCCATTTTGGTTTCTCATTTTTTTAGATGTTGTGTTTTTGCATGAATTTTTCGCCAATCTTGACGATTTTGTTTACAAATTCCTCGTTGCCTTCGATATTGCAAGTGCGAACCTTGTTATAGTCGGCATGACCGTAGGACGGGGAACAAAAGTAAAGGTGGGTGTGGCCCATCATGGGCACTTTGGTGTAGTTGCTGGGTTTTTCAGTGAGCATACGGCGGAGCATTGCGAGAGAGGCGCCTCTTTCAAGGCTAATGGTATATTTTGGATATACCATTTTAGGTGATGTCTTCTTTTCGCGTATGCCGTACGCCATTTTGTATGCCTTGCGGAAATCACGCAAAGTTGAAGAAAACTTTACAACATAATTGTAAACTTCGGTTTTTGTCGGCGTTCTTTTTAAAGACATTGCTACAAGTTGCCAAACTTTTGTTTTGTCGTTGGCCTTCAATGCGGCGCGAAATGCTTTTTTAGTGAATTTCATTTTTTTACCTCTTGTTTGATTTGTTATAGGTCTGTGGGGTTGCGAATCCCCACGAGCGCTTTAGACCTTATGCAGATGGTATTGTAAGCGAAGAAATAGTTACATGCCGATGTCGAAAGTTGTGAACTCGTCGGTCATCGACTTTCTGAAAAGCGGAGTCTTTACAGTAACTCGGATATTGATTTTTTCAGCTTCGTCGTCAAGTTTTTGCATGACCGCCCAAAAATCTTTAAAATCGAAAGTTCTCAAGAGCGTTCCGTCGTCGAGTTTGACGTAAGCGAAGAAATGGCGTTCATCATCTCCGAAAGTCACTTTGCAATTTGCATGACCGACATTATCGTAAGGTATCGTTTTGAGAAATTCGTCAATCTTCATTTTCTTGATCATTGTGTTATCCTCTTGTTTGTTATTTATGTACATAATATACATAATTTATTGACTATCGTCAAGAGGTAAACCAAAGATTTTTTCTTATTTTTTGCTTACATCATAAAAAAACGTTTTTTTGTGGTGTTTTTACAAACAAAAAGCAACGCCGTGAAGCGCTGCTTATGTGCGATTTTATTTCTTTTTCGATGCTCTAACAGGAAGCGCCAAATCGGAAACGACTTTGGTCAAAGAATCAAGAAATTCTTTGCTGCACGACTTCGGCAAAATTCCTAAGTCCTTTATTCTTGAAAGTCGGTCAACGAATTTTTTTCCATAACGCGACAGTTCGAGCAAATAATGAGTTTTAAGGCGATACCGCCGACTTGCCACCTGAATGGAAGTTCCTTCGACCTTTTCGCCCTTTAGAATTAGTTTATCCTGCTCGGGTGTCCATTCGATGCTTTTACCTCGCTTTGCCATTTAAATTCTCCTTTGTTAGCAAAATGCTTCGATGGTCGCGAGCGTCAAAACATGCCAACCGTAGTCGATATTATTGGTATTAAAATGTTTGTCGAAATTCTGAAGAACGGACGCTGCCATTTTCGATTTAGGATTTTCCAAATTTGCACCGTCTTTTCCAAGCAAAATACCATTTGCCCACGCCATCGCCATTTTTCCGAGGCTCATGGAATCTTCTTTTCCTTCGGTCTTCATTTTCTTAATGCAAGCGAGCGCTTTGGACAAATTCGGTTCCTGACCGCGACCAAAACCGCCCATCAATGCCAAACAGAATTCTTTTGCGTCTTCACTTTCAACTTCGGCACAAACACGATTGGAAAGAATTTTAATTTGTTCTTCTTCGTTTGCCACACCGCTAACATCTTCGAGTGCTACGAGCATCGAGCGCGGGCTTCCTTCGCCAACTTCGATTATCTTGTTAAAGACCGCGTCCGAAATATCAATGTTTTCTTTGGTCGCAACTTCGTCCACCAATTTCATGGAGTCGGATTTGGACAAAGGTTCAACTTTCCATTGAGTCAATCGCGTGGTCAATGCGGAAACCTTTTCGCCCTTGTCTCCCTTGAAGAACTTGTCCGGATTGGTTGTGCAGAAGAAAATATAATTAAAGTCGCCACCATCTTCGCAGGGCTTGAGCAATGCGGATTTTGCTGCCATCGAAAGATTTTGACATTCGTCAAGAATGAAAACATTAAATTTCGAGGTGAGCGGAAAATTCTTCATCGCTTCCTCAATTTCTCGGACATCGTCCACGCCGTTCTTTGTCGAGCAATTTACTTCATCTATGTCCGTGTCTTCAACGCCGAGAAATTCTTTGCTCACCGCTCGGGCGAGCGTTGTTTTTCCGCAACCACTGGCGCCATAAAGTAAAATGGCATGGTTGTGGTCGGGCTTTGCGAAATGAGCCTTAATTTGTTCGATTAGTGCGGTATTGCCTTTCATTTCCGCGAGTGATTGAGGACGATGTTTCTTGTAAAGCGACATTTTAATTTTTCCTTTTTAATTTGTTTTAATAAAAAATTGCCGCCTCTACCCTCGGCGGCATTTGGGTTTTCGTTGTCATTCACAAGTTAATTCGTGAGGCTTACAAATCCCTTAAACTTGTGCCCCACAAATTCGCTTGCTACAAGGTTTCATTTTTCAATGGCAACGAAATTAAATCCATTTCCTACGAAGTCGGCTTTTTTGCCTTTTTACCAACATAGTAAATCAATGTTACACCACTTTCATTTTTGTCTTCGCTGATGTAGCAAGGACCTTCGTAGTGGAACAAAGTATCACCCGAAAACGCGGAAGTCACTGTTACCGTTCTTTCGAGGTCGCCCCAATCCGATTCTAAATTCTTCGTCATTTTGGTGCATGAATTACACCCGGCGAAGAACGCGGAAATCAAGAGCAGGAAAATTAGGATTTTCTTCATTTGTTTTTACTCCTTTTGTTTTTGTATTATAGCAAAATGTGGCAGATTTCAAACATACAGTCACCACAACCAAATTCCGCCTACAAGCAAAATAAACAGAACATCGAGGACGGTGGCGAGCAGGCGGTCACGGAGTCGGATGGCGTTTTCACGCTCGGGGTCGTTCGGTTTGCTTGTTTCAATTCGGTATTGCAAATCTTTCAAAACTTTTTTCGCGTCCATTTAGATACCTCTTTTAGCAATCAAATGTTAGTTTAGTAACATAAACCCAGAAATCTATTTCATCTCTTAAACGCATTGCTCGACCCATTTTAAAAACACCTTTTACATAAAATCTTTTCTTCCCCCGGCGAATTTGGGATTTTGGTATTCTAAACACAAATTCCTTTTTCTTATAGCGAAGGAAAATTCTTACAAAATGTTTGGCAGGCTCATTTCTTAAAATGCTCATGCCATGAATTGCCAAACGCTTTTCGGAGCAGTAACAAGTTTTAGACCATTCGCCGCCCCAAATTTTTTCAAAATCTAAAATCTTCTTCATTTTGATGCTCCTTAATAGTGATTGGTTACTTTGTATTCTCGACCATGCAAATGAGCACTCCAAACAAATTCGCAAGTATCGCAGAAACTGGAAAAACAAAATTCGACAGAATCGGAAACGCCAGTCCAAAATTTGGCGTTCGGGTCGATGTTGTATTCTTTTTGAACATTCATTTTTTACCTCACTTAACGAGACATTTGTTCGTAAACTTCCCATGTTTCATAACGAAGGCCATCACCGTCCCACATAGGACCGCAATAACCCGGAAGTTCCGGTTGGTTGTCAAGTTCGGAACGATGAACACAAGCGCCACGGTTGCGGAGTTCACTCAAATCTTCGCTTTTTCCGTTGGAAAACTTCCACAAGTCTTCAACATTGTAAGTTCCCGCGAGTTTTCCGCCATAAATTCTAGCAATCATTTTAAAGCCTCATTGTTGATGTTTACGATGTAAATATAGCATATTCCTGCCATAAAGGACCAGGTTTGGTCAAAAATAATTGTTATTTTTTTCTTACAATTATTCATTCAAAAAATATGCTCATAAATGCGTTTTCACGGCGTTTTTATATAATGCGATAAATTACACATCAAACAAAAAGCAACGCCGTGAAGCGCTGCTTATGTGCAAATAATCGCTATTTATTACATCGTGCTTAAAGGCGTTTCCCACGGGAAAATAATCCAAGCGCCTCCTAATTTTGTTCGCGAATCTTTGACCGCGTAAAAATCGGGCTTCACTTTTGAGCGTGGTTTATACCAAATTACCGCGATTTTATAACCCTTTTCTTTGTAATGTTCAAGCGAAATTCCCGTGTCTGCAATATCGTCCACAACCACGCAATTTTCACAAGGAGCGAGGAGCAACGGAACATTTAACTTGTGAGAAAGCATTACCGCCGGAACCAATCCACCGCGAGGAAGTCCGAACACGCCAGTAATAATCTTTCCTTCGTTTTTCGACTTGATGTCTTCAGCGAGTTTTTCCACATGGTCATTTAGTTCGTTCCAACTGATGTTTTTATATTTCATTTTGTTTTTCCTTTAGTCGAAGTTGTCAAATGTTTTTTGGAATCCTACCGCTGCCGCTGCTTCGTCTTCGCTTGCTTCCCATTTTGCAATTACGAGTTGGCGAAGGCGTTTTCTCGCTTCGATGTCTCGACCGCAAAGGTCGCGGAGTTCATCGCGAGTCATTTTCTTACCAAAGCGTTTATCGTATTCTTCGGGACAAGCGGGAGCAATTCCTTTATCCGGAATGCCTTCCTTTGCCCATTGTTCAACGATGTCCAAGTTTACTGCTCGGCGACCCATTACTTGGAAAGCAAATTCCTTATATTCTGCCATTTTGTTTGTTTCTTCCAACCAAACGCGAACGGTGTCCAAAGTAGGAATTTCGCCACCCCAACAAACTTCAGTTGTTTTTAACTTCCCATCATCTCCACGCAAATCGTAAAGAAAATCTATGTTGGTCCCAACATTGTCAATTCCGCGAGTGAAGAAAACACTGTAATAAATTTCACGACCGGGTCTTTCCGTTCTTGCTTTGTTTTTAGTTCGAGCGCGAACAACTGAACCAATCCATTTTCCGGCGACTTCGATTTTGTAAACGACCGCCAAATCCAAAATCGTATGGCAATAGTATTTCAATGCCATGCCGCCGCTAACCGTCTTTTGTCCGGGAATGATGCTTCCAATCTTGGCGCGATATTGAGAAGTCAAAATGAGCAAACAATTCTTTTGTTCCAAATCCTCGACATGGTCGGCGAAAAATTGAGAAAGGAATTTCTGTTTGCCCATGTTGTAAGAACCTTTGTTTACAACATCTTTTCCCTGAACCATTTTGCTCAAGCGTTCTTGTTGTGCTTCTTCAGCATTGGCGTCACTGATTGAGTCAAGAGAATCCTGTGCATAAATCGCATATTCTCCGGGCTTCAATCCCGAAAGGAACAAAGTCAAATGAGCGTCCATTTCTTGAACGGTCGTGGAGTGATGGAATTTGATGCTTACGGGCTTCATCTTGCCCTTATCGTCTTTGGCAAAACCTTCAATGGTTTTTCCTTCGCTCGACATTTCAAAACCATACAACTTTTTACAGTCGAATTTATTTCCGTTTTCGCCATCACTGTCCAACCATTTGAAATTCTCACGGTCGCGATAATGGTTGGCGGCAATCATCTCATTTATAACAAATGACTTTCCGCTTCCGCTATCGCCCCAAATTCCTAAAATGGTTCCTGCTTGAATGCCGAAAGTGTTTTTCTTTCCGCCCAAAAGAATATCCAAAAGGTCGCAACCTGTCCGAATATATTTCTTTGGAACTTGTTCGTCTTTTTTGGCGGTCATCGCCTCTTCCAATTTTTTATCTTTCATGTTTTACCTCAATAAAAAAGAAAACCACTTGACTTGTGGTTATGTTGGCTACGCTAATAGGCCTTGCAGGGTCGCAACTCCATCCAACATAAAAAGTCAAGTGGTGAATTATTTTTTAACCGTTCCTTCGAGCGTTGCGGCATGCTTCGTAAGCGTTGCAATTACAACACTTTCGACTGGATTCAAAATCCATGCCGAAGCGAAGACCCGCGGGGCAACCGGAATTGTTAGGTTGTGCGGATTCACTCGGGAAAGAACGAGCAGGAGCAGAATTTGCCGGAGTATTGGTAAAACCAGCGGGTGCCTGTTGGAAACCGTTACTTTGTGCCTGGAAACCATTGTTCTGCGGTTCGCGAGGAGCAAAGTTTTGAGCGGGAGCCTGTTGGAAACCATTATTCGGTTGTCCATAATGAGTGGCGCCTGTCTGCTGGAAACCATTGTTCTGCGGAAGCGATTGTTCACAAGCACGCTCAAATTCCGCCTGCTTCTGTTCTTCGGTGTAATGTCCGGAAGAATTTGTTTGTGTCTGTGCTTGAGCATTCGAGGAACTGAAGTCGTCCGGTTCGCCGCCGTTCATTACTCGTTCCATTTCTTCGTATGTTCCGAAGTTCAAAAGTTCATTCCACGGCAAGCAACGGTCATAAAGCGAATCCGCGGGAAGTTCGCGGCGTTGGAAGAAATTCACTGCGGACGCGGAATAAAATTCGTTTCCGTTGAAAGTATCCTTTGCCGTGTTCACCTTGACGATACAACCGTCCGTGTTCGGACTTGCGAAAGGAACCGGAATTGAACCGTTGCCCATTGCCGTTGCTTGCGCCATCAAGCGTTGAGGGAAAGCAGCGTCTCCTTTTTGGCGTGCAGCACATTCATGGACGAGAATTTTGTTTGTTCCTTCAGGATTGAAGTAATAAAGCATTCGTTCCTTTGGAATAAACGGTTTAATTCGTTCCCAATTTTCTCCGCCTTTGCTGCCATCGTCAAGTTGGTCCTTTCGTTCGCAACACGGACAAGGTTTTCCAATGATGTGCAAACACGGATATTTATGAGGATGCTTGGGGTCTGCAAGGTTCGGGAGTTCGTGAACGGGAACCGCCTTGTAAAACTTGTATCCTGTGGAATCGGGGTCGCTTGCGTTGTTCTTTGCAAGCAGGATGTTAAAGCGTTCTTCATTCGCCGTCCACTTGTGATATTCCATTCCATTCGGAACTTTGTAATAAGGACGAGAGGTGGAAGAATTTTCGCGTGCTTCGCCCTTTGCGACTTCGGCGGCATGAGAAAATTGGTTGCCAAGGTTAAGATTATTTCTATTAAAACCCATGTGAAAAACTCCTTTCTATGTGGTCTAATTTGTCTAGGTTATAAATGCACCCGATATTTTCGAGTGCATTTAATTATAGCAAATGAGGTGAGAAATTTATTTTGCTCATGCTCGTTTGCGTTGCTTTTTCGACTGCGGCACATTGAGCGGCAAATTTTGTTTCAGGGTCGCAATCTCCCGAAATCAAATTTGCTTTAGTCGTAACAATTCGGACTTCATTGTCGATGGAATCGCGCTTGTGAGTCATCGCCGTAACCGCTGCCTTAAGTTGTCCCAAATACTCTTCAGCATCAAGAATTTGGTCCTTAAGCAACTTAATTTCCGGTTCAACGATAAGGGCACAATCGACTTGGTCTTGGGTCATCTTGACCTTTGCGGCATCGGCATTTGCTCGAATCTGAATTTTAAGTTGTGCGGACTTATATTCGAGTTCATTTCTTAAACGGTCGACTTTGTTTTGCTGCTTTGCACATTCGGTGGCATACAAATCATACCAAGATGCTTGCATGAGAACCGCCTGTTCCAAATGGTTTCGGTCGAGCGTTAGGTGTTCAGGTCGAACTTCAATCATTGAATTTTCCTTTGTTTAGGTTCGGTCGAGAAGCGTCTTAATGCGATTGGTGAGAAGGTTCTTCTGTTCGTTAAGCATGGTAATGTTCTGCTTGATGAACATAATTTCCGCTTCGTCCTTGCGTTCTTCCGCTTCCTTGAGTTCGGAATTCTTTGCGTTAATCAAATCCCAAATCTTGTCGCGTTCCATTGCCGCATGGACAATCTTTTCGCTTTCGGTAAGTTCGTGCTTCTTGGGTTCACCAAAAATGCGGTCAATGAGATTATTGGTCTTTTCGGACATATTTTTTTCCTTTTTTGTTGAGTGTTAATTTGTTAACCGAGCGTTTTGGAGTCGAACCAAATATAGCTTAATGATTTATCGCGACCATCATTCCGCACAAAGACCAATTCTTCGTAGGCTTTTCCGATTAGCTTTATCCGCTCGTTTTTATATTATAGCGACTTAGAAAAATTCTGTTTGAAATTGTTTGTCCGGTCTTCTTTGTTCCAATCCGAGTCGTTCTTCTGCGATTTCCAAGTAAGTATCGGAAAGTTCAAAACCTATAAAATTCATTCCCAAGTACTTTGCTACTACTGCAGTCGTACCGCTTCCCATGTACGGGTCAAGTACCAACTTTCCCTTTGCATTTTCTATAGACAAGCAATTCTCTACCAGTTCTTCAGGAAAAGCACAAGGATGCCCGTTTCCTCTTTGAGGCATTATTGACCAAATCGAAGATTTGCTTGCGACTTCACTGGGAATCTCTTTTGCTTCGGCATCAGGTCTCTGCAACCAGTAAATTCTTTCGTCACAATTCCAAAACCTCCAACCTCGCAAGTTAGCAGAAATTTTCCGATTCCAAATTATTTCTTGCCTGATGTTCAATTTACTCTCTTTAATCCAGTATAGAGGCGAGATGAACTTTCCTTCACTATATCTGTTTTTATGATTGTAGAAAATGTGACCGCCAGGTTTTAATATTCTAGAAAGTTCATTTAGAAGATTTATTTGCTGTACTTGATACTCTTCTTCAGAGATATCATCTTTGTAAATATCGTAGTCAATTTTTTTTACGATACCCCCTCCCACCATTTGTTTGTTGTAAGGAGGTGAAGTAACCACGAAGTCAACCGACTCGTTTTCAAGTTGTTTTAAACCTTCGAAGCAATCCATTTTATGAATTTTGTTTATCTGAAGATTCATTTTTAGCCATCCTTTTCCTTAGTTTGTAAGCACGATTCTTCGCACGATGTTTTTCCATCCACACCGGGTCTTGTTTGTGCTTTTCGTAAAATCGTTTTTTCTTCGCTTTCACCTTGTCCGGGTTTTCGTGCCGCCATCGCTTTTCCATAGCGTGAACCTTGTCCGGGTTCTTCTCGCGGTATTCCTTGTTTCTCTTGCGTTCCTTTGCTCGATACTCTTCGATTTCTTCGGGTGTCTTTGGTTTCTTTCGTTTGTTCGGGTTGTCTTTGACCATCGGGAAGACGGGACCTTCGGCAATCCGTTCACGAAGTTTCTTCCAATCTATTCCCTCTTCTTTCGACATTTTGCCCTCGATTCTTTCCTGATTTGTTCGACCATGCGGAAAGCGACCGCGCAAACTTGAGCGAGTTCCTGGACGCAGTGGTCAAATTCTTCGTTCTCGTAAGCGTTCATGGCTTCGAAGATTTCTTCCGTCAAGATGTAGTAACCGAAGTAAGGACCTTTGGAATTTTGTTCCTTGATTGCTTTTTCCAAATGCCCGAAACTCAAAAGCGGCGGCAGCATCTTGTCGCAGAATTTAGGGTGTTTCTTTTTCGCCGACTCGATTTCTTTTTCCACGAGTTCAAAAAATTTCTTCATGCAGGTACTCCTTTAATTAAACGGATTACAAACAAAATTAAAAGACCCAACCAAAAGAAGAGAGCGCAAAGTCCCACGAGGGTAAAAGAATATGGCGACCGCCCACAACCACAAGTCGAGCAATTTTTCTTTTAATTTCTTCATGTTTAAAAATCCCCTTCCGCGACTTGGAGACAAGTGAAGCCCATGCTCCTCCACTTTGCGACCATGGAATTGCGGTCTTCGAAGATGGCGAAGGGCAAAATGTCTTTTCCTGACTTCTCGATGAACTCAACCAAGCGTTCGGGCAACCGGGTGTTCTTCTTCAACCACTCACGTGTCGCTTTGTCGCAACTTTGGCGCCTTCCGGTGCAAAGAACAATCTCGAATTTTTCCGCGAGCGTTTCGACCAAAGTTATAATGGGTTGGATGGGCTCGTCTTCTCCGCAGGCGTTGAAATAACCGTCCCAATCGGGATTTTCTTTTCGAAGGTATTTCTCGGCGCGCTTTGTCCCTTCAGTCAAAGTACCGTCAATGTCCACGAGAATCCACGGTTTCCTTGCGTAGTCGGTCACAACTTTTCCCTCCTCGCCCACTCGGCAATCAAGAGCGCGTCCGCGTCTTTGTGTTTGCGGATAATTTGTTCGGTGGGTCCTCCCGGGTAAAGGCGGCAACCTATGTCCATGCTCGCTTTCTTGAGTTCCTTTCCTTCGCACCCTTCGGGAAGCAACGCCTTCTGCCACTTCCTGGAATCCACGTACATCCGCGGGAACCCGAGTTGCTCGACCGCTATCAAAGTGGCCTCGAGGGAGCGAGCGGCGGAAACCGATGCTTGGAAACGCATGGGGTTAATCATAGGTCTTTCAATCACGACCAGGACTTCCGAAGTCTCGGCGCAACCTTGAATCTCTTTTAGCAATCCCAAAAGACGAGGGTAGTCAATGCGATTTATGTTCTTCTTCGCTTTGGTATAACTTTGTTCTTCTTTGACGGGAGTTTCAAAAATTCCCGGACAAAGGTTTTCACCTACCCAACCGATGGTCCCGGTGACTCCGTTGTCAATACCGATGTAGATTTTATGTGCCATTTATTTTTTTCCTCAAGCTTAAAATGAGTAAGACCAAAATAACCAACCATGAAACAAAAAGCGCATTTATAAATTTATCGAGCATTTTAAAAATCCTTTTTGTTATTATAGCAAACTCAAAACAAATCTTCTTCGCCTTTGTAATAATTGGTAATTAGTACGGAACGTTTTTGAAGATTAAGCCCTTCGAACGGGACGGTCAAATTTACCACCCCCCCCTTCACCGTTTCCAACTTGCGTTTTATGGGCTCGTAATATGCGGACGCGCAGTAATAAATAGCATTCTCGAGGTCGATTCCACGTTCTTCGGCTTGATTGAAAACCATCTCCGCCCAATCGTTTTCCGTTTGTTCGGTGAGTTTAAGATTATAAGGTTCTACTTTGTCGTCCAAACCCAAAATTCCATATTTCGCGGACAAAATATAAACTTGATTTTCTCCCACTTTTTCGGAGACATATTTCAACATGGCTTTGAAAAACCAACTTTGATAAAGCAACCGCGCTTTGGTTTTTACCGATGCTTTCGCTTTGCAACAATTTATAAAAGCGACCATAACTTACCCTAAATCCTGAAACCGCGTCTTGCCGCTATTAAGGAAATCAAATCCAAGTCGTCCGCTTGCTTTCCATCAAGCACGGACGCGAGGACTTTCTTTTTGTTGTCGAGCGCTTCCGCCATGTCTTCGTCTATGGTTCCTTTGGCAATCAAGTAGTAAACGCTCACCGGTCGTTCTTGCCCGCCACGATGAAGTCGGTCCTCCGCTTGTTCCATGTCCGTTGAACTGCTCGCGAACTCGGCAAAGGCGACATTACAGCAAACGTCTTGAAATCCGTCCACGCCGGTGCCGCCTGACTGTATGTTGCAAACCATCACTTTGCACTCGGGGTCATGAAGGAATTTTTCTTTCTGTGCTTCGCGCTCCTTGAGAGACACGCCACCATAAATTTTAGCAGGGTGGTATTCTTTCAATTCCGAATAAATTCTATCCACTACATCTCGATGCCATGCGAAAAGCAAAAGTTTTTCATCGCTTTCCAAAAAACATTTTACCCAAGTTAATAATGATTTTTCTTTTACCACGTATGCAGTGCGAGTCAAATTAGCAAGTCTTTCGCGTGCCGCTATTCCTTGCAAATCTGAAATGGTTGCTTCTTCGGTATTGTATTCCGCGAGTTGTTCGGCGTCTGCTTCTAACGGAACAACATCAATAGTTTTAGGCGGCAAATCTTTCATTACTTCGTCCTTTGTTCGCCTCAACATGACCGAAACCAATTTGGCATGTAATTCTTTCGTGTTCCTTGCTCCTTCAAATTGCAGGCCCCAACCGGTGTCTCGGGCGTTTGTATATCGCCACAAATAAGATTTGTAATTCGGGAACATTGTCGGTTCAACGCAAGACATCATAGTCCAAAATTGTGCAGGCCGAGAGCGTGCAGGCGTTCCGCTCATTACTATACATTCAGGAATTACGGCGGACAAATGACGAAACGCCAAAGCCCTTTTAGATTCGGGATTTCCGATTGCTTGCGCTTCATCGCCAATCAAACATTCAAAACCAGTCGCTGCCAACTCGTCTTGCCAATAGGTTAAAATATCCCAATTTATTATATAGGAGCATGATTTGTCCAACTTCCTCGTTCTCGTTCCATACAAAATTTGGACGCGGAAATCACAACCCGGAACTTTAGACAACCAACGCCTAAATTCTTTTTCCCATTGTAATTTGGTCGGAGCATTTACGACTATCAATGCCGGAAAACTTCGGTTGTAACAAATCCAAGCAAGCGACTGTAATGTTTTTCCCGTTCCCATACCATCGCCAAGCGCTACGCGACCATTACGCATGGCGGCAAATTTTAAGAAATCAATTTGATAGTTTCTTAAACCCGGAATTATATTCCTGGTTGGGTCCAAAGTAAAATTCGCTATCAATTCTTTTTGAGTTTCGACCGGGTCCTTTTCAGGAATTTCTTCAGGTTTCAAAGCGAAGTCAATATATTTTTTAGGAATTGGAATTCTACCAATCATTGCCACTTTTACTTCGTCCGTTTTGTTTTCGGATTCAGTCTTGACAGAATTTTTCTTGGTTGCACGCCAACCGCTTTCTTGAAGAGTTTCAAGATTTTCGGGTGTATTTGGAATATACCATTTTTTAGTTTCGTTATCAAAAACACGGCGCGGGATTGCTCGAACAAGTGAAAGCATTCGAGCCCATGCCGTTCGGTCCTTGCTGAACCAAGAAAGTTCAATAACGCCATCTTCCAAAATCGAATAACTACCGAAGCATTTCGGTATTCTTAAATTCATCATAAAGTAACCCCATGAACCTTGTAAAACCAATCTTTCAAAACCAACCATTTATTCGACCACGGGCCAATAAATGAAGGACCAACGCATTTGGTTTCCAAATTGCATTGCTTTATTCTTTCGATGAACTGAACAAAGGAAGAAAGTTGGTAATTGTTTTCGCTGCTTTTTGAAATTAAATTTTCTCGATTCTCGCTCAACCATCTTTTCAAATCACAAACGCCTTTATAAAAATTGACCATCGTATTGAAATCTTTTTGAAACCAAACATCTTTCAAAATTTCGTCAAGTTGTTGGCAAACTTTGACACCAAGTGAGTTTCTCAACATTTTGGGCGTTATACAGTCACCGCAAGCAATTTCCAAAAACGGTGACCAAAAATTTTTTGACTTCATTGGGCATGCCAAGAAATCCGAAAGAGAAGATTTCTTCATTTTCCCATTTCTTTTAGTAGGCCACCAATACCCCGAACTTTGACGCTCGACAACATAATCCAAAACATCGTTCAACCTTGAGACCAAAGTTTCCCAACCAAATTTCAAATCCTCGACCGGAAAATTTTTGGAAACACGATTAAACCAATTTCTATCCCATGTGTAAGAATAAAGAAATTCGCCATTTACAATTTGACGAATTTTTAGGAATGTGTTTTCTATTGACTTTGTATTCGGTCGGGTGATTGACAGAACGGAAGAATGGTTTTTCATTATTTCCATGACTGTTTCCGTTTGTTCGCAATCATCGGGAATGTATGAAGTTTGGAACAACTCGTCTTCGCTCGTTTGCGCGGCGTTTGAGCGCGTTTTTATCGAAGGCGCTGTCTTTATTGTTCGCTTTTCTGTTTCGCTTTTTAACGCCGTTTGTGAGCGATTAAACGCTGGTTTTATATCATTTGGAAGTTCATAATTCATAAATTTTTCCTCAATGATATATTATAGCGATTTTAGGGCGGTCAAATCCTTTTTCTGTTTTTCGATTTTGTCAAATGATATTTTTTCAAATTCTTCCAAATAATTAGTAGAATAGTCGTTCTCGATTTCGGCAGGCGGAAGTGAACCACGAAATTGAGCATTTAACCATTTTGTGCTTGGGTTCCAACCGCGTGCTGCCATTTCACGAATGACCGCAGAATGATACCAAACTAAACACCACCAAGACAAATTATAATACCAGGTTTTGGGTGTAGGTTTTCCCCACGGTTTTTGTCTAATTCGGCAAAGGCTCATGTGAAGCGTGAGCAAATTTTTTTTCGGCAATTCTTGCAGAAGTTTAGGATGCCAAAATCTCATTGTTAATTTCTCCTTTTTGAAATTGACCGCGACAAATCAAAACGCTCTCGCATTACGATACTTGAAGAGGATAAGGTAGGTTTTTTGAAATTTGAATTTCCAGGTTTGGGACAAATCAAAATTCTTTTTGTAGTATGTATTCTTTTACAAATTGACTTTTGATTTGTCCCATTTTTTGATTCTGTTACATCGAACAAGTCGCGATGGCGATAAACAAATTTTCTTTCACTTTCGGTCAATTTTTCGCCTGAAGAAATTTTCTCGCTTATCTTATCGACCAAAATCATGGTTTTGGAAAAACTTCCTTTTTCGCGTGCTTCACGGCGAATTTCCGACAGTTCGGATTTTGACCATGGTTTAATAATGCAGACACCGTCTTCATCGAAGTAATTTAGCAACAACTTCAAAATCGCTTTGGGTGCGGATTGTTTCAAATCGTTATCGACCGAAAGATATTTCCAAATAAATGCTTCTTGTTCTTTTCGAGTCGGTAATTCTCCGATTCCATTATCTATGATTTGTTGTGCAAGCGTTTTTCTTAATTTCCTATTCGACCAACCTTTTCGCTTGCTTCGGTAATCGAGACCCGGCAAATTCAAAACCAATTTTTCGGCGCCTGCTAAACCTGCTCGGTTTAGTGGTTTGTCGGTTGCGGATAAATGATTTTTTATGCAACCGAAAAAATCTTGAGCGAGCGAACCGATTTTGTGTCTTAATTCGGTCGACTTCAAATTTGAATAATGTTCCAATTCGTCTTCCACTCGAAGGCGAACCGCGTCTTTACTTGCTAATTTGTCTGTAACAAATTCGGCGAGCAATGTTTGCCAAACGCATGAGCGAACCAAAGGCATGAGCGCTAAATGACTGAACGGGTGAGGCGTTGGTTTACCATCGACTTTTCTAAACCAGTGTCGGAAATAGCATGTGTATTCGTCATGCTCGGTTCCTACGAGTTTGTGCCAAAGTTCAGTTGTGCAAGGTGCAGTTTCCACGCCATCACCATAACAGTGCCAAGAATCACAATTTAAGATTTTTTGAAATCGTTGAAATCTTGTTTGGGATTTTTCAAATGCTTCAAACCAAAGTTCTTCGGAAACGCATGATGTTAAGCGAGACTTCATTATAAAGTCTCCTTTGATGTAAATAAATTTTGTTTATGGAACAAAATAACCTCCGGTCAGTATAGCCAAACGGCAGGCCTGCTATACCGACCGAAGGCGTAAGGTGTTAAGGTGTAAACGAAGCGGTTTGCTTCGCGCTATATATTATAGCAAAATTTTTTGTTAAAGGTTTGCTATAATATAAAAAATTCATTTTAATGGTAAACAATTATGCTTGAACGAATAGAAATAAAGAATTTCCAAAGTCATAAAGCGACCAGTTTTAATTTGAGCCCGATGGTCAATTCCATGCAGGGAAATTCCGATTGTGGTAAGTCCGCGGTTTTGCGTGCTTTGAATTGGTTAATCTTTAATCCCGCGGGCGATTACTTTATAAGTAATTGGGCAAAGAAAGGAAAGCGAATTTCCGCACCTTGCGAAGTGACCGTTTTTGTAAATGGTCATAAAATAACGAGGAAGCGAGACAGTGACTTCAATGGTTATATTTTGGACGACCAAATTTTTGAGGCTACAAGAAATTCCGTTCCCGAACAGATTTTGAAAGTTTTGGGTTTGGGTGAAGTAAATATCCAAAAACAGTTGGATGCTCCTTTCTTGTTGTCCATGTCTCCCGGTGATGTTTCGCGCTATGTGAATAATTTGGTTAACTTGTCAAGAATCGACAAATGGACTACCGCTATAAATGGTAGAACAAGAAAACTTACTCAAGATGTGGACGAGAATGAAGCGCGAGTTGCTGAAGCGCAGAAAACGGTGGATTCTTATTCATGGGTCCCGATGCTCGAAAAATTGAGTAAAGAAATTTCTGAACTTGATGCTCGAAAAATTTATCTTTCCGCTTGTGTTGAGGAAATTAGAAATACTTTGTCCGAGTATTCCGCAAAATCCGAAATTCTTTTGAGCATTCCCGATGTAGATAAAGCGTTGGAATTGTTGAACGAATTACCTACTTTGGATTCAAAGGCGGACAAAATCAAAAATACTTTGACCATTCTTTCAAGTGATATTAACGACCACGAGAACCAAAGAAAAATCCTGAACGAATTGCCCGACATTGACAAAGCAGAAGATATTTTGACTGAAGCGATTGCTTTGGATTCAAAGGCGGACAAAATCAAAAATAAGTTGGTCGTCATTTCATGCGAAATTAACAAGTATTTGGAAATCAAGGTTCCCGAAGTTCCCGAAGAAATTTTCTCGCTCCTTGACAAACTCGAACGCTACAAGAATGTTCGTTTTAGAATGGAAAATTCTTTGTTGGAATTGCGTAATGATTTGAGCAATCATTTTAAGGCTACAAGTTGGGCGAAAGAAGCGGAAGATGAATTGAAACCAATCGAGGAACAGTTGTCTAAAATGGTTTGTCCGATGTGCGGAAGGAGCGGGATACATGAACACTAAAAAAGACCGTTATTATTACAAGTTAAAGGAAGGAATAAATCCGGTTGAAGGAAGCGATGGAATTTTTTATCGTGAACCGATTTTGATTATAGTTAATTTTATATTAAAATTAGTTCAACCGTTTACAGATAAGCCTTTCTTACTTTGTTCATCTACACAAAAAGACGATAATGGAAACCCTCATTTCGATGGTTATTCTTTTCGGCGTGTAAAGGTGTTTGATGGTTATTTTATGCGTCTAAAAAGTTCGATTGTTTCAAAAAATCTTGTGGTGAAATTTTATGAGCATTAAAACGGGAGATAAAGAATGAATGTTTTAATTACTGCCGACTGGCATGTTCGCGGTGAAAAACCGATTTGTCGAACTGAAGAAAATTGGATTGAAAGTCAAAGAAAAACTATTTCCGAAATTCGAGAAATTTTTATTAAGAACAAGTGCGACCAAATTTGGATTCTTGGTGACTTGTTCGATGCTCCACGCTGCTCGACTGAAGCGGTGAATATGTTAATTTCCGAACTTCAGAAATTTCCGAATGACTCGGTAAAAATTCTTTGTGGAAATCATGATTTGAAAGACCATAATTACGAGAATTTGGAATTATGTTCAATCGGAACCATCAAGAAACTTTATTCGGATATACCGGACAAAGTTCCCGGTTTTAATAAAGGATTGGATTATTATGTTTCGGCAAATCCTTTTGCTTTGGACGAAGAAGAAACAGACGCGGAAATAGTTTGCACCCATCAACTTACTTTTCCGAATGCCGAAGCGCGACCTATTGAAGATTGTGGTGTTCTCGCTCAAGACCTTTTGGACAAATGGCGAAACACTAATATAATTTTTACTGGTGACTATCATCATGGTTATATTTATAAAGAAGATTGGGACGATAGTTTTCCGCGATTTGTTGTAACTCCGGGTTGTATCAATATCCAAAAGGCAGACGAATTAAACTATAAACCGTTTGTTGTAATTTGGGATACTTGTGCCGTTGGAGATTCTCAATTTGAAAAATGTTATCTTGACCCGCAGTCGGAAAATTGCACCCGTGACCACATCGAAACACGCGAACAAAACGAAGCAATGCTTTCCGAAGTCGTGGAAACGATTAAAGGCGGGACTGAAATTACTTTGGATTTTGATTCCAACCTTGAAGCACAAGTCAAAAAAACAAATTCTGCTATAATTGATTGTTACGAAATAATGAGACAGGAATTACGCGGAGAAAAATAATGAATTATCTTGTATTGGATATTAGCACCTCGGCCCAAATTGGGATTGAAGACAGTCCTTATCTTTCGTGGGCTTGCAAGAAAGGCGCCAACACTCCCGAGGAAGCATTTGCAAAAGCGGGACTCCATGCGGAATATGGAATGATTTGTGGAATGTCCGCATATTGGGTAAGTTTTTTCAATGATGAAAATGGCGAGCAAAGATATAATGTTTCTCATGGGTTTACTTGTGCCGCGGTTGAACCAATTGAAGAAGAAATAATGTTGAACAAGTTAACCACGGAAATGGATAAACGAATTACCGGAATTAAAATCGTTGGTCAAAATACAAAGGATTTTATAATTCCGTTTTTGGCGAAGCGTTATCTTTCGCATGGATTAAAAATTCCTTCCCAAATTTATGATGCTATTCATTCGGGAACCATTGATTTAATGCGTGAACTTGCTTGTGGTGGAGTTTCAGTTATGTCTTTGCGTTCGAGCGCCTGGTTGTTCGGGATAGATGACCCGCGGTCAAGTATGCGAGTTCCTCGTTTCTATGAACTTTGTTTGAATAAGCAAACGGAAGAAATCAAAAGATTTACACAAACAAACGCCCAAGTCGCTTCTGAAGTTTTTGGAAATTGCGTTCTTGGAAATTTAATTCATTTATAAGGAGATTAAAAAATGACACAGTTTGAAACACTTAAAAATCGTGCAAACGAACTCAAGACAAAGCGTGACCAAGCGTTGGGCGCTATTAAAAACATTGAAGATGGTTGGTTGCAGAAATACGGAACCCGCGATGTGAAGGAATTGCAATCCAAAATGAAAGAAATGGAAAAGGAGTTGAACGAAGTAAACGCCGATTATGATGCCAAACTTTCCGAAGCGGAAAAGATTTTGGAAGGAAAGTAAAAAATGAATGCTTTTGAACTTTCAAACAAAGTTTCCGAGTTCAAAGGGAGACTTTGGACGGCACAAAAAAATTTGGAAACCGCAAATTCGGATTTGGCAAAATCAAAATTCGACCTTGAAGCAGCGAACGGATTAAAGGCGGTTATTCAACAGGTGGCGAAGGAAACACAGGATAAGTTAAGACTTCGCTTTGAAGCAATCGTCCAAGCATGTTTGGATGCCGTTTTTCCTGATACATATAAGTTCATGATGGAATTTGTTTCGCGCCGCGGTCAAGTAGAAGTGGATATGTGGTTAGACCATGATGGGACAAGAATGGACCCACTCGACAGTAATGGCGGTGGCGTTGTCGATGTGATGTCCATCGCTTTGCGCTTGTGCTGCTTGACACTTTCGACAAATTCAAAACTCCTTTTGCTCGATGAACCTTTTGGTCATTTGAGAGGCGAAGCACGCGAACGACTTGGTGAACTCCTTTCCATCATTTCGGAAAAATTGAATGTTCAAATTCTCATGGTGGGCGATGTTGCCGGAAACGTGGTTCGAGGAAAAGAATTCCGTGTTTCCAAAGTAGGAAATATCTCGGTCGTGAAGGAGTCCGCATAAATGAAACGGTTTGTTAAAGTTCTTGACGCCATAATTGATACCGACTGGCTTGTATCAAGTTATTTAAATAAAGACCATACTTGTTTGACCATTAAGCAGTCGGAAGATTCTAAACTTGAGTTCACCGGAACCGTTGATGAAATCAAGACCGCTCAAGTAAAGCTTTGGGAACAGATTGAAAAAATCAACCATGAGAAATAAGTTAGATGGTCGACTACGAAGCAATTTTGACTCAACTCGGTATACCGTTTTGGACGAGCGGAAAAAATAATGTTGAAGGATGTTTGACTGTCCGTTGTCCATGTTGTCCCGAAGATGACCCCGACCCAAGTCGCCACGGAAATTTTGACCCTAAAACAGGAAAGTATTCTTGTTGGCGTTGTAAGGGCTCACATCCTTCGGTTGTTCTTTCAAAACTGGGAAGAATTTCAGTTTCTGCCGCTGCTGAACTTATACAGAAAAACACGGTTGGCGGTTCGGAAATAAAGACAGATGAAGTAGTAAATTTTGCAGATAAAATAATTTTACCGGGTTCACAAAAACCATTGGATTTGCACCGCTCATATCTTGAAGGTCGCGGTTTCGATGTGGACGAACTTTGTTTTTATTATGGTCTTCATTTTACCGGAATGCTCGAAAAATGGGAAGGCATGGATTGGGGTTATCGTGTAATAATTCCAATTTTTGACATGAGGAGAAATTTGGTTTCTTTTCAAGGTCGAGCGATTTTTAAAAAACAGGAACCGCGTTATTTGTTCCCGCCAAAAGAAAAACAGGTTTGCGAAAGTAAAACGCTACTTTATGGTGCCGACCTTTGCAGACGAAGTAATTCCATTATAGTCGTGGAAGGCGTAATGGACGCTTGGAAATTGGGTCCCGGAGCAGTTTGCACTTTTGGTTCGAGTGTAACAAAGGAACAAATTTTGGAAATGTCTCGATGGAAGCGCGTTTTTATTGCGTTCGATAATGAACCCACCGCAAAAGAACACGCTCGCGATGTTGCAAAGGAATTAAGCAATCTTGGAAGCGAGGCGTATTTGGTAAACACTGACTTTGGTCTAACCGAAGAAGGAGAAGTTCGAGATATTGGCGACTTGTCGATAGATGAAGCAAAGAATTTCAAAAAAGAATTTTTTCACTGATTTTGCTATAATAAATAAACGAAACAACCTAAACAAAAAGGATTAAAAATGTTCCAATTAGAAAAAACAAAAATGGTTGATGCTATGCGTGCCGTTCTTCCCGGTGTAGATAAAGGAGCAAGTGGCATTGATGGCGCAAATCTTTTTCTTTTCAAGAATGACCGTCTTTTCACTTATAACTCGGTAACATCGGTGTCCGTTCCTTTCCCGCTTGGTGGAATGAAGTTCGGTGTAAATGCAACCAACTTCTTTGCTTTTGTGAGCAAGTTAAATGAACTCATGGTAAACATTGATTTTATCATGGATAAGGAAGACGCAACCAAGATTAAGTCGGTCAAGGTTTCGAGCGGAAAATCTAAGGCCAACTTTGTTCTTTCTGATACAACCGAAATCGAAAAGTATTTGGAAGGAATTGCTTTTACCGAAGGAAAACCCGCGCCGGAAAATTTCAATGAAGCATTTGCTTTGACCATCATCAAGAACAACATTCATGCCGAAATGAAAGGCGTGGTTACAACTAAAGTTGGAGACAAGACATTCCTTGCCGCAAGCGATAAGCGTAGAATTTCCGTTCACGAATTGGATAAGGAAATGGACGAGTTCAAGGTGGACGATGATGTGCTTGCCGATGCTTTGAAACTCGGCAAACCGAAGACTTACGCGATTGTGGGTCCGTGGTTGCATTTGGGTTTTGAAAATGATGTGACTTTCAGTTGTGTCCGACAGGATTTGTCCAAGTTCAACGCTCCCAAAATGCTTGCCGCTTTGGACAATTTGTGCAAGATTTCTCCGGTCGTTGAAGGAAAGTTGCCGAAGACTTTGTCCGAAGCAATCACTCGCGTTTCCGCACTTGCAGGCGCCGCGAACCAAAACACGGGTCTTACCGTTCGCTTGACTTTCTCGAAGGAAGGAATTACCGCGTATGCTGAGAAGAAAGACGGCAACGCGGAAGAATTGATTCCTTGGGATACTGAAGTAAAATTTAATTGCGTGGACACTGTTCAGTCGTGGGTCTCGATTAGCATTTTGCTTGAAGCGGGTTCCAAAGTAACAGATTTCAAAGTCGTTTGCACAAACCCGGAAAAGAAGGTTTATGCGTTCTTGTTCATCGGTGAAAAATACAAGGCGTTGGTCGGCGGTATTTCGCTTGATAATAAGGAACAGACGAAAGAAAACGAAAAGGCTTAATTTGTTGCCATAGGACCAAGCGGGCTCGATTTATTCGGGCTCGCTTTTTAATGATAAAGGATTTTCCATGATTGACTCAAAAAGAAGAATTACATTTGACATTGAAACCTATCCGTCCGCGTTTATTGTTTGCGGTTTGATTGATGGCGAGACATGGCAAGAATATATAGTTTCGCCCACGGTCGAAGGTTTTCCCGATGTGGTAGATTGTTCGGTTATTCGCGGGTGGTTATCGTCTTTGAAGAATAACGGTTGGACGGTAACTTATAATGGAAAATCTTTTGACATTCGAGTTCTTTCATGGATAGCGAATTGTGGAAAGAAAACATTAACAACAAATGAAATTGCCGATGCTGCAAGTAAACTAATTTCCGACCTTAACGCAAAAACGGGAAATCCTAAAACTTCGCCATGTTGGAATGCAAAGTATTCCGATATTTCCAAAGTTCGTGAGCATCATTTTGATGTCTTGAAATGCTACACGGGAGAACATTCCTTAAAGTGGTGGGAGCAAGCACGCGGTTGGTCAATAAAAGAAAGTTCTGTTCCGTTCGACCAACCGACCATGACTTTTGATGAATTACAAGAAAGTCGTTTTTATTGTCGCCATGATGTAAAGTGCACTGATTTACTTTACATGGAAAAGGATTGCCAAGAATTGATTGAAGCCCGCCAATGGGTTATAGATAACGCTCCTTGCAAAATTTTTCCTGATGTTCCAAACGCTGAACTTGCCGAGACATTTTGCTATGGTGATGAAGAAACCACAAATGAAGTAGAAAAGGCTATTGATTTGGTCCCGTGGGATATTTTCGACATTCCAAAAGATTTCGAGTATCAAATGAGACAAATTGCTTCTCATGAAATTAGTTCCTTTGAATGGCATGGAATTACATACGGCGCAGGCGGCGCTCATTATGCTAAAAAGGGTTATCATAAAGGCGTTAAAATTTTTGATGTTGCAAGCCTTTATCCGCACATCATTAAATTCTACATCAAACTTAAAACGCTTGCCGCGCTCAATCGTTATGTAAGTTGTATTGATAGGCGACTACAGAACAAAGCAAAGAAAGGAACTCCCGATTACTCGAAGGCAGCGGACAAAGGTTTGAAACTTGTCTTGAACACTGTTTCCGGAAAATTTGGTCAACCGGGAGCAAAAGCATACGCTCCCGAGCATCGTCTTGCTATGTGTTTGATTGGTCAAATTCTCGCTACCGAGGCCGCGGTCAAATCAATTCAAGGCGATTGGTCAAAATTGATTGAAATAAACACCGATTCTTTCGCAGTTGTTGGCGATGCCGAAATAGAAAGGGCTCGCGCTTATTGCGATAGCATTCCGCATGGTTTTAAATTCGAGGAAGACAGTTTTATAGAATCGGTTTGGAAAGATGTAAATAATTACTTTGTTTACAAGAATGATTCTTCAATTACGCAGTTGAAGGAAGCCCACGGTGCAGTGGGAACGAATTTGGAGGTAAATAGGAGCGAAACAGTTGTGACCGAGTCGCTCGCGGTTAATTTGAGGAAAGACCAAAACGCCGAGGCTGAACTTTGTTTGCTTGATGGACAAGATTTGAAATTGACCGCGGAAAATTGTTTGGTCAAATGGTCAAAAGCGGCAAGCATCAAAAATGCAAACATTGATGGCGAACCGATGAAATTCAAATACTATTACTTTATGTGGGTAACTGAAGATTGTCCCGATGCTCACAGAATTCAATTTAACGCGGATAAAGTAAAAGACGGAATTATTTCAGTTCGCCACGGAGTTGTAGGATTTGGGGGCGCTGAAGAATTTAAGAAATATGAGAAATATATTGACCCTGACCAATATCTTGAGGATTTGAAGCAGCAACTAAAAGTTTGGAATCGCTCGGATATGTTCACGCCTATAAATTCGCGAAACATTCCCGAAAACGCCCAAACATTCCACGAAATAAAGCAAGCGACTAATGGTTTCTTTAGTATGCCGGACGATTTATTTTAAATCGCGAATAATCGCACATAAACGGCGCACAAATCGCCGTTTTCTTTTTATCTATATAATTATCGCCTGAAACAGAAAACGCCGTAAAAACGCATTTATGAGCGTTTTTAATTGTAACCATCATTTTACATAAAAATCCGCATTGACCCGGTGCTTTATGGCAGGAATATGCTATATTTACATCGTAAGCAATCAACAATGAGGCTTACCAAGAAAATTAACAATTAACCATAAAGGTAATAAAATGAAGAACACGAAGAACAACACCAAGACCACTACCACTGAAACCGTTTCCGAACGCAAGTGGGCACCCGAAGTAATTTCTGCCGCTCTCGAAAACGGCGCGAAGCCTGAAGGTATGAGCAATACTTATTGGTATAAGTTGCGTAAGAAGAACGGCGTTGAAATCGTTCGCCAGGTCACTTGGGACAAGGAAGTTATCGCTGAAGCGTTCAACGCGGGAGTCAAGCCTGAAGGCATGAGCAATACTTATTGGTATCGTCTTCGCAAGAAGAACGGCATCGAAATCGTGAGAACTCGAAAGAATAAGGGCGAAAAGGAACCGAAGGCAGAAAAGCCCGCGAAGGTCGAAAAGCCCGCGAAGGTCGAAAAGACGGCAAAAGAAATCGAACTCGAAGCACGCCGCGCCAAGTATGCCGCGAAGAAAGACAAAATTAACGCCCGCCGCGCCAATCGTGCCGCAAAGAAGGCAGCAGAAAAGAAGACAAAGTAATCGGGGGTTCTAATCATGGCAACAGAATACACAAAGGAAGAAATTCAAAAAGCGCTCGCCGAAAATAAGAAACCGGAACGCATGAGTTCAACCTATTGGTCAAAACTCAAACGCGGTTTGGTTGGAAAATGCTACGGTGTCGAAGCAAACGAAAAGCCCGTGAAGACGGAAAAGAAAAAAGTTGAGACTTCGGAACCTGTTGAAACCACCGAATCTTCGGTTGATGAAGACGATTCTGAACAAACTACCACCGTTGTCGAAATGGATGGAACTGTAAGAATCATTAGCAGTTCGAGCGTTTAGATGAACGGCGACTAAAGCGAAGTCATTGGAAAAATAAAAATTTTAATGACTTCGCTTTTTCTTTTAATAACGGAGAATTTTAACCGGAGAAAAAAATGATTGAGGCAACAAACGAACTTTACAAGAAATGTGAAAGAACGGTAGAACGAGCGTGCTACAAAGCGTGGTTGAAAAATCCAATAATCCAACTTGATGATTATAGAAGCTATGCCCATGAAGTTTTCATGGACGCCACTCTTTCTTTCGATGAATCCAAAGGAACCAAATTTAATTCTTGGTTAACGACTCAGTTAATGCGTTTGACTCCTTATCCTCGAAACTTCAAAATGACCACGAGTTCAAAGCAAGATTCGAGCAGTTTGGTTTTGAGTTTGGACGAAACTTCGGAAGTGCTTGAGGGTAGGCCATGCACGCTTAACGATTTGAAATTTCCGGTAAATGATGTCTATTCTAAAACTTTGTCCGAACCCACTTTTGTTCCCGATTGGTGCGAAAGAATAGAAAGTTTCAAACCGTATTTAGGCGAATTGAGCGAGGACGCCAAAGTAATGGTGGACGATATTATTGGCGGTGAAACAGAAAAGAAAGATGAAAATGGCGTGCCGATTGTCCCCCGCGGAAAAAATCGCTATGCACGCTTAACGCCTCACCAACTTTATACTCGCTTGTATTGTCGCCGTGGTTGGACAATCGAACGAGTTAAAAATGCTCGGCGCGAAGTCGAAACCGTTTTGATAAAAATTTCTCCTGAATATAAAATGCTTCAGTCGAATGATGAAGAAATTTCCAATATGGTTCAAGAAGAATTGTTTTAGGTTTTGCTATAATAAATAAAACAAAAGGAGTTTTCAAAAATGAAAAACAAGTTAATTATTATTTCGGGCGGAATGGATTCGGTCACTTTGTTGTATGAACACAAAGACGAAATCGGGATGGCGCTTTCTTTCGCTTATGGCAGCAACCATTCTGTTCGTGAACTGGAATGTGCTAACTACCACTGTAAAAAATTGGGCATTCCGCACAAAGTGGTAAATTTGGACTTTATGAAGGATTTTGGTTCGGCATTGACTTCAGGCGCCGACAAAATACCGGAAGGTCATTACGCCGCGGAAAATATGAAAAGCACGGTTGTTCCTTTTAGAAATGGAATCATGCTTGCAGTTGCCGCGGGATACGCTGAAGCGAACAATCTTACCACATTGATGCTTGCCAGTCATTTTGGCGACCATGCAATTTATCCGGATTGTCGCGAAAATTTCAGTAAAGCAATTTCTGAAGCAATACGCTTGGGAACTTATGCGGGAATTACAGTTGAAGCACCTTATTCCAAAATAACTAAAGATGAAATCGCGAAGCGGGGTGCTTTGCTCGGTGTCGATTACTCAAAGACATGGTCATGCTATAAAGGCGGTTTCAAACACTGCGGAAAATGCGGAACTTGTGTTGAACGAAAGGAAGCATTTGCTTTGGCGGGATTGAATGACCCCACCGAGTATTTGGATTAACTAATGAAATTTTACCGCGTGGATTGTTCCTTTGTTTACAAGAACAAAGTGAAAGTCGAGCACCGTCTTCTCGTGGAATTGTGCGAAACACCCGAGGAGGCGGCAGCATCGTCTAAAAAGTATTTGGAATCTTATTCGGATTATAGCAATGTTGTTATAAATGAAGTTCACGAAGAAACGGAAGACGAGAAATATGGTAAGCGTGCTTTGTGGAAAGGTTATCAAGGACCTACAGTTGAAGAAAAAACTGAACCCGAAGTAAAAACTGAACCTGAACAAGTTTCCGTCTCGCTTGATGGTGAATTATTTTAGGAGAATTTTATGACTCAAAGAATTAGCGTTGGTGCACATGGAGAATTTTTTATCGAAGCGAACGAAGCGCTTTCCACCGAGCAAGTTCCTTTGATTGAAAGCCTTTATAAAGCGATTTTGAACGCCCGAGTTGAAAGTGGAATTTATAATGAAGCCCGCGACATTTTAGACAATGAGGGAAATTAAAATGGCGGGCGAAGTCGAGAAAGTCGATATTAGTATAGAATCCCGAATACTCGGGAATTTAATTACATCGAGTGAATTGGTTGGAAAAGTTAGGTCAATCATTGACCCAACTTTGTTTGAGTCTCCTATAAGTAGAATTGTTGGTCAATGGGTTTTAGATTACTTTGACCGAATGTCTGCCGCTCCCGGAAAAACAATTTTGGATATTTATATTGCTCGGCGCGGTGAATTGAAGGAAGCGGACAGTGATTTGGTTGGTTCGTTCCTAAAAAATTGCTCGGCGAATTGGCGACCGTCTAATGTTCAATATGCCGAGAAAATGGCGACAGATTTTTTCCAAAGGCGCTCGCTTGACCGTTTAATTGAAAGTTTGAAAACGAAAGCAGCGACCGGAAATGTGGACGGTGCTCAACGCTTAATAGCGGAATATGTTAAGCCCGAAGTAATTCATTCTAAAAGCATCGACATGCTAAACGATGTGGCGCCCATTCAACATGCTTTCCAAAATGAGGATGAAGAATTATTCTCGCTTCGAGGTAATTTGGATAAACTCGTGGGCGGTCCTTTGTGCCGTGGTGAACTTGTCGCTTTTCTCGCTCCTCCTAAATCGGGAAAAACTTGGTGGATGATTGACACGGCAATAACTGCCATGACTCGCGGTCAAAAGGTTTTATTTGTTTCTTTGGAAATGACAGAAGACCAAATGACTCGAAGATTTTGGCAAGCGTTGTCGGGTTGTTCAAGGAATGGCGAAGAAGCGCCAGGAGCAACTTTTGAAGACAACGGCGATGGAAAATGGAATTTGGTTTTGGGAACTCGTTCGACAAGAAAGATTGATATCGACACCGAAGAAATCAAGCGAGTTCAAAACGCATACAAACAAGTTACCGAAGGAAAATTAAAATTCCGTTGCTATCCTACGGGCTCTCTTACTTTGTCTAAACTTCGGAGCGAATTGAAAATTCTTGAGGTGTTCGAGAATTTTGTTCCTGATGTTATTGTTTTGGATTATGCGGATATTATGCAGTTGCCGCCAGGAAAAGAAAAGCGAAACCAGTTGGACGCACTTTGGATGGGACTTCGCGGCATCACTACAGAAATGAATAATTTGCTTGTGACTGCTTCCCAAACTGGTCGCGAAACAGTTGGCGGAAAACGAGACGCGGATGAAAGCAACATTGCCGAAGCGGTAAGTAAAATAAACCATGTTACAAGAATGATAACGATTAACAGGAGCAAGGAAGACAAACGCCGCGGAATTTATCGCATGAGTTGCCAAACAATGAGAGACGGACAAGAATGTTTCGACCAACTTGTTGTCTGTAATTGCTTGGCGATTGGTCGCCCATGGATGGAAGATAGATTTATGAGCGAAGTAAATTTTCCGCGTGAGGAATTGGAAGCGGCCTAAAAAGTTTGACCGTTTTTGCTATAATATAAAAAACAATAAGGAATTTTTATGCTTCGATATTTACCCGCGCTTGGCGAAGTTGCGCCGACCAATAATTTGGGATTTGTTCAACCAGCATTGGGCGTAACTAGTGGCCTTTGCACATCGTTTAATGGAGTTCGGAAAATGATGAAAGGCAATACCGATAATTTGTTTGGTTACACATGGTTGAAAGAAATCATTTTGCGACCAGCACAAAATAGCATTTGCATTTTCGACAGTGGGCTTTTCTCAATTTTCGGAATGGTCAAAAAAGACAAAAATTTTAATTTTGAGAATTTTCTACAAAGTTATTCTAGCGCTTATAAGGATTATGTTAACCACATACTTAAAGAAATTCCTGAAGCGTCCCGACCTCATTGCTTTTTCGTGAATCTTGATACCGATTTTCTTTTAGGTCTCGAAAAGACGAGCAAGTTAAATGATTTTCTTTTGGCGAATTGTCCCGCGGAAAATTTAATCGGGACATACCACGCGGCAGATGGAAAAAAGTATTTGGACGAACTTATAGAAAAATTCGATTATATCGCACTTTCGGAAAATCGTGGATTTGAAGATGAAGACGATTATTTGCGATATGTTCAAGCCTCATGTGAATATATCAAGAATAAAAAACCAAACTGTAAAGTTCATGTTTTGGGACGAAGTAATTCTTGGTTGTTCCGTGCAGTCGGAAATCTTGCGAACACTTGTGACTCTTCGTCTTTCCGTTGTTTTGGTGATGAACCAACGCTCCGCGAAACTAATTTAAGTTATCGAGAATTTTGGTCGGCAGGTTTGAATTATGAATTTTGCGGTGGTTTGGAAAAAGCAATCGTAATGTCTTTAGGCGCTGAAATGACCGAAATGCGTTATTCTGAATTGGTCATTGAATGTTTAAAACTTTATTCGTTCCTTTGTGCAGCAAACAAATACAGTCCCCAAGTCGTTCGCTCGAATTGTCCGGTTAGAGATGCTATGGACGATTTCTTCGGCATTCCTCATACATGGTGGAACGCTACAGGCGGAGCGGGTGCTAGATATTGGGTTCCTGAAACAAAGTTGATTTTGGGTAAAGGAAAAAATAAGCAAGTAAAAAGCGCCAAGTTTTTCACGGAACCACAAAATTCGGAAAATTGCGTTGATTTGGGAACGACTTGGAATTTGGTGGGAACGAGAAGAAAGGATTGGAGACGCGAAGCGACCAACCCGTGGGGCTAATTTTAATTTATAAGGAACTAAAAATGGAAATCAAAAAAGTAAAAACAAGCGATTTGAAATTTGACCGCGAACTCGTAAAAATCGAGCATTCGGTTTCTGTTGAAACTCCCGTTATTGTTGACCGTGAAATGAATGTTATTTTTGGCGATGCTTCGGCAATGAAGAAAACAGAAGTCGAGGTAATTGTTACCGACTTGCCATTCAAGGAAACACGACTTGCCATTCATTCCATTGGTCGATGGGCGGAACCTAATTGGACCAAATTAAAAGCTGAAGACGCTCCGCGTTATGGTTATGCCGCATTTATTGACGGATTTTTGTTCAAGGAAGTTCCTCAAAAATTGAATCTTGACAGACACCCGGAAAAATCCGCGGAAGATTCAGGCGATTTATTTTAACTAAACCTACTTTGTAGGAAAGGAGCCTATTATGGCACAAAGAAAAAGGATTACCGATGAAGAAAGAAAAATGGCGTTCGATGGAATCGTTCCGCCTGGAAGAACTGAAGAATGGCGAAAATACTTTGTTCGCCGTCAAAAGTGGAACGCGAAGCACAAAGCAAAAATCGAGGCCGAGAAAAATGGTGAGGTGAAGGAAGAAAATTCCGCACCTGCTGAAATCGAACAGAACACGGAAACGAATGAAAACCAAAATGAAGTTCGGGAAACTTGCGAATCCGTGGTCATTCCTGCCATTTAACAAAATTTTCTATAATAATCGGGAGACAAACAAATGCAACATTTTGAACTAAATTTGAAAAATTACGAAATCGCGGGCGCTCACTGCCTTAAACTTCCTTATGAATCTCCGTGCCAAAATCTTCACGGTCACAACTGGTATATTTCAATCCAAATTAAATCCAAGTCGCTTGCCGAGCATGGAATGATTTTGGACTTTAAGCACATCAAAGATTATTTGAAATCGTTCGACCATCAAAACATAAATTCTTTGGTTGACTTTAACCCGACCGCTGAAAACCTCGCGAAGCATTTTGGCGAGTATGTTTGGATGCTTGCGAAGAAGGAAGGATGTAAAGGCGTTTACTTTGTCAAGTGCGAAGTAACCGAGGCTGAACACAACACCGCCGCATGGGTTTGGGAGAAGTAAAATGGCGAGAGATGTAGAAATTAAACCGTTTCCTCCTGGGTTTAATAGAAATTTTGATGTTGATGAAACTTTGGGCGAACATTATGTCCACAACAATCCTTTGGAAACAATCAATGTAATGGAATTTTTGGCAAAGGAATGGACGAAGAACGGTATTCCGCCTGAAGTAATTTGTGATTTGCTTCAGGTCGCCAAATACCTTTCGCCGCGTCTCGGTCGCAAAGGCGGAAAGGAAACGCTCGAAAAAGATTTGCTCAAAATCGAAAATTACGCCCATCGGGCAAGAACTGGAAGTTGGATTAAATTTTCCGAAGGAAGTAAAAATGACGGTTAAAAATTTTGACCATGAAAAAATAGAACAGGCGGTCAAATTGATGTTTGAAGCGATTGGCGAAAACATCGAGCGACCGGGAATTAAAGAAACACCCGACAGAATAGCCCGAGCGTTCGAGGAAATTTTTGAGGGTTGCAAATATACGAATGAAGAAATAGCGGAAAAGAACAAAGTATTGTTCGATGCTCCGAGCGATGGTTTGGTTGTCGAAAAAATCGCGGGGCCCGGAATCAACTCGATGTGCGAGCATCATCTTTTGCCGATGTTTGACGCTTCGGTTTATGTTGGTTATCTTCCGAAGGACAAAGTTATTGGTTTGTCCAAACTCGCTCGAATTGTGCAGTTGTGCGGTCATCGTCCAACACTTCAAGAAAAATGGGGTTCGGATATTGCTGAATGTGTTCAACTCGCTACAGGCGCCGACAGTGTTGCCGTGATTATTGAAAGCAAGCATGGTTGTATCCAATTCCGCGGTGCCAAAACAGATGTGGTCACGAAGACCGCAGAATTGACAGGTCGATTTAAGGAAGACGGACAACTTCGTGCCGAACTTTACAACATCATTAAGGGTTTTTAATCATGCTCAAAGTAATGGAAATTTTTCACAGTATAGACGGCGAAGGAATACGAGCGGGAGAACTCACTTCCTTTATTCGTCTTGCGGGATGTAACTTGCACTGTAAGTATTGCGATACCGCGTATTCCATCAATCCGAATAAGGACCAGTTTGCGGAATGGACGGTCGATGCTTTGGTCAATGAAGCGAAGCATAAAAATGTTACCGTTACAGGTGGCGAGCCTTTGCTTCAACCTGAAACCGCCGAACTTTGCGAACGCTTGGCAAAATGTGGTCATAGCGTTAATGTTGAGACAAATGGAACAATAATTCCGCCTGCTCGACCTATTGAAACTTTGGGCGAAATTTTCTATACCGTTGACTACAAGTGTGGTGCAAGCGGTCACGAAAAGCAAATGAAGAAAGAAGCGTTTACGAATTTGTGTTTGTGCGATGTTATCAAATGCGTGGTCGGAAGCGTTGAGGATTTGGAAAATAGTTTGTTCCAACTTCGTGATTGGATTCCGCATCTTGGAAACGGGATTTCGCCGTGGGTTTACTTTAGCCCGGTCTTCGGAAAAATAGAACCTCGCGAAATTGTAAAATTCATGCAGCGCGAAAAACTCGAAGGAAAATTCCGTGTCCAACTTCAGTTGCACAAATTTATTTGGGACCCACGCGAACGAATGGTCTAAAAAATTTGTCTCCCGAAAAACTAAAGGTTCCTGCTGAATGGCGGGAGCCTTTTTATTTGCTCGTAAAACGCTCGTAAAACGCTCGTAAAACGCAAGGAAACGCGATTAAATGAGCGTTTGAAAACGATGCTTTATATATTGTTTTCGATGTTTCTTAATTGTAACCATCATTTTACACAAAAAGTCGCTTTTACCCGGTCCTTTATGGCAGGAATATGCTATATTTAATCATGTAAAAACGAAACAAACCAAAAAATTTAACAATCACGAGGTAAAAACATGGCTCACAATCACGAAGAAATCCTTAACAAGGTTCACGAAGCACTCGAAGCAAAGGAACTCAATTTCGAGGCGAAGATGGCGGAAACATACGCGCTTGTAAATGGCGTTTATGTTCCTACAGGTTCTTTCACTCCCGTCCGCACCGACAAGACCGGGCCTGAAAGCATCATTACAGGCAAAGGCTTTTCCGACCACTACACGCCAATTCAGAACGAAGAAGCATTTAGCGTGCTTGGCGAAATGGCGGACATTGCCGAAATCGAATTTGTCAATGTTGGTTCCTGGGGCAACGGTTCGGGAATTTTCGCACAAATTTCCATCGGTGACGCCATGGAAGTCGGTCCTAACAAAGACCGAGTCGGAAAGTATATTTCGCTCGTCAATTCTCACGATGGCACCCGAGCCCTTCAGTTGCTCGTAACCCCGTTCCGCTTTTTCTGCCAAAATCAAATCTCGAAAGCAATCAAGGACGCCACGAAGAACAACCGCTTGATTTCCATCCACCATAACATTTACGGCGCTCAACGCCTTCAGGAACTCGCTCACGCGGTGACGGTCGCAAATGACATCTTCACCGACTCGGAAGAAAATTACAAGCGTCTCGCCGACCGCAAAGTCACGATGAACGAAGTCCGCGAAGTCATGGCCCGTTGCTTGCCGCTCCCGACTCATTACTGGCGTGGCGTTTCCGAAAGGACCGAAAAACTTTGGGAAAAGCACATTGGCGAAATGGTTCAGCGTTTCCAGGATGCCGACAACGGAAACACCGAAAAAATGACAGGTTGGAACCTTTACAACGCCGTCCAAGGCTGGAACCAACATAACACGAAGAAGACCGCGACTTACGAAAAATCTTTGCTCCTCGGCAAAATCGCGAACTTCTCGGAAAATTCGCTCGCCATCGTGAACTCGGTCCTTTTCGAAGGCGACAACGCGAAAACGAGCAGCAAAGAATTTGACGAAATTTTTAAGAAAGTCATATAAGAATTTAAAAGCCTCATTCATCAATCCCCGTCCAAAAGGCGGGGATTTCTTAATTGTAAGAAAAATTTAGCAATCATTTTCATGGCAACTAGTGCTTTATAGCAGGAATATGCTATATTTAATCATGTAAGAGTTAAACAATTAACAACGAGGCTTAAAAATGAAAACGAAAGAAGAAATCAACCACATGGTCAAAGAAATGGTAATGGCGATTTGCCACGGCGGTTTCGGCAGGCTTCAGGCGATGCTCGGCGCTCAACCGCTCACGATTACCGAAAACAGTTTCCAATTTTCTTTCAAGATGTTCCGCAAAGCAAACATTTTTAAAATCGAACTTGACGAAACCCAAGACCTTTACAACTGCTATTTCATCAAGCAGCGCAAATACACGACCAAAGATTTTATGAACGGTCTCCAAATTTCGGACAAGAAATTCGAACCGTCAATCGTGAAGGAAATAAAAGGAATTTTCTTTGACCAGGTTCAAGAATTTTTCGAAACCACGACCGGGCTCCGCACTTGCCTTTAATGGAGGATTTTAAAAATGAGCACTATCCGAGTCATACGCAAACGATATGGAAAATTCAAGAAAGAACATTGTATCGCCCAATTTGACAAATCACTACAAACGGATTTTGAAATTTGGTGCAAAATAAACATGAACAAACTTTATAAGAAATATGGGAAAGATAACATAGAAATCCGCTTTTGATTCTAATACAGATTATCGAGAAATCGGCATGCAGAATTGCCGATTTTCTTTTTGTCTTTTGATAACTGTAAATTTTAGTTTACCTGCCGTTTTTCGATGGCGAAAATGGTTAAATTTGTTTGTATGACTTTGAAACCAGGAACAGAACAAAAGAAATGGAAGCAGAAAGCGAGTTCGACCAAGCGAGTTAGGAAAACGGTCGAAGTTAGCGAAATGCCCAAATTAACCGACCAATCCGACCGAACGCCTGAGGACCTTTTTCCTGATTGGAAAAAAATCGGTGCCACGCTTCGAGAAGTTCACTTTGCCGCCGAGTATTTGACCAACGGGTTCAACGCGACCAAAGCATGGATAGTTTGCACTGGCGATGTGTTCAAGAAAATTCATACGCAAGTTGCCAACAACCGCGGTTCGGACATGCTTCGGAATGTTCATGTGCAGCAGTTAATAAGCGATTATACTACCGCGTGGTTGCGTGGAAAGGCTTACGAACTTGAGCATAATGTTTTAGAAACTTTGGAAGCAATGGCGTTTTCAGATATTTCCATGTTTCTCAATCCCGATGGTTCGCCCAAATTCAAAAGTTGGGACGAAATTCCGCCCACGCTTCGGCGGTGCATTGACGGAATGGAACGGAAATTCTATGGTCGAGACGCGAACCGCTCGGTCTTAAATATTACTTTGGCAAAACGCTCGGACGCATTGAAAGCAATCGCTAATTATGTGGCAATCATGCGAAACGGTCCTTTAGCGCAGAATTCCAACGCTACGCAAATGAGCGCGGACACGGAATTGCTTTTGTCTTCAGTTTTGAACAGTGGGCGAAAAGTCGACCGAAGAACTCCCGCCCAAATGCGTTCGGACAAACAAAAAGAATTAGACCAAGTTAAAGACCAGGACAACGGCGAGACCGTTGCTTTCTCGGGATTGGGGTAAGTCATGTTTTCTTGGTCGCCTGAACATCTTGCAAAAATTCGGGATTATCCGCATTTAATCGGTCATTTGGTCGGAAAAACGAAATTGACCGAATTACATTCCGATTGGATAAAAATGATTTGGGACACTCCCGGCGGCGAGCATGCGTCTTTGATGTCTCACCGTGGCGCCTACAAAACGACCGCCATTACCGAGTGCGGAATAATTTATTATTTGCTTTTCCATCCAAGTGAACGAATTGCTTTGGTTCGTGAAACCTTTACCGAAGCAGCAAGCACGCTCGAAACCATTAAAAAATATATGCTTGAGCCTGCCGTTCAATCGCTTTTCACTTATGCACATGGCGGACGCGAACCAGTCGCGACCAAATCGCCTTTTGGTTCCGTTACATACAACTTTAAGAAATCAATTACAAAGGAAGGAAGCATAGACGCTTATGGCATCAACCAAATGCCGACTGGTCGCCATTATGATCGTATTTTGTGCGATGATATAGTCACTATTAAAGACCGCCTTTCTCGCGCACACCGCGAAATGGTGAAGCAGGGCGTTCTCGAAATAATGACGAACATCATCGACCCCGGAAAATCTTGTTTGTTTGTCGGGACACCGTGGCACCATGATGATGCTTGGTCAATGAAAAACGATGCCGGAGAATTGATTATTCCCGAGCCTTGGAAATATCGTCCTGCCGACACTGGAATTTTGTCGCCTGAAGAATTGCAGAACAAACGAAAGACCACAACCGCGTCTTTGTTTGCAATTAACTACATGCTCGATACTTCGGTCAAAGACGAAGGACAAATTTTCGATGAACCAATTTTTGGTGCTTGGAATTGGGATATCCGACCGACTCGAATTTTTGGTCATTTGGACGCAGCATGGGACGGCACTTGCACAAACGCGCTCACGATTATGGCGGAGCGTCCTGATGGTCTTATCCAAGCATACGGAAAAATTTATCCGGGAACATTCCACGAATGTAAAACCGATGTGGCGAGAACTTGCGAAGAACGCCGAGTCAGAAATTTCTACATGGAAAAGAATCCCGACAAAGGAATGGCGGCGGGTGAATTGCGTAGGATTCCAGGCTTTCCGACAGTTCACGCTTATAGTGAGTCGATGAACAAAGACATTAAAATCGTGAGTTACCTAAAAAATTCATGGCAAAGGATTATTTGGGACCCATCGACAGACCCCAATTATTTGAACCAAATTACTGACTACCGACCTGGTCAAGACCCGCGAGACGCTCCCGACTCGGGTGCTTCATTGCTTCGCCAAGCGTTCTACAAAGGCGGTGGTGTTTCGGCACTTTATAAACAATAGGAGACAAATTAAATGAAAAACAATTTTAGCCTTTTCCGAATGGACGGTTGGAAAAAATTGCTCACGGGATTTGGTTCGATGAAGGACAAATCTCAAAATCAAAATTCTATTCCAGGATTTGACCGACTGGTCGATGTGCAACTTGCCGCGCTTTATTACATGGGCGGTTGCATTAAGAACGCCGTGAACATTCCCGCCGAGTCGATGGTCAAAGCAGGTTTTGAAGTCGAGGGAGACGATGGAAAACTTTATTCGTCTTTTCAGGAATTGAACGGAACCGAACAAATGAAGCAGGCTCTAATTTGGACTCGACTTTATGGCGGTGCGTTGGTCGTTCTCGATGTTGAAGGAGGTGGCGACTGGGCTTTGCCGTGGTATCCTGAAAAAGGCGGAAAAATTCGTTCGCTTCGAGTTTATCCGAGAACGCGAGTTGAGTTGGGCAGAATGGAAACTGTTCAAATGCCGGAGTCGATGTATTTTGAGGACTTCGAGCGTTTTATAATTCGTAAGTCGGACGGAAACACATTTGAAGTTCATGCTTCGCGCTGCCTTGTTTTCAAATCTACAACCAAAGTAGACCAGGCTGAACCCGGTTGGTTGGATTATGAACGGTATTGGGGTCTTTCTTCGATTTATGAAGGATTGGAAGACGCTCGGAATTTCGGCATGACCGGGCAGGGCACTTCTCACCTCATGCAAGAATGTTCCGTTGGAAAATACAAACTAAGTAATTTGGAACAACTTGTCGCCGAGTCGGATTATAAGTCGATTGAAAACCGCCTTGAAGCAATGGATATGCAGAAGTCGGTTATCAATGGCGTGTTCTTGGGGCAAGATGAAGATTACACCCGCGAGAATGTAACATTTGCAGGCGTTCCCGAAGTTTGGGACCGTCAAATGATGGGAGTCAGTGGTTCCTACAGAATCCCGGTCACCAAATTGTTTGGTCGTAGCGCGGCAGGCATGAATGCAACAGGAGAAGGAGACGAAGACAACTATAATGATTATGTGTCCGGTCTTCAAGAAGCCCAGTTGTTGCCGCCTCTTCGGAAATTGATGACTTTGTTAAACTACGAAACAAAGACGATTCCAAAGGAAGGAAACAAAGCGCCCAAATTGGTTATCGACTTCAATTCTTTGTCCAAGAAGGACCAGTTGAAGGAAGCACAAATCCGCGAAACCATGAGCAGGGCGGATAGGAATTATGTTGAGGCCGGAATTCTGAACCAAGAAGACATAATTAAAAATCGTTTCCAAGGCGGTTATAAAATCGACACAACGGTGGACGAGGATTACGAATTTACTTTGGACGAACCTGAGGAATAAATTTTGCTTACGACTCGAAACCTCAAAACTTTGCTCACCTTTGGCGGTGGCATGACAAAGAACAAACTTCGGCGCCTAAACGGTCGCCGTTGGAAATATCCTTTGTCCCTTGAACGACTCTATACTTCGGCGATTTCTCGATACTTGAAAAAGCGTTGGGTGGAATATATGAACATGGCGACCAAAATGCTCGTTCCGAGAATGGACGGCGTTGAGGATTTGGAACCCAAGCCCGGCGAAACTGGCCCGGCGTTGGGCGCCATTGTTTCAATCGCTGAAGACATAGACGAATTTAACTCCAAAGAATTGCAAGCGTTCCAAACAATAGCAGTTGGCGAAGCGTTTGCCGAGAGCGAAATTTGGGTGAAAGATGTTTTGAATAAATGGTCAAAAGAACAAGTTTCTTTGATAACGAAGGCGACCAATGACATGAGAGACGCAGTCGCCCGCCGTGTTCGCGATGGCGTAAAGAAAGGGTTATTGGCAAAGGATATAACGAAGCAAGTCCTCGCTGAAATGCCTGGAATTTCGTTCCGCAGGGCTCGCGTTATTGCTCGTGACCAAACATCTAAACTAAATGCCGAATTGAGTCAAAGGCGAATGACAGAAGCGGGGCTTGAGACATACAAGTGGGAAACATCATTGGACGAGCGTGTCCGCGGGAATCCAAGCGGAAAATATCCGTTCGCTAAACTTTCTCATTGGGTCATGCAGGGAAAGATTTGCCGATGGGATGACCCTACACTTTGTATGAACTCAAAAGGCGAATGGGAAAAGCGTCCCACCAATGCCGTTTATTTACATCCCGGTCAAGACATCATGTGCCGATGTGTAGCGCTTCCTAATTGGAACGAACTTGAAAACATCGAAGGCGTGGAAATCCTTCCTGCCGTTGAAACTCCCGAACCGCCCAAAGTAAGGAAGAAATGGGCACCCGAAGTAATTTCTGCCGCGTTGGCATCGGGAGTAAAGCCTGATGAAATGAGTTCCGCTTATTGGTCGAAACTGAACAAAAAGCAGAAGGAAGTCAAAACCGAAAAAATTCCAACGCTCGAAAATTTGGACAAGAAAATCGAGGAAGTTCTTAAAGAATCTCGTTATTCAAAATATACGGACGAGGATAAAAAGAAATTTGCCGAGAATTTGACCAAGTTGTTCGAGAACGCAGATTTTGGCATGAATGTTCCGAGAATCGACAGAAACGGAAACGATGTTTTGGACGCAATTTTTAGTTCCTATTTCAAAAACCAAATCGAAACAGGAACCGGAAAAGGAATGGTCAATGTAGAAGCGAGAAAACGAGCAAGCGAGGAATTATTTGGAACGAACTTGAAGAAAGCACAACCAAAGGATTATGAGAAATATGGTTTCTTGATGGATAAGGATATGCGAAAGCAAGCACGGTCGGGAATTGCTGACCAATACTGGTCTCACCGTGATGGCGTTCAAATTCGTTTCAAGAAAAACAAAGTAAATGTTACTTTCACGCTCGAAGATTCGCTTTCTAGCGGACTCGCGCCGTCTCGAATAAATGACCCCAAACTCACATCTTCATTAAGATGGAATGTGGATTCAGTTTTGAAAATGACCAATTTCAAAGATGTGGTCGGTGCAACTCGTGATATAGCGGACAGTTATATAGAATTGCAATACCACGGAGATTTGACTTTGGACATGATTGAAAGCATTTATATTCCGTGGCGAGTTAGACAAAAAATTCCTGCCGCGACCATTGATAAAATGAAGGCGACAGGAGCAAAATTGTTTAGCACGATTTTGGATTCTAACGGCGTGGAAAAACTTGTCGAATTTTAATAAGATTCGATTTCGTCCAAATTATCGAACGGGAACCACTTGCCGTGCCAAATGTCCAAGAAAAACATTATGGCGCGGCGTTCTTCGGAAATGTTTGTGTCCATCAATTTCCCCGAGCATTCGCCATTGTCGAATGCTTTTTTATAACTGGATTTGCAAGTTTCCCAATAATCGGGATTCTTTTCGACTTTGTCAAAAAGAATTTTTTCACCGTCCCACCACATCGCCGCGGTTTTGTTGTTTTCCTTGAACGGATTTTCTTTTTCGTTTTTGAAGTATTTAAAATGCTCAAGCAAATTCATTTTTGTTTTCCTTTTTTTATATTATAGCAAACACTGGTCTTTTTAATTTATATATTTTTGAAATGAAAAGCGAGGGCTAAAAATGAAATGGAAAGAATTGTCGGAAACACTTGATTTTTGCGACAGGTGCGAAGCATTGGGGTATGTGGTTTCATTCAATCGAGACGAAAAATGTTTGATGCTTCGAGACGAAACCGGAACTTATCGCTTTAAGTCGTTCATTACTCCGGTTCTTGCAGACAACATAGTAAAAGAAAATCCCGTTACTTTGCCCGATGTTTTGGACAGGGTCTTAAATTTAGAGGAAACGAGCGAAGAAGAAAATTAAATTTTTTGGTATAACCTCTTGCCTCTTTCAAAAAAATTATGTTATATTTAGGAGTATGGGAAGCAAGAAAGAAAATTTGGTCGCTCAAACTCGACAAGATTGGTTTGAAGACGCTATTGATTCTGCCACAAGGCCCGCGGAAAAGACCGCGGAAGGTTTTTTGATTGCTCGCGCTCCCGTTACTTCGGTTGGAGTGTTCCTTTATCGTAATGATGATGGAACGCCAAGACGAGAACTTCGACTTCCTGAAGAAGTTTTTAATCCCGACTCACTCGAAACGCTGAAACTGAAACCTCTTACTTTGTTACACTCGGGCGTAGTAACTCCGGAAAATGTTGAGAAGGTTCAGGTCGGAAGCGTTGGCAGCGATATTTATACCGATTCTTACCGCGTATATATTGACCTTGCAGCAACGAAGAAAGACGGAATCGAAGCGATCGAAGATAGAAGCGCTCGCTCCTTATCGTGCGGTTATAAATGCGATATTGAGTGGACGAGCGGAACATGGATGGGTATGCATTACGATTGCATCCAAAGGAATATCCGGTATAATCATGTTGCACTTGTCCCGACTCCTCGCGCTGGTGATGGAAATGCTATTCGCATGGACGGCGCAGGTGAACCCGACCCGAAGAATCCGAAAAGTTTTGAACAACATAACCAAGAGGAAGGAATGAATCTTAAAACCATTCACCTTGATGGGGCTGATTTCCAGGCGGAGCCCCAGGTAATTGCCGCACTGGATAAGGCACAGAATCGCGCCGATGCCGCCGAAAAGGAACTTTCCAAACTTCGCGAAGATTCCAAAAAGGAAATTGAAACGCTGAAGTCGGAAAAGTCGACCGTTGAAGCAGAACGCGACACACTCAAGGAACGACTCGACAAGGCCGACCAGGAACTTCCGAACAAGATTTCTGCTGCCGTGAAGTCGCGTCTTGACCTCGTTGGTAAGGCACAGGCCGCAGGTGTTGAAATTAAGGAAGATATGGCGGACGCAGACATCAAGAAGGCTGTCATTTCCAAGGTATTCCCGTCCGCAAATCTTGATGGCAAGGATGAATCTTACATCCAAAGTCGTTTTGATTGTGCTTGTGAACTTATCGCAAGCGAAGCGGAAACGAAGTCGCGACAGGATGCCGCTGAAACTACTCCCCACGAAATCACAAACCAGTACCGTCTTGACGAAGCCGAAAAGCGTTATAATGAACGCTTGGACAACGGTTGGAAAGACAAAGTAAAGGAGGCCTAAAAATGGCAGCTTATGGTAATATGGAAAAGGGGCTTCCCGGTCTTTTGTTCGGGACCTCTACGACTCACACTATTGACTCTCGTCTCGCTGATGGCGATGTGCCGTTTGGCGCGGTTGTCTTTGGCAAGGGCGATGGCGAACAGGTTTCCAAGACTGGCGATGGCGCGGCTCTTGGCGTTGCTTGCAGAACCGCTCTCGACCAGCCCGAATATAAGGACGGCGATTGTGTAAATGTTTGCCGCACCGGAAAACTTTATGTGGAAGCAGGCGAAGCAATTTCTGCCGATTCTGAAATTTCCGTGAACGCAAGCGAAGGCAAGTTTATTGCAAAGACCAGTGCCGCCGATGGTGCAAAGCGCGTTGTGACTGTTACGGTCGCAAACACTTCCGCCGCAGACAAAAAGGCAAGTGTTACGATTGGCGACCAGGTTTTCGCGGTCACGACTTCCGATGATGTGAAGGCCGCTGCTGATGTTGCCGCCGCACTCAAGGCAGAAATCGCCGCGGGTTCCACTGACTTTGTCGCAACCGTTTCTTCCGCGGTAATTACTTTGACCGCAAAGAACAAGGGTGTAAATAACACCGCTATTGTTGCCGCAACCAGTGATAGCACGCAGACGCTCACCGTTGCACAGACCACCGCAGGTTCCGACCAGGTTGTGAATCCGGGTTGGTTCGCTCGTTCCACCGCTGAACAGGCAGGGGATTTGCTTCTCCTGGACCTCGGCTAATTTTAAGGAGACAAACAAATGAATCCGACTGAACAGAATGCTCTTCGACTGGATGCGGGTGAACAGGTCTTTTTTGACCAGCAGCTCGCTCTTGTTAAAGCCCGCACTTACGATGTTGAACACAAGGCGTTGAAGGCTTTGCAGTTGCTTCCCGTTTCTGTTGACCAGGACCCGGGTGCCACTCACATCCTTTGGCGTTCTTACGATAAAGTAGGAATGGCAAAGATTATTGCCGACTACGCCAACGACTTCCCGCGTGCCGATATTGCAGGCGTTGAACACTCGAGCCCGGTAAAGGACTTGGGCATGAGTTACGGTTATTCCATCAAGGAAATTCGCCGCGCTCAAAAGGCTGGTATCGCACTTGACAACAAGCGCGCCGAAGCATGCCGCCGTGCCATTGACGAAAAGCAGGACAAAGTTGCTTGGTTTGGTGATGCCAAGTCCAAACTTCCGGGCTTCATCAATGCCGAAGGAATTACTGAATACGTTGCCGCATTGAACGCGGGCGGCACGTCCAAGGCATGGGCATCCAAGACCGCGGACGAAATTGTTGCCGACTTTGCGGCAATCGTTTCCACCGCACCTGAATCCACCAACGGCATCGAACAACCGGACACTGTAATTCTTCCTTTGTCCCTCTACCTGAAGTTGCAGAACACGCCGTATGGCAGCAACCGCGACAAAATGCTTCTCCAGTTCATTCGCGAAAATTTCCCGCAGATTACGCGAATTGATTGGGTGGTTGATTTGGCAACCGCAGGTGCAGGCGGTTCCACTCGCGTGATGGCATACGCTCGCGACCCGATGAAGGTGGAAGTGCAGATTACGCAGCGCTTCGAACAGTTGCCGCCGCAGTTGACCGGAATGGTTTACGATATTAACTGTCTCCAGTCCACTGGTGGCACGCTCGTTTACTACCCGGCATCGGTCGTCTATTGCGATGGCCTTTAGTATCTCCTGAAGAGATAACCCCGCCGATATACCGGACAAAGTATATCACCGCTTTTAAAAAGGGCATTGAGTTTGCTCCCGCTCAATGCCCTTTATTCCAAAAATTAGGAGCAAAAACAAGCGTTTTGAGCGTGTTTTTAGTTTGACCTATTCAAATGTATGTTTGAGGATTAAAACGCCGTTAAACACGCCTTAAAATGCAAAAAATCATGTTATCTTACAGGAGAATAAACATGCTCGTAAATTACAAAAAAGCAAACATGCTCACTTGCTCGCTCGGCGAAGGAAAGCCCAAACTTGTCCTTATTCCTGGCATCAATGTTCTTTCCGATGAAGTTTGGAAAGACGCAGAAGCAACGCTCGCGGACCACATCAAGCGTGGTCTAATTGTTCCTATTTACAAGGTAACGAAGACCAAGTCTAAAGGAAAAGACGGAAAGGAAACTGAATCCGAAGAAAAATCTCCCGTGACTCCTGATGAAATCCCGAACGACCAGTTGGACGCCGTAGTCGATGAAATTCAGTCGGAAGCGCAGGCGGACAAGTTTGTCGAAGCATCGACAAAAGAATCCGTTCGAGCAAAGGCCATGAACAGAAAGAACAAGATTAAGGAAGAACTTGCCGCACAGGGAAGCAACAAGTAAAAGGATTGTAAACAAATGACCAAACCTTTATCCGTTCAAGAATATCTTCAGGCAGTAGCGCCCACGGTTGCCGCGGACGCTTCGGTTGCCGTTTACATCCAAATGGCAGAAGAACGAACGAATAAAGAATTTTATGGTCATAAAACGAACCAGGCGATAGCGTTGCTTGCTGCTCATATTGCTTTCTTGTTTACCGCGGTTCCTAATTCGCATGGGGCAGGAAGCGGCAGCACGGAAGGCGGTTCCACGGGCTCCATTACTTCCAAGCGCGAGGGCGATTTGTCCGTTTCTTATGGTTCCGGTGCCGTTTCCGCTTCTGCAGGTAATCTTGGCGATGCGGAACTTTCGCAGACCCGCTGGGGCCTCATGCTCATTTCGCTCCGCAAGAGCTGCAAGCCCTTCTTTGGCGTGTGTGGTGGCGGGAGGCGTTGATGTCCGTTAGCTTCGAGACAAAGGATCTGGGCAAGGCCAAGATTGAACGCGAGCTTAAGGCTGCAAAAAAACTTGTGGCCCTTGTCGGCATTCCCAGCGATTCGAAACAGCACGCGGATTCTAATATCGGTCTCGCCGCTATCGGCTACATCTTGGAAAAGGGCAGCGTGGTGAACCACCTTGAAGCCCGTCCGTGGATGAAGCAGACGAGACAGCGCAACGAAAAGCGCATGATGGGCTTAAGCAGAAAGCTATTGAAGGCCATATCAAACGGAACCACAACCGCCTTGGACGCTATAAAGAAACTCGGCGGCACCTACGAACTGGCGATGAAGGAAATCTTTACCAAGGGTTCTTTCGCACCAAACGCCCAAATCACAATTGAAGGCGGCTGGATGCGTAACCACGTTTCAGGCAAGCCGTTCTATGTGGAAGGCAAGAAAAGCTCTCACCCGTTGGAAGGAAAAACGGGACTTCTCCGTCAATCTATCAAGTTCAAGGTGGCGAAGGTATGAGTACGCTTTTCCCACGCACCATAAGCTACAAGCACCGCACCGCTGAACTGGTGAACGGTGTTTGGGAATTTAGCGAGACGGACGGAACCTTCACCGGTTCCGTTCAGCCGCTGACCGGCAAGGAATTGCAATTCCTGCCCGAAGGCCGCCGCGACATCGGCTTGATGAAGGTCTATTCCAATACGCCGCTTTCCGTGAGCGTGGAAGGCTCCAACACTCCGGGCGATATTGTCATTTGGGCCGGTCGCAAATGGGAGATTATTCGGGAGCTTGTATTTGCAAACGACCTAATCAACCATTACAAGTATATTGCCGCACTGTTCAACGGCGACGACGAAGAAGAACCCGAAGAAGACGGCGAAGAAACGACGGAGGGCGAAGATGCCGAACAATAACGCTCCGCAAACGCCAGCAACGCCTACGGCGCAAACCGTCACGAACGCGAAGACCGCCGCCGAACTCTGGAACGCCCTTTACAGGTGGGCCACCGCCGTACTGCCTAAAAAAGTGAAGGTGGTAAAGAGCCACCAGGACATGGCGAGCGTCAAGGGAACGTTTATCTGTATCAATTACGCCGGGAGTTGGAAACCCGCCGGATCCAACGCGTCTCGCATGATTGACAACCGCCCCGACCTGCCGTCCACGCGCGTTTTCGTTTATCGTGGAACAGTCGAAATTTGGGAAGTCGAAGGTGACGGCGATTTGTTGATGCAGCTTCTGGAATCGCTGGACAACCCGGAATATCAGTACCTCTTGAACGATGCCGGGCTTTCTGTATTAAAGGCGGAAGGGCCGCAAGAAATGCCCGCCCTGCAACAGGCGCAATGGCGCAAGGAATCGCTCTTGACGCTAGAAATGTCGTGGGTGAGGGCATACGAAGGAAGTAAACTTTACATTGAAAGTGTTGAGATTACGGAAAAGGACGCCTTTACAGGCACGACAATTAACGAAATTACAATAGAAAACGAGGAGACCTAATATGGCACTTAAAGACATCGTGAATATCAACATTACAAGGCAGACGACCTCGGTGTCCGTTGCCGCCTTCAATGTTCCACTTATCCTTTCCACCTTTGCCGCCGAAAACGACAATTCTGGAACAACCAAAAGCGGCTACCCGTCCACATTTACCCGCGCCAGGTCTTACAATTCCGTCAAGGCTCTTGCCGATGATGGCTGGAGCACCACAGGCGCCGTCTATAAGATGGCAAACGCTATCTTCTCGCAGAACCCGACCGTGAACCGCATTGTGGTGGGCCGTGCCGATTCCGGCGACGCTTCCGTTGCCGCGTCCCTGAACGCTATTTGCGACGAAGATAACTCCTGGTATGGCCTCGTTGTTGACCCCGCAATGGTTGACACGGCCGCCAAAATTACCGCCGTCGCCGCATGGGTCGAAAGCGCAAAGAAATTCTGCATCGTTTGGAGTGCTGACACGAATATCTATTCCAGCATTTACAATGAGGAATCTTCTACTGACGCCGCGTCCCTTCTTAAGAAGGCCCGCCGCGACCGCACCGCCGTCATTTACCACGCCGTACCCACGGACGGCGCAGACTATCCCGATGCCGCATGGATGGGCGAAGGATTCCCGTATGATCCGGGTTCTTCCACCTGGGCATACAAGACGCTCAAGGGCGTTGCTTCCGACAACATCACGGCAACCAAGGAAACAAACATTCTCTCTAAAAACTGCAACTTCTATTCCGAAGTCGGCGGCGTGAATATCACCCAGGAGGGTAAGGTTGCTAGCGGCGAATGGATCGA
>Ga0310690_10001088_pt1 | contig 50830 bp, 49 predicted proteins | sample AusTroGonzalo_MG_2_FD_207661 | JGI IMG/M metagenome (GOLD analysis project Ga0310690, IMG submission 207661) | Bovine rumen microbial communities from tropical cattle in Woodstock, Queensland, Australia - Gonzalo_04 (v2) (version 2) | ecosystem: Host-associated > Mammals > Digestive system >... | reverse complement strand
GTTGATGAAGTTGATGCTGTATCCTTCCTCCAGCATCCTCATGTACTTCATCCGTTCTTTGTAATTGTGTCTTTTTCGCATAAAAAACCCCGAAAGTTTTTTGTCCAACTTTCGGGGTTCATGACAAACGCCGCTTTTTTCATTTCATCTTGAACACCCAAGCCGCTGTGCTGTGGAGGTCGCTGTACCTCAAACCGCTGGTGTCGATGTATAACTTGCCGTCTCCATATTTCCAGGTCAAGGTTTTTGGACATCCTAACAGCGTTACGGTCATGTTGCTGGCAGGCTGGTCGATCTCCAAAACGAGTTGGTCCTCAGGATAGTCGAGGGCGATGGCGTAAAGGGCATCTTTGCCTTGGGTGTAGCATAGGCGCGGCTGCTCGCAGGTGTAGGTGGCTTTCAGACCCATGGTGGGTAGCAGGCTTCCTGCCTGGAAGCCTTCCATGACTTGCCTCTCCATGTGCCTCGACGACCAATACAGGCTGATGGTGGCTTCGAGTTCGTCTTCCTCATAGAAGACCTCAATGTTGTGTTGTCCTGCTTTGAGTTTTATCTTCCCCTTCGGCGAGACGCGAGTGTCTTCAATGACAGTCTGGCCGTCGATGACGAGGCGGGCTTGGTCGTCGGTCTCAATCTCGAAGGTGTAGGTGTCGGCTAGGCATGAGAACACGCCTTGCCAATGGGCCTGGAAGTGGTCGCAGCTGATGGCAGGGTCGGGGGAGTTGCGCTTCCAGTCGAAGTTGATTTGCGAGTCATTGCGTGTCACCACGACGGGCTTCATTTCATAGAACTTCTTGTAAGGCCGTGTGCCGTAAATGGCCTCCCCGTTGATCTCGAGCCAACGCCCAAGGTCAAGCAGACGTTCCTGTTGTAGCAGCGGGATTTTGCCGTCGGCAGCCGGGCCCACGTTGAGTGTCATGCCACCACCAGCCGCCACGAGGACGCAGAAGTGACGGATGAGTTCGTCGGAGGTCAGGTAGTTCTCCAACGGCTCGTTGCGGTTGAGGCCGAAGCTACGGCCCAGTCCACGACATTCCGCCCATGGACGGTCGGTGAGGGTGATGCCTGCGCTGTATTCGGGTGTACGGAAGCCATGCTGCCCACCGTTGCCCCATCGGTCGTTGACGATGGCATCGGGTCCTACGGTATTGTAATACCAGGAGATGAGTTCGGTGGCATGCCATTGCTCCGCACTGTTGCGCCATTCGCCGTCGGTGAAGAGGATAGTGGGATTATATTTGGTAATCAGCTCCTTGAATTGCGGAATCATGTGAGTTTCCACATAGGTGCCGATGTTTTCATCGGGGTCTTGGTACCAGCGGTGGATGGGGCTGGTCCACTCGGGCAGGGAGTAGTAGAAACCCATCTTGAGGCCATGTCGACGCACGGCATCGGTCAACTCACCGCAGATGTCGCGGTGCGGACCCACGTCGACGGAGTTCCAATTGGGCGCATATTGGCTCGGCCAGAGGCAGTAGCCGTCGTGGTGTTTCGAGACCAGAAGCACGTATTTTGCTCCCGATTTTTGGAACAGCTCGGCCCATTCGTCTGGATCCCACAACTCGGCCTTGAACATCGGCGCGAAGTCCTCATAGCGGAAGTCTTTGCCATAGATGCGTTCTTGGAAAGCCCTGCGGTCGTCGTTGGTGGTCAGGCCACGGTAGTACCATTCGGCATAGCCTTCATAGCTGGCGTAGGCAGGCACGGAATACACGCCCCAATGGATGAAAATGCCGAGTTTGGCATCGGAGAACCACTGGGGATAGCCCCGCTCGTTGATGGATTCCCAAGTGGGCTGCACTTGAGCGGAAAGGAGGTTGCTGAAAAGCAACGCTGCGATGAGATAGAGGGATTTCTTTGCTTTCATAATCCGCAAAGGTAGCACATTTTTCCTTGATTTGGAAAATTGCCCGAAAAATCATATTTTTGCCGTATGAACATCTATCAACTCTTTCCTCGTTTGTTTGGCAACAAGCAAACCGACTTTCACTTCAACGGCAGCAAGGCTGAAAATGGCTGCGGCACTTTCAATGATATTGACGACACCGCCCTTGAGGCTATCAAGGACATGGGCTTTACCCATATTTGGCTGACGGGCATCTTGGAGCATGCCTCGGAGAGCACGGGCACGCATCCTGACATCACCAAAGGCCGGGCAGGATCGCCTTACGCCGTCACGGATTACCGCGCAGTGGACCCCGATTTGGGCACCATGGCCGACTTTGAGAAACTGGTCAGCCGCATCCATGAAAACGGGATGAAGGTCATCATGGACTTCATCCCCAATCATCTGGCGCGACAAAACAAGGGCTTCGATGCCTGTAACTTCTATTATTGCGAAGGACAGGGCTTTGTTTCGCCTCGTAGGGTCACCGAGCAGCCTTATGAGGAATATCCGGCCAAGGCAACGGGCAACAATGTCTTTGCATCCAATCCGAGTATCAACGATTGGTACGACACGGTGAAACTGAACTATGATGAGCATGATACCTGGGAGAAAATGCTTGGCATTCTACATTTCTGGTGTGAAAAGGAGGTCGATGGTTTCCGCGTGGACATGGCCGAGATGGTGCCCGTGGCGTTTTGGCAGTGGCTCATCGAGAATTTGAGGAAAGACTATCAGCCTTTGATGATTGCAGAGATCTATCAACCTGACCTTTACCAGCCTTTCTTGGACGCAGGTTTCGATTATCTCTACGACAAGGTGGGTTTGTACAATACTTTGGAACGTGTGCTATGCGAGGGTCATGAGGCGAAGGAAATCAGTCAGGTATGGAAGGACTTGGACGAGAAGGATGCTCGCATGTTGCGTTTCATGGAGAACCACGACGAGAAGCGCTTGGCTTCACCTCAGTTTGTGGGCGATGCTTTTGCCGCTCTGCCCGCTGTGGTGCTTTCCGCATTGATGAACACGGGGCCTTTCATGGTTTACAACGGACAAGAGAGCGGTGAGAAGGCCCTCAGTGAAGTGGGTTACAGTGGCGACGACGGCCGCACTTCCATCTTCGATTATTGCCACATGCCTGAACATCAGAAATGGATGAACGGAGGCAAGTTCGATGGAGGAGGGTTTGACGATGTACAGAAGAGGTTGTTTGGGTATTATCGTAACCTGTTGCATTTCAGTAGAGTACACTCCGCTATAAGCGGAGGCAAGTTCTATGACTTGATGTGGTGCAATCCCTGGTACATGAACTTCGACCCGCAGTTTGTGTATGCCTTCTTACGGTATTCCGATACGGAGCGTCTGTTGGTGGTAGCCAACTTCAACCGCAGTGAGGCTCGCGATGTGGAGGTGAAGATACCGCATGACGCCTTGGCATTGATGGGTCGAAGTAAGGCCAATGAGTTCGACATGAACGACTTTGCCTCGGAGGTGCATCCCTTCCATTTGGAGCCTTCAGAGACCAAGGTTTTGGATCTGGACTCGGGAAAGATTGTTTTTGAAAACGGTTGGAATTGAAGAGATTTTGATATTTTTGCAGTATACTAAAACAACACACTATGCTTCCTCTTGTTGAACAAGACCATTGGCTGGATCCCGTTAGTGAATTGGTGGACAAACGCCACAACCAGTATGAAGAGCGGCTGTCGGGCATCAAAAGCCGTTATGGCAGCTTGAAGACATTTGCCACGGCGCATCAGTTCTTGGGCTTCAACTACGACAAACGGCGTCATGGCTGGTGGTATCGCGAATGGGCACCTGCAGCGCATTACCTCTCGCTGATGGGCGACTTCAACAATTGGAATCGCTATGAGTATCCAATGGAACTTGCGGGTTCAGGCTTGTGGGAGATCTTTCTACCCGATAGCGAGTTTGGCGACAAACTCGTCCATGGAAGCAAACTGAAAGTGTTGGTGCAGTCACAGATTGGGGAGCATGAACGTATTCCGGTCTATATCAAGCGCGTGATCCAGGACGAAGGCAACAAGGACTTTGCAGGTCAGTTTTGGAATCCGCCTACACCTTATAAATATAAACACTCTGCGCCGCAGTTGAAAGACGAACCGTTGCTGATCTACGAGACGCACATCGGCATGGCGCAAGAGGAGGAAAGGGTAGGGACCTACAAGGAGTTCACCGAACACATCCTGCCGCGCATCAAGGCGGACGGTTATAATGCCATACAACTGATGGCCATCGCTGAGCATCCTTATTACGGCTCATTCGGCTATCATGTCTCCAATTTCTTCGCGCCGAGTTCGCGTTTCGGTACGCCCGAAGAATTGAAGGAACTCATCGATACTGCCCACGGCATGGGCCTGCTGGTCATCATGGACCTGGTGCATTCCCACACGGTGAAGAACATCCGCGAGGGCATCAACCTGTTCGACGGCTCCGACAGCCAATACCTGCATGCTGGCGAGCGCGGCAACCATAACCTTTGGGACTCGAAGCTCTTCAACTATGGCAAGGAGGAGACGCTGCAGTTCCTGCTCTCCAATGTGCGCTACTGGTTGGAGGAGTTCCATTTCGACGGTTTCCGTTTCGACGGCGTGACCTCGATGCTTTATATCGACCACGGCATCGGGACGACCTTCGATGCGCCTGAGAAATACTTCAACGACAATGTGGATGCCGACGCGGTCACCTATCTGCAACTGGCCAACACGCTTTGTCACGAGTTGAATCCTCAGGCCGTCACCATTGCGGAGGATGTCAGCGGCATGCCTGGCCTTTGCAACCCCATTGCCGACGGGGGCATGGGCTTCGACTATCGCCTCGGCATGGGCCTGCCCGACTTCTGGATCAAGGTGCTGAAGGACGAGCCTGAGGAGCAATGGAACATGAGCAATTTCTTCTTTACCATGACCAATCACTTGCCTCAGACCAAGACCGTGGCCTACGCCGAGAGTCACGACCAGGCACTGGTGGGTGACAAAACCATTGCTTTCCGCTTGATGGACAAGGAGATGTACACTTCGATGGGCATAGACACGCCTTCCATGACCGTCGACCGCGGCATCGCGTTGCATAAGATGATACGCCTCTTCACGCTTACCTTGGGCGGTGAGGCATGGCTCAACTTCATGGGCAACGAATTCGGTCATCCCGAGTGGATCGACTTCCCGCGCCTCGACAACGGCTGGAGCTATCAATACGCCCGCCGCCAATGGTCGTTGGTGGATAACGAGAGCCTGAAATACCGCTTCATGGGCGCCTTCGACAAGGCCATGATCGAGTTCGTGAAACACCATCCTGTGATGCAGACACCGCCTGCGTGGTTGCTCTATGCCGACGAGGAACACAAAACCATCGTCTACGAGCGCGGCAACTTGATTTTCGTCTTCAATTGGGGGCCACATTCCATCCCCGATTACGAGATTCCCGTCAGGCAGACGGGTGATTATCGCATCGTCCTCACTACCGACGACAGGGCCTTCGGCGGTTTCGGCAACATCGATGCGAGTGTGAGGTTCCCTTCGGAGAAGAAAGACGACCTCATCACCATGAAGGTTTACAATGTGAGCCGTGTGGCGACGGTGTACCAGCGCGTCCCTTAGTGGCTTTGTAACACCTGTTCCTTAAACCACGTCCTGTTTTCTTCGTCTAATCCTTGGGCTTCCAGCGAAGCGTCGAGGTTCTCGAAGTGTTTCCTGAAGAGACTGACGCTCTCATGCAATGTGTTCGGGAAATAGGTCACCTGCTGACCCAAGCTGCCGAAGAGGCCCAAGGCGTCGTTCAGCACGATGTTGGCCTTACGGTTTTTCAGCCCAGCGATGGCTTTGGCGGTGCGGCGGCTGTTGCCAATGATACCGTCGGTCAGGTTGATGGTGCCAGTTTTCGGGTATTCCACACGGATGTCGGCCCGCTCATCCCAGCGTCCTTCGGGCAAGGGGACCACCAAGGTGAAGTTCTCGCCATCGTAGGTCCATTCGATTTCCTCGCCGTTGCAATAGACATGCTCTGGGACATCGGAGGCCACGAATTTCAGGGTGATGTTGCGCGATGCCATGGTGAAATTGCCTTCGGCGGGGTAGAGGTTGGCGAAATAGACGTTGCCTTGCCTCGTGGCACGGAATCTTGCCCTCATGTTGTTTTCGTCGTATGCATTGTCGTCGCCGTCATCGTAATACAAGGTGAAGTCGCCATCGCCTCCGGGATAGATCATCAGGTCGAACAGGGTCCGTGCGACACCTTCCACATGTTGGTGACAGTCGGCGTATTGGGGTATGATGGAGCCTGCCTTCACATAGAGTGGGTATTCGTCGATCATGAAACTGCGGGTGACGACTCGGTTGCCTTGCAGCATCGTCCCCGTGCAGACCTCATACCAGGTGCCTTGCGGCAGCCAGATGTCGAGAGTGGACCAGTTGCCTTCCATGGGGGCGGTGATGGGTGCCACCAACATGTTGTCGCCAAACAGGTATTCGTTGCGGTAGAGGTAGGCCTCGGGGCTCTCGGGCCAATCGTAGTAGAGCGGACGACAGAGCGACAGGCCTTCGTCATGGGTCTTGCGAGCCATGGTGTAGATGTACGGAATCATCTGACGGCGTTGGTGGATGGTGTTGCGGACGATGTCGGTGTATTCGGCAGGAAGCAGCCAGGGCTCCTTGTTGATGGCGGCGTCTTTGGTGGAGTGGCTACGCAGTATGGGACTCAAGGCACCAAACTGCATCCAACGGGCGTAGAGCTCGGGCGTGAGATCGTTGCCGCAGTGGCCGCCGATGTCGTGGCTCCAGAAACCATAGAGAACATTGCTTGCCGTTGAGTTGAAATAGGGCTGGAAATCAAGGCCTTGCCATGAGATGATGGCGTCGCCCGAGAAACCGATTTGGTAGCGGTGGTTGCCTAAGCCGCCCCAACGATGATATAGAAGGGGGCGTGTGTCGCGGGTGCGTTCGAAGTTGGTGAAGAAGCAGTAGTTGATCCACCAGGTGTTGCTCAGGTTGGTAAAGCGTTTGTCGTTGAGCCAGTGTTGCCAGTCGAGCCACCAGAAGTCGATGCCGTTGCGCTCCATAGGCTTCAGGATGACGTCGAACAAGCCTGACATGAAGGTCTTGTCGGAGCCGTCCCAAGGGATGGCGGGTCGCCCCGTAGTGTCGATGTGCATATAGGCGGCCATCGCGTCATACTGTTCTTCATAAGGCTCCACGCCGCCTGCGGGATGCAGGTTGAGTGTGGTGCGGATGTCGCGACGGTCCATGTCGGCGATGAGGCGGGTGTAGTCAGGGAAGAGTTTGGTGTTCCAGGTCCAGCCCGTCCAGTTGCCTTTGCCTGCCTCGGTGTAATGCCAGTCCATATCGATGACGAGCACGTCGATGGGGATGTCGTATTGGTCGAATTTCTTCACCAGGTCACGGAGTTCCTTGTCGCTGTATGACCAGTAGCGCGACCACCAGTAGCCGAAGGCGTAGCGTGGCGGCAGCGGCACCTTGCCGGCGAATACGGTAAAGTCGTTCAAGGCTTGCTTGTAGTTGTGGCCATAGCCCATGAAATACCAGTCTTGGTTGTCAAGGCTTTCGCGTTCCATCACCCAGGGCCAGTCGCTGTTGTCGAAGAGGTAACTCTGCGAGTCGTCGATAAGGGTCCAGCCGTCGGTGGCCAAGAGACCGTCCTCGATGGGCATCTTTTGGTCGGTGGTGCCGCAGCGAATCTCGCCATTGTAGCCGTCCAAGGTGCGGTAGGTGCCTTTCAGGTTGTTCTCTTGTACCATGCCGGGCCGCCAAGTGAAACTCGGGACGATGCCGTTCAACGAGCTGATGCTCAGATTGTCTGCTGTGAAGGCACCGCTGCCTTTCTTGTATTGCAGCCGTAGTTTGGCGGTGGTGATTTCAAGGGTTTCACCATCCTTGACTTGGAAATCGACAGCGGGGTAATCGCGGATGACGGCCACTTGCGAGGCGTTGTCGACGAAATGCCCGTTGGGGGCATATTCCAAACGGATGACGCCTTCGGTGATGACGGTGAAACGCACGGTTTCGTCTTGGTAGGCGATGTTCTTATGCTGGGCATGGAGGCCAAGCGCCATTAGCGCGAACAGCGAGAGGGTGAGGAGTTTTTTCATGGCGAAAGGATTTGATCAAGCAGCAAAGTTACGAAATAGATTCGACAGCACCAAAAAAGCCACTCCATGGAGTGGCTTTTTTTATGTATGATGCCTCATGCTTGGTGTCAGAAATTGTAATAGATTCCAAACGAGGGCGCGACGGTCTTGAAATCCAGCACGAAACATCGCTCCACCTCGTCATCGGCCACCTGCTCCCATTCATAGCCCAGAAAACCTATGTAGAACTCTGCCGACCAGTGGTCCGTGAGGTCAAAGGAGATGCCTGGACACAGCCCGATGTCGAAGGAGCTGAATTCCAAGGCGTCAAAGTCGGAGACTAAATCCACGAAAAGTGAAAAACGCTCGCCAATTTCGCAGATGTCGTAACGGAAATAGGGTGAAATGGTCACAGAATGGCAATAGTCTTCACCATTTTGCAGGGTCCCTGCGTATTCAACGGCGCAAGCGATGGAGAATGGTGTGTTGGGGATGCAGTAGCCCACGTCGGGCGCAATGGAAAAGGTTTTGAGCTCTTTGCCTAATGTTGCATTAGCAGAGCCTCCAATCCAAATTTGGGCCTGGACCGAAAGGACACCGAATAAGGCGATGATGAGGGTGAGTAGTCTTTTCTTCATAGCGGGTCTGTATGATTTGATGCGGCAAAGGTAGCAAATCTTCGGATTCGACGTGACGAAGTGTTCCATTATTTCCCAAACGAAAAAAGCCACCCGAGGGTGGCTCTCTGTTTTGCCTTTCAATATTTTAGAAGTTGTAATACAATCTGATTTGCGGAGCAGCCAGGTCACAATTCATCAGGAAACCGTTGGTGCCATAGAAGTTGTGATCGTAACCGACCTTGCCGAAACGGAAAGCGGCAGTCCAGTGTTTGGTAGCCATCCAGGCAATACCAGGTTGGAGCGTCACGGCATAGTCGCGAGCGTCATCGAGCAGACCGAAATCGCCGCAGAGGTCCACGAACAAAGAGAACTTCTTTCCAATGGTGCCACCCACGTAACGGACATATGGCTGAAGAGCCAGCGTGTTGTTGGTGAAGACCTCATTGGGCACTTCAGTCTTGGTCTGATTGAAACCATAGCCAGCGCCAATGGCAATTTGCCAGTGGCTGTTGAAGGCGTAGCCCACTTCAGGAGCAATGGAGAGATTCATGGAATTCTTTTGGATGCTTGCGCCCAGGCCGCCTCCGACCCATACTTGTGCGTTAGCAGTGAAGATGCCAGCAAAGGCAAGGACTAAGACTAAAAATAACTTCTTCATCATTTGATAGTTTAAGGTTAATAATTAGTTGATTGTTGTCAGGTTTTAAGCCAGGCAGGGATTAGCAATTTCCGTGCCAGATCATTTCTCGATGAAAGCGATGGTCTCGCCCTTGGCGACGCGCTTGCCTTGGTCGGCAGTGGCCTCCACGATCTTACCGGGCCAGAGGGCGTAGACGGGCTCCATGCCGTGTTCGCTGTTGATGGCGCAGAGCAGGTCGCCTTCCTTGTAGACCTTGCCAGGGGCGGGGGCGATGCTCTTGTCGTCGAAGTCGACTTCCCACATCACGATGCCACTCACAGGGGCAACGACGGGCTCGGCATTGGGGTGACGCAGGGCGCGCAGGTCCGGAATCTTGGCCTCACCGCCAGCCTTCTCGAACTTCGCCTTCATCTTGGCTTCCAGCTCTTGGTTGAAACGACGCTTGGCCTCGCCCGACTTGTACTCGCGGTACTGCTTCTCGTGCATGGCAAACTCGAAGAGCTCCTCGTCGTCTTGACCGCGGTCCCAGCCTTCCTTCTTCATCTCTTCGATGAAGTGCGGCAAAGCGTCGGGGTAGTTGTCCTGCGGGTTGCCCGTGAAGAACTCGAGGCCTTTCTTCTTAGCCAGCTCCACGATCTCGGGGGCGAGAGTACCAGGCAGTTTGCCGGCCTTGCCGAGGATCATGTCCCAAGCGGCGGGGTCGATGCTGGTTTCGTATCGCGGCTCGCCCTTGCTCAAGGCGAAGAGGTTCATCAAGGCAATATTCTTGGTGTACTGGCTGAACGGTGTCACCAAAGGTGGGTTACCGAGTTTCGGCCAGATGTCCTGCACCTCCTGGAAGAGCTCGACGAGCATCTCATCTTCGCTCAAGGTGGGCAGACCTTGCTTCTCGCGGTTCATGTTGATGGCGGCGTGTACCGGCTTGAGGTCGGCCATGAGCGAGCCCATCATACCGCCCGGCAGACCGCAGCCCACCAGCAGCGAGTTGATGTAACGGTTGCGCGGGTCGATCCAGTAGCCAAGGAAGTCGTCCATGAAGCTCTGGGTCATGCTGCGGGCAGCCATGTAGGTCTTCATGTCGATGTCCTTCACGAGGAAACCAGCATCCTTCAGCATGGCTTGCACGCTGATGACGTCGGGATGGACAGTGCCCCACGACAGCGGCTCCATGGCCACGTCGACATAGTCGCAGCCAGCCTTGCAGACCTCGAGCATCGAAGCCATCGAGAGGCCCGGGGTGGTGTGGCCGTGGTACTGTACCTTGATTTCGGGGTGTTGTTTCTTGATGTGCTCAACGATACGACCCAAGCTGACGGGGCGTCCCACACCGGCCATATCCTTAAGAGCAATTTCCTTTGCGCCAGCCTCGATGAGCTTGTCGGCGATACCCATATAATACTCTGCGGTATGCACCTGCGAATAGGTGATACTCATGGCAGCTTGCGAGATCATGCCAGCTTCATTGGCCCACTTAATGGATGGGATGATGTTGCGTACATCGTTCAATCCGCAGAAGATACGGGTGATGTCGACGCCTTGGGCTTTCTTTACCTTATACATAAGCTGACGTACGTCGGCAGGGACGGGGTTCATTCTCAGGGCGTTGAGGGCACGGTCGAGCATGTGGCACTCGATGCCGCCTTTATGCAGTGCTGCCGTGAAAGCACGGACTGATGGGTTCGGGTTCTCGCCATAAAGCAGGTTGACCTGTTCGGCGGCACCGCCGTTGGTCTCCACACGGTCGAAGCAACCCATGTCGATAATCAAAGGAGCAATCTTTTCCAATTGATCCTTACGAGGCACATATTTGCCTGACGACTGCCACATGTCGCGGTAGACCAGGCTGAATTTTACTTCTTTCTTGCTCATATTTAGTGTTTTTTATACCTTATTTATTTGGGACTGCAAAGGTACGATTTTTCAATGAATTAAACTCAAAAAAGCACTTTTACTTTGTCAAACTTTTGTAATTTTGCAATCGTATGATTAAAGAGAAGAGGACTTTTATGAAAACAAACAAAAATAGGGGTAATAATGCCTTATTGATAATGCTTGTAACAAGTCCTATCTGGATTATTCCGTTAGCGTTGCTTGTGGATTATTTAGATGAAAGATACTCAGCTCCAAAAGTGGAGAAGGTGTATAATTATCCAAGGTATAAATATCCAGATGATACCATTTTAGCTCACCCGGAAAGAATCCCTAAAAAAGGAGAATCGATTATGCCAAGGGTAAATAGCTATGATGGGAACAATGGAGTAGTCTTAACTTTTCCTGGTGATCACAAGATAAATACCAACCTTTCTTCAGAGGAAATCTTAGAACAATTAGACCTTGATTATCAAGATGTCTATGATTACTATGGTGGGGCTGAGGAATTATACTAATCTGTCTTATCTTCATTAATATTAAACTGACATGAAAAAGAATGATTCAACTATTGTAGAAGGCTTTCCTCCACTAATGTGTCATGAGCCTCGAGTATTGATTTTGGGAACAATACCAGGGAAGAATTCTATTAGTGCCAATGAGTATTATTATGATAATAGCAATCGGATGTGGAAGATGTTGGCAAAATTAGCAAAACAAAAAATGCCTACAAATTACACCGAGAAAAAATTGTTATTAGAACATTTGCATGTCGTACTTTGGGATTATTATCAGTTTGTTGAGCGAACTAATGGCACGGATAAAGGTATCCTAGAAGGAATTCCAAACGATATTGTTGGTTTTGTTAGAAAAAATCCGACTATAACAAAGGTTGCCATAAATGGTTATGGAAAATACAAGGAGTTTGGAGAAAAACTACAAAAACAGTTCGGACAATCCATCAAAGTGTTTCGTTTGCCAGAAACAAGTGGTCTCAACGCTTCTTGGACTTTAGAAAAACTGTGTAAGGAATGGAGCGTCGTGTTTGAACTATGACCTATTGAAGCTTTAGTTCTTTCGAATTTGCAATTCGAAAGCATTGAATATCAGCATTTTTAATGCGAAAACAAGAAAGACCAAAAAGAGGGCGCGGCAATCATGTCGCGCCCTCTCTTTACACTGTCGCCAGTTCTCGTCCCACGGCATGAATCGTGTCGAGAATCAAGGCCATTCGGGCTTTGCTGGCGTTTTTCTTGCCACTGATATATTGTGCCATCAAGCTTTGCGAGATGCCCATGCGGCGTGCCAGTGCAGACACGTTCAGTTCAGGATGCGTCATGAAGAGTTGATAAAGAGCTGTCGGTTCTTTTTTTTCAAAGAAACCCTCAAAACTCAAATCTTCATCCAGCTCTTCCCAATGGATTCCAAATTCATCTGTCGTGAAATCAACAAGTTGTTCTTTCGTGGCGTAGCGCAAACGAGGATAGTCTGCAAAAAGTTCGCAGGCTTCCTTACCTTCATCGGTTCTAATCCATACGGCTGTCTCCGTCAGCCAGACTTTTTCTATTTTCATCGTTTTACTTCCTTTCTCATTTGTTATTGTTGAAAAACATGTTCCAGTGTTTGGCGATTGTTTCCACATTCTCCTCAATTATGGCCTCAATCATCTTCAGTTCTGTCGGTTTGAAACCTTGGTTATCTACAAGTTCAACAGGAAATAGGTTGAATTTGGCTTTGGCTCCTCCTTTAATGACATGTACATGTATGGGGGTATGGTCATTGGAGTAGAACAAGAATCGGTATCCAAACAAAATAAATATCGTTGGCATAGTTTTTTATTTTTCTGCAAAAATAGGTAATAATTTTATTACCTGCAATTGTTTTTGTGTTTTTTTCAAAACAGAAAACAAATAGAGGACGTACCTTAGTAGGCACGCCCTCTATTATGTTGGTTTGTAAAGACGTAGCGCGCTACGTCTCTACAAATGTCCAATACAATTAGAACAATCCTTCAAGGATGTTGTCTTCCACCAAATTCGGCATAGTGACCTTCAGTTTAGGCTCAGCCTCCATGGCGCGCTTGATGGCGAATGTGGCGCCTTCGTTTCGGGCCCAGTTGCGGCGGGCGATACCATTGTTCACGTCCCAATGCAGCATGCAGTGGAGTCTGCGGTCAGCATCGGCGCTGCCGTCGAGGACCATGCCGAAGCCGCCGTTGATGACTTCGCCCCAGCCTACGCCACCGCCGTTGTGGATGCTCACCCATGTGGCACCACGGAAACCGTCGCCGATGACGTTCTGCACAGCCATGTCAGCAGTGAAGCTTGAGCCGTCGTAGATGTTGGAGGTCTCCCGGAACGGGCTGTCGGTGCCAGAGACATCGTGGTGGTCGCGACCCAAGACGACGGGACCGCTCAAACGACCGTCAGCGATGGCCTTGTTGAACTCGGCTGCAATCTTGGTGCGGCCTTCGCAGTCAGCGTAGAGGATACGGGCTTGCGAGCCAACGACAAGGTGGTTCTCCTGTGCGCCACGGATCCACTGGATGTTGTCGCGCATCTGCTGCTGAATCTCGGCGGGAGCGGTCTTGGCGATGTTTTCCAACACCTCGCAGGCGATGTCGTCGGTGACGGTGAGATCCTCGGGTTTGCCTGAAGCACACACCCAACGGAAGGGACCGAAGCCGTAGTCGAAGCACATCGGGCCCATGATGTCCTGCACATAGGAAGGATAACGGAAGGTGCCGTCGGCTTTCATGATGTCGGCACCAGCGCGGCTGCTTTGCAGCAGGAAGGCGTTGCCGTAGTCGAAGAAGTACATGCCCTTGGCAGTCAGCTTGTTGATGGCGGCCACATGGCGGCGCAAAGAAGCCTGCACCTTTTCCTTGAACAATTCAGGATTTTCAGCCATCATGGTCTTCGACTCCTCAAACGACTGTCCGACAGGATAGTAACCACCTGCCCACGGGTTATGGAGCGAGGTCTGGTCGGAGCCAAGGTCGACGTGGATGTCGTGTTCGGCAGCATACTCCCAGAGGTCCACCACATTGCCTTGGTAGGCATAGCTGCGGGCTTCCTTCTTGGCGATGCTGGCGTTGACGTGCTTGAAGAGTTCTTCGATGTTGTCGTACACCTCGTCGACCCAACCTTGGTCAAAGCGTTTCTGTGTGGCAGCTGGGTTGATTTCGGCGGTGATGCTCACCACACCGGCGATGTTACCGGCCTTGGGTTGGGCACCGCTCATGCCGCCAAGGCCGGCGGTGATGAACAGCTTACCAGCTGTGCCGCCGCCTTGCTTGCGGGCTGCGTTGAGCACGGTGATGGTGGTGCCGTGGACGATGCCTTGGGGTCCGATATACATATAGGAGCCGGCGGTCATCTGACCATATTGTGTCACGCCGAGGGCGTTGTAGCGCTCCCAGTCATCGGGTTTGCTGTAGTTCGGGATCATCATGCCGTTGGTGACGACCACACGTGGGGCATCTTTATGTGACGGGAACAATCCCATCGGGTGACCGCTGTACATGGCCAGGGTCTGGTCTTCATCCATGTTGGCGAGGTACTGCATCACGAGGCGGTATTGTGCCCAGTTCTGGAAGATAGCGCCATTGCCACCGTAGATGATAAGCTCGTGCGGATGCTGAGCCACGGCAGGGTCGAGGTTGTTCTGGATCATCAGCATGATGGCCGCGGCCTGCTTGCACTTGGCAGGATATTCCTCGATCGGGCGGGCGTACATCTTGTAGGACGGACGGAAACGGTACATGTAGATGCGGCCGTATTTCTCTAACTCCTCGGCAAATTCGGGGGCCAAAGTGGCGTGGAACTTGGCAGGGAAGTAACGCAAAGCATTGCGAATGGCGAGCTTCTTCTCGGCCTTCGTCAGGATGTCCTTGCGCTTGGGCGCATGGTTGATGGTGGTGTCGTAAGGCTTCACTTCCGGCAGTTCATCGGGGATGCCGGCGAGGATTTCTTTCTGAAAATCGTTGAGTGCGTTCATTATTGTTGAATGTTGATTAACTTCGTTGAAATGATAATTCGGCGTTAGCCAATCTTCGATTTGTTTAATCGTTGAATTGTTTAGTTGTTGATTTTGATGCGCTTTGCGTCATTGACTCCGTCGAATGCAGAGCATTTGCGAGGAGGAACGACGAAACAATCCAGAGTAAATAGGTTTACTAGACTGCTTCGTGCCTCGCAGTGACGCGAAGCCACCCAAATTTGGCTGCAAAATTAGGGAAATTTTCATCATTTTTTCGTAAATTCATTTGTTCTGCCATAAAAATTACTATTTTTGCAACCGAATTGGCTCGCCAGTTCGTAACATATTGACCATTAGAAGCGTTATGCTTCCTTGTACTTGAGAACGTCGGAAATTTTCAAGTCCAATAATAAAGGAGGTTGTATAATGGCTTCACGTTGTTATAGCGTGTAGCTGTTATTACATTCTTTATTATAGGTAATCCGACGACCTTCAAGTACGATGTGATATTACACAGCACACGCTTCTTTTGTTTGGTGTGAAAACATAGTTAACCTATTGTATAGCAATTAATTAAAACTAACACAAGCAAAAGATGAAACAAAAAGAAAACAGCCTCAAAAGGCAAGTCTATGTGGCTCCTAAAATGGAAGTCATCGGAATCGAATCGCAAACGGTCTTGTGCGGCTCAGGCATGCGCGGCAACAGCACCGAAGGCGTCACCACGACAGGCTTCGACTGGTAAAATTTTAATTATTGGAAAAAACGAACAAAACAACAACAGACAATGAAAAGAAACATCTTGAAAATCATGACACTCTGCACCGTGGCCGTCTTGGCGCTGGCCTCGTGCAAGAAAGATAACCAACCGCAAGCCAACGTGCCCGAGAACGGCTTCCTCGCCACCGTAGAAGCCAACCAAGGCAACGGCAGCCGCACCCACCTCGTGGGCACCGAAGTACAGTGGAACGCCGACGACCAGATCGTGGTGCGCAACGCCAACGGCACCTCGGCGACCTTCAGCCTGAGCGCTGGCGAAAACACCATGAATGGCACCTTCCTCAGCAGCCAGAGTGGCGACGACTTCTTCCACCCCAGCTACACGGCCATCTACCCCGCCGCCGAGGGTAACACCATCACCGGCGAGGGCGCAGCCACCTTCACGCTGCCTGCCACACAGAGCTATGTGGCGAACAGCTTCGCCAATGGCGCCATGCCGATGATGGCGGTCTCCGACGAACAGACGTTGGAATTCAAGAACGCGCTGGGCGGCATCTGCTTCCCGATGACGGGTAGCCAGACAGTGACGCGCCTCGTGCTGACCTCCAACAGCGCCAGCGACAACCTCAGCGGCGTGTTCTCGGCCGACTACAACAATGGTGAGCCCACCTTGACCTGCACCACAGGCAGCGGCAACAGCATCACCCTCGACTGCGGTGCAGGCGTGACCCTCGATGCCACCACCGCCACCGATTTCATCATCATGGTGCCTGCAGGCTCGCTGGCCAACGGCTTCAAGCTGGAGGCCTACAACGGCGAGGAGAAGATCTTCGAGAAGACGAACGACGCCAACCTGGGCGAGAGCTTCATCCCCCGCAGCGTGATTAGGAAAGTGAACAACCCGCTTGAGGTGGTTGAACCTACCACAGGCCTCACTTTCGAGGCCAAGGCTGCCAACTCGACGGTGAAATTTACGGCGGCCAACATCACGCCTGCCATCACGATGGAGTACAGCACCGACGGCATCACTTGGAATGAATACACCTCGGGCACGGTCATCACCTTGGCCAATGTTGGCGACAAGGTGATGTTCAGAGGCGACAATGAAACGCTTGTCAATCTGAGTGGTAGTGTTAGCTTTTTCTCTAACACGGGTGAGTGCTATGTCTACGGCAATGTGATGAGCCTACTCGACAAGGAGGCCTTGACTACTGCGGTGCCGTCTTATGCGTTTTATGGTTTGTTTAATAATAACCATCACATCTATAACCACCCCGAATATCCTATCGTGCTTCCCGCCACAACGCTGGCCGATGGTTGTTACGCTTATATGTTCCGTGGTTGCGTATATTTGACAGAGGCTCCTGCGCTTCCCGCCACGACTTTAAAAGAGGGTTGTTATTTTGCTATGTTCTCTCAATGCTTCAGTTTGACGACGGCTCCCGAACTTCCCGCCACCACCCTTGCTGACTATTGCTACGTGGAAATGTTCTCAAGTTGCGAAAGTTTGACGACTGCCCCCGAGTTACCCGCCACGACGCTGGCAAAACAATGTTACGCGGCAATGTTCGCAGGTTGCAGTGGTTTGACGACTGCCCCCGAGTTACCCGCCACGACGCTGGCAGAAGAATGCTACTCTGACATGTTCTATCAATGCTTCAGTTTGACGACGGCTCCCGAACTTCCCGCCACGACGCTGGAGAGGGCGTGCTATGAATATATGTTCCAAAGTTGCACATCATTAACTACTGCGCCAGAGCTTCCAGCTACTACTTTGAAAGAGAGTTGTTATTATGGAATGTTCATTAGTTGCACCAGTTTGACGACGGCTCCTGAGCTTCCCGCCACGACGCTGGTAGATCAATGCTATCACGTGATGTTCACTCATTGCACCAACCTCAACTACATCAAGTGTCTCGCCACTAACGTTGATGATGGGGGAACGTTAAATGCATTGGGTGGTTGGGTCGAAGGCGTGTCGTCAACGGGCACTTTCGTCAAGCATCCTTCCGCAACTTGGAGCACTGGCGTTAGTGGCATCCCCTCTGGTTGGACGGTGCAGGATGCTTCGCTTTAAGCGGAGAATGTATAACCCGTTTTCCCGAATTTTCAATATTTAATTCGTTTGTATTCAATGGAATGGCCTCCGCTTGCGGCTGGGCCATTCCTTTTTTTTGTCGGAAGGTGTGGATATGAGCATTTGCCATGCGCAAATGAATGATGCGGCTGCCGTGGTACGACACCCCTACAGCCCGGGCGTTGTAGGGCTGTCACATTGACTCGCTTCGCATCGTCGAATCTATCGATTTGTGGCAGCCGTAAAATTGCATTGTGTCATAAAACATCACCCAGCCAATAAAAAAACGTTGTGCGCCTTCGCCCAAAAAACAAAAAAGTTGCGATGTTGACAAATATGTTTATTTTTGCAAGCGGAAAGAATAGAATAGAAAAGATGCTCAAAGCTTACTGGACAGCTGCATGTGATGAAGTGCTCCATACATTCATGAACACAAACGACAGTCCGATGTCGGAAGATCATGGGTCTCCTCTTTATGAGGATGTAATGTTGACTGGTATTGCGGTTTAATGACTTCTTCGATGAAACGAAATGTTACATTTTTGTTATACTTTATGATGCCCTTTGTGGCATTATCACAAAATACAATAAACCAAGAATATAAACTAGCTTTCCAATCCGCATACCAAGCCTGCCCCGGCATCCCTCAAGGGCTGCTGGAAGCCATCTCTTTCACCAATACGCACTGCAACCACCTTACCGATGAGAACTACTTCCACGAGGGTCCCGATGCCATGCCGCGTGCCTATGGTTTGATGGGCTTGGTGAAGGACGGCAAAGGCTATTTCCGCGAGAACCTGCACCTTGTGGCTGAATTGTCGGGCATTACGGAGGCGGAGATTTTGGAGAGCCCGGAAAAGAATGTGTTGGCTTATGCCAAGGCTTTCGAGCGATTGGCCAAAACAAGCGAGGCCAAGGAAATCAACGGCTATCTTTCTGTCATTCAGATGCTATCGGAGTTGCCAGTGGGGGAGGAGAAGGACGTGTATCCCATGCAGTCGATGTTGTATTCGGTCTGCCTTTTCTTGAACGATGCCGAAAAAGCTGAGCAATTTGGCTTCAAGCAGTATCATATCGACCTGACGGCTACCTTCTCGGAAAACATCGAAATGCTTACCGCTCCAGGGCTGAGCGTCAGTCGTGGCCCCGACTATCCCTTGGCCATCTGGGACCCTGCCCCAGAGTGTAACTATAGTGAACGCAACAATTCGGTGAAAGCCGTGGTGATACACTATACCGAAGGCTCCTATGCCGGCTGCATCAGCTGGTTCAAGAACTGCGACGCCAGTGTCTCGGCGCATTATGTCATCCGCTCTTCCGACGGACAGGTGACGCAGATGGTGCGAGAGTCGGACAAGGCCTGGCATGCCCGCAACGCCAACCCTTATACCATTGGCATAGAGCATGAGGCTTATGGTAACATCTGGAGCTTCTTCACGGACGCGATGTACCAGTCTTCGGCCAATCTGGTTCGCGATATCTGCTCGCGCTATGCCGTCATCGATGGGCACCGCACCTTCTATCGCGACACCTTGGACAACGGCACCTGTCTCAACAACGGCCTGCATGATCTCGGCGGTGAGACGGCCTGCACCAAGATACGCGGCCACCAACACTATCCCGACCAATCGCACACCGACCCGGGGCCGTATTGGGATTGGAACTATTACTACAAACTCATCAACGAAGGCACTCCTGTCACCGTGTTGGAAGGCACCGAAGGCCGCCTCGACCACATGAACTACGGCGACGACGAACGCAGGATTTGGGTGATTCGTGGCCCGGAGGAGTCTGTCATCGAATTGGATTTCAGTAACTTCGGCTTGGAAGCCAACTACGATTTCCTTTGGATTTACGACGGCGACAACGTATATACCCCGAAGATTGGTCGTTGGAACACCCAAAGCCCGGGCAAGGTGAAGGCCTCGGGTAATGTGATGTGCATCGAGTTCCGCTCCGACTGTGCCACCACTGCAGCAGGGTGGGAAGCCTCGTGGCGGGCACTGATGCCACTCCCCCCGACCCCTGAGATTGAAATCGAGGACGGCGTCTATCCCAATCCTACGACAGGCGTGTTCACGGTCCGCACCGAGGAATTGGGCTATGGCAACGTGGCGGTCTATGACCTTTATGGCAACCAGATGGTGCCTCTGATGCGGTATTACCAAAGCATTACCATCGACGCAAGCACTTGGCCCGCGGGTGTTTACATCGTCAACTATGGTGTCCCTGTCGAATTGGGCAAGGTGGTCAAGTTGGTGAAGCTCTGATTGCCCTATGAAACAATAATCGTGACGCTTTTGCGTTCATCAAAGGATTTTTCCTATCTTTGCAACCTATTTCAGAAGGAATGAGAAACAACTCCATCATAAGTAAAGCCTTGCTGCTCCTGTTGGCTTTGTCGTGCTCGGTTTTCGTGAAGGCACAGGAACCCTGCGAAATATCCTGCAGTGCAGAGATGCCCATTTGTAGCGGCTCGGCAGTGACACTTAGCGTACCAAACAATTACCAATACAAGTTCTCATGGTCGCCAGGCGGTCAGACCTTGAACAGCATCACGGTGCATCCCCTTGCTACCACCACCTATCAGGTCGAGATACGGGAAAAGGAGACGGATGAACTGGTGTGCCGCAACGAGATAAAGGTGGAGGTGAAGCCGCGTTTCGTGGTCAACTTCCGTCAGCTGAAGCTCACTTGCAGCAACCACGATGAAGAATACGGCCGCAACGCCCAGGTGATTGCCATAGTCGACAGTCTTGGAAGCGTCTACGAACCGCCTTTCGATTACCAATGGCAGCTCAGCCCTTTGCATATCGCTCCTGGCGAACCGACGTGGGCCATCGGCTTGGAGGCCTACAAATTCTACTACATCAAAGTGACCGACGGTCGTGGCTGCACCCAGCTTGACAGCGTCTCTCTTCGTGCCTTCCCCAATCCCTTGGTTGAGATCAGCACCGACCCGGGCGACACGGTCTACCTGCAGAACCCGCATGTGACCTATGCTTTCGAGAACCTCTCGGCCGACACTTTGGACATCAGCAATTACTTCTGGATCCTCAACCAACAGTACAATATCACTTCGACATCGGAAGAGCCGCGTTTCACTTATGTGGAAACGGGCGATTATACCACCGAATTGAAGGTCTATAACCCCCAAGGCTGCGACACCTCGTATTTCCATACCATCCGCGTGGAGCCCGTGAAGCTGAAGATCCCGAATGTCTTTACGCCCAATGGAGACGGCACCAACGACTATTTCATCATTTCACTCGATAGTGGCAGCGACATGCCTGGAAACGGCGGTGGAAACAGAGATGGCGGTTCTGGTCTGGAATATGAAGACTATGAGCCTTTGAACCGTTACTACGAATCTTCCGAATTGACCATCTTCAACCGTTGGGGACGCGTCGTCTATCATTCCAACGACTATCAGAACGACTGGGATGGTGGTGGATTGGCTGACGGCACGTATTTCTATGTGCTGAAATGCCATGGCTTGAAAAACGATGCCACCTATCAAGGATCGGTCATGATCATCAAATCCCAAAGGCAATGAGAAAATCAATGAGAATAAAACAATTGCTGGCTGTCGCCGTTGTTGCACTGTTCGTGATGACGTCTTGCGGCGAGAAACAGCAGGGAGGCCTCTCCACCGATTTGGTGACCAATCCGAGGTCAGCCACGGAGACCTCCGACAAGCAAGCCGTCATCACTTTCGACAAGGAAGAACACGACTTCGGCTCTTTGCTTCAAGGCGAAGTGGTGACCTATTCCTTCCATTTCACCAATTCGGGCAATGCACCGTTGATCATCAGTGGTGTGGGCTCGAGTTGTGGCTGCACCGTGGGCGACTATCCCCGCGAGCCTATCGCTCCCGGCAAGACAGGAGACATCAAGGTGACCTACAACAGCTCGGGCCACCATGGCTTCCAGAGCCGTGTGCTGACCGTCATGTCAAACACCAACCCGGCCAAGACCGTCCTGCGCATCAAAGGCAAGGTGCTCACCCCAGACCAGTATTAAATCAACAACAATTAAATCACACATTATGAACAACTTATTTATCTTACTCCAAGACCAAGCCCAACCTCAAGCGGGTTCTCCTTGGTCAAGCCTTATCTTCATAGTTCTGCTCATCGTCGTTTTCTGGCTGTTCTTCATCCGTCCGCAAACGAAGAAAGCCAAAGAAGAACAGAAGTACCGCGAGGCTTTGCAGAAGGGCGACAAGGTGGTGACCATCGGTGGCTTCCATGGCAAGGTGGTTCAAGTGAAGGACACAACGGTAGTCGTCTCTATCGCTCCCAATACTGAAGTTGAGTTGGAAAAGAGTGCTATTGTCCCCAACGCAGACTTCCAAGAACATCTCAACAACAAAAAGAGAGAAGCCAGATCTGACGCTGCCACTTATGCTTCTTAGTTTTAATGATTAACCTTTTCAACGGTCGATGAACGGGCTGAATCGTATCAAGCAGAAGGCAGAACGTAAGAACCGAGGTTCTGTCCTTACTTTTCTCATTTTCTTGGCCCTCTCCACCGCGGCATGGTTCCTGGTCAAGCTGTCGGAGAACTATACCACGCAGACGACTTTCAGCATTCAGCTTGTCGAGGTGCCTGCCGACAAATGGATTTCCTCAGAAGCGTTGTCGGCGAAGCTGTCGCTGACCACCGACGGTTTCCATACCCTGGGGTACAAGATGATCCGTGAGCCTAACCGTTTTGTGACCATCCCCTTGGACGAGGTGTCGTATCGTCTCGAAAGCGGCAACACCTATTCCTTCAGCAGCCAGTATGTGGCTGAGCAGGTGGCCGAATTGCTTGACATCAACGCCTCCGACATCACCATGAACGATGCGAGGGTGTATTTCACCATGGACGCGCTGAAGTCGAAGGTGGTGCCGGTGGAGCTGCTGTCCGACATCAAGACGCAACGGCAGTATGGACTCTATGGCATCCCCATGCTCAATCCGTCATCGGTGACCATATACGGTCCTGAGGAAGTCATCGACTCCATTAAGGTGGTGAGGACGGAGCTGCTCTCCATGACCAATGTGAACCAAAGCTTTAGCGCGATGGTGCCGCTCAACCTGCTCGAGGGCCGTATCCGCTCCAACACCAAGGAGGTCGGTGCGGAGGTGCAGGTGGAGCGATACACCGAGATGGATGTCGAAGTGCCCATCAAGATGGATGACAGCCTCAAGATGCGTTTCTTCCCTGAGACCATGTCGGTGAAGTGCCTCGTCGCTATGCGCGACTATGCCTCCATCACCCCCGAGAGCTTCCGTGTGGCCATCGACTTACAACAGCTGAAAGCCATGCAGCCCTTGCTGGACGTGCGCCTCGCCTCATGGCCGCCCACCATCCAAATCCTCAGCACCCACCCCGACAAGGTGGAATACCTCATCGTGCAATGAAGAAGGTCGCCATCACCGGCAACATCGGCAGCGGCAAGTCGTGGGTCTGCGAGTTGTTTAAGCAACATTTGGGCATCCCCGTCTACAACAGCGACATGGCTGCCAAACAGATGTATTTCCTTCCCGATGTGCACAAACAATTGGTCGAGCGTTTTGGTGACGGTTTTTATCTATCTGATAACGAATTAAATAGAAAATATATCGCCGACCTGATTTTCAGCGACGAAACCGCCCAACGTGACTTGGAGGGCATCCTTTATCCCGCTTTGTTTGTTGATTTTGAACAGTGGATGGCCAAACAAGACGCACCATACGTTTTGTTTGAGTCGGCACTGGTTTTCGAAAAGCGTCTGGAAAAACAGTTTGATGTTGTTGTGATGGTGTCGGCCTCAGAAGCAACCCGTTTGCGCCGTGTCATGGAACGCGAACATTGTGATGAAGCCACCGTTAGGGCAAGAATGGCCAAGCAATGGCCAGAGGAAGGTAAGCGTCTGCTTGCCGATTACGTCATCTGGCACGAGAATGACGACGAGGATGATGCGTTGTTGAAACAAATCATGCAGTTGCACAGGTCATTATTCTAAACTTTTTTCTTGTCGGTAAGGTTTTTCTTCGTATCTTTGTGCCAACTCATAAAGTATATGTACAAGATTTATAGATATGGAGAAAGTATTGCTTTTAGGCGATGAGGCCATAGCACAGGGCTTCATCGACGCTGGCGGCTCGGCCATCAACAGCTACCCGGGCACGCCTTCAACCCAAATCACAGAGTATGTCATCAACTCGAAGCAAGCCAAGGAACTCGGCGTGATCGCCAATTGGTGCGCCAACGAGAAGACGGCCCTCGAGGCCTCCATCGGCGTGGCTTACGCTGGCAAGCGTGCCATGACCTGCATGAAGCACGTGGGTCTTAACGTCTGCGGCGACCCCTTCATGAACGCCGCCATCATCGGCACCAAGGGCGTCCTCGTCGTGGTGGCCGACGACCCGAGCATGTTCTCTTCGCAGGACGAGCAGGACAGCCGCTTCTACGGTCACTGGGCCATGATCCCCATGCTGGAGCCTTCGAACCAACAAGAGGCATACGATATGGTGCACTACGGCTACGACCTGAGTGAGCAACTCGGCACGCCGGTGCTCTACCGCATCCCGACCCGTCTGGCCCACAGCCGCGCTGGCGTGGTGCGCAAGCCCGTCCGTCCGCAGAATGAGCTCACCGAGCCCGCCGACGCCAAGTCGTTCGTGCTGCTGCCGGCCAACGCCAAGCGCCTCTATCGCGACCTCATCGACAAGCAACCCGCCTTCGAAGAGGCTTCGGCCACTTCAGGCTTCAATAAGTATTTCGACGGTCCCAAGAAGAACATCGGTATCATCACTACGGGTATTGCCTACAACTACCTGATGGAGAACTTCCCCGATGGCAAGTGCCCCTATCCCGTCGTGAAGATCACGCAATATCCGCTGCCTTACGACATGATCAACAAGCTGTACGACGAGTGCGACGAGATCCTCGTCCTCGAAGACGGTCAGCCGTTTGTTGAGGAGCACATCAAGGGCTTCCTCGGCAAGGGTAAGAACGTTATGGGCCGTCTCGACGAGACCATCCGCCGCGATGGTGAGCTGAACGCCGAAAAGGTCGCCAAGGCCCTCGGCATGGATGTGCCTACCATGTATAAGGTGCCGGAAGTGGTCACCAACCGTCCGCCTGCGCTCTGCCAGGGTTGCCCGCACGTCGACAGCTACAACGCCTTGAATGCCGTCATGGCCAACCATAAGGGTGGCAAGGTGTTTGGTGACATCGGCTGCTACACCTTGGGCTTCAACATGGGTGCCATCAACACCACCGTGTGCATGGGTGCCTCCATCACCATGGCCAAGGGCGCCAGCGAGGTGGGCATCTTCCCGAGCGTGGCTGTCATCGGCGACGGAACCTTCGGTCACAGCGGCTTGACAGGTCTCATGGACTGCGTCAACGAGAAGGCCAACGTCGTGGTCATGATCCTCGACAACGACATCACCGCCATGACGGGCGGTCAGCCTTCGTCGGCACACAACAAGATCCGCCGCATCTGCGAAGGCCTCGGTGTGGAGCCGGAGCACATCCGCGATATCATCCCGCTGCCCAAGAACCACGAAGAGAACGTCAAGATCATCGAGGAAGAGGTGAACTACAACGGCGTGTCGGTCATCATCCCGCACCGCACCTGCATCGTGGAACTCAAGAAACACATGAAGAAATAATTCTGTAGGGACGCATCGCATGCGTCCGCCATTAGGCGTAACGCATTGTTCGGACGCACGCGGTGCGTCCCTACAAACCGAATTTTGAATATTGAATTTTAAATCTTAAATCTAGAAAAATGAAAAAAGATATAGTATTATGCGGCGTGGGCGGCGACGGCATCGTTTCGGTGGCCAAGATCATCTCTGATGCCGCTCTGAATATGGGCATGAACCTGAAACAGTCCGAGATCCACGGCATGTCGCAGCGCGGTGGCTCGGTGTTCTCGCACCTCCGCATCTCCGACAACGAGATCTTCGCCGACGTCATTCCCGAGGGTCAGGCCGACATCATCCTGTCTTCCGAGCCTATGGAAGCCTTGCGTTACCTGCCTTGGCTGAGCAAGGAAGGCTGGGTCATCACCAACAGCGACCCCTTCATTAACATCGGCAACTATCCTGACATGGCTCTGATTGAAGCCGAGTTGGGTAAGTTGGAGCATGTCGTTTCCTTCAATGCCAACGAGATTGCCAAACAGTTGAAGGCCCGTTCCAACATGGTGCTTCTGGGTGCCACGGTGCCTTATCTCGGCATCTCTATGGAGAAGGTCGAGGAGGCCATCGCCCACATTTTTGGCAAGAAAGGCCAAGAGGTCGTCGACCTCAACATCCAGGCTGTGCGTGCCGGTTACGCGCAGGCGACGAAATAAGCCCTGTCGTTGAAACGAAAAATGCCCGATTGGTTTTCCAGTCGGGCATTTGTTTTTATTTCGTTAAGCCATTATGCCTTCATCTTGTTTTTCTTCAAAAACACTGCAAATAGCACCAACCCCAATACTGCGATGGCGGCACCGATGCCATAACCCACGGGACGGGGCAGGATGGAGCCCAAACCACCATCTGCGGCCTTGGCCACGAAGAGGAAACAACCTGTTACCATGGTCATGAAGAGGGCAGGGATGAGGGTGATGAGGTACCACAGTTTGCCTTTGTTCTTGGCCAGATAGACCGAGATGGCCCAAAGCGTCACCGTGGCCAGCACTTGGTTGGCCCAGGCAAAGTAACGCCAGATGAGCTGGAATCCGTTGTTGTCGGCGATGCTGTATACCAAGATGCCAGCAGTGACGGCAAACATGGGCACGGCGATGATGAGACGGTTTTTGATGGGCTTTTGGTCGAAGTGAAGGAAGTCGGCGATGATGAGACGGGCCGAACGCATGGCGGTATCGCCTGACGTGACGGCGGCGCTGATGACGCCCAAGATGGTGATGGTGGCAATCACGGGAGTGAACCAAGTGTCGGCGATGATGCCCACAATGGCAGCACCACTCTTTCCCGTCACGTCCACCACGCTGTCGGGACCAAAGAAATAGGCGGCTGCTGCGGCCCAGATCAAGGCGACGATGCCTTCGGTAATCATGGCACCGTAGAAAATCGGACGACCTTGCTTCTCATTGACCATGCAACGCGCCATGAGCGGCGACTGCGTGGCGTGGAAACCTGAGATGGCACCACAGGCGATGCTGATGAACATCATCGGGAAGATGGGATTGTTGGGGGCATCGGGGTGACGGTTTTGCAGGCCACTCCACAACTCAGGGATCTCAGGCTTGTAGATGAGGAAGGCAATGAAGATGGCCACAGCCATGCCCAGCAGAAGGATGCCAAAGATGGGGTAGATCTTGCCAATGAGTTTGTCGATAGGCAGCAGCGTGGCAATCAGGTAATATGCAAGGATAATGATGATCCAGATGTATGGATTCCAGCCTTGGGTGAAGTGGGCGTTGAGCAGCGTGGCAGGTGTGCTGACGAACACCACACCGACCAAAATCATCAAGATAATGGTGAAGGCACGCATCACCTGCTTGGCGCCATTGCCTAGATAGGTGCCATGAATCTCGGGCAGACTAGCTCCCTTGTCACGTAACGAAATCATACCTGCCAGATAGTCGTGGACTGCACCGGCGAAGATGCTGCCCAACACGATCCACAGGAAGGATGCCGTGCCGAACTGTGCACCCATGATGGCGCCGATGATGGGGCCGACTCCTGCGATGTTAAGGAACTGGATGAGGAAGATACGCCAAGGCTTCATCGGCACGTAGTCAACGCCATCGGCCATGGTGGTGGCGGGTGTGGCGCGTTGCGGGTCGACGCCGAAGAGTTTCTCAACAAACTTTCCGTAGATAAAGTAGCCGAGGATGAGGACGGCCAATGCGATAAAGAATGTAATCATGGTTTATTCTTTTTTACTGCCAAATTCCATCAGCCAAGCTTTCAAGAACTCATCGATATTGCCATCCATAACGCTCTGTACGTCAGAGGTCTGGTAGTTGGTCCGGTGGTCTTTCACACGGCGGTCGTCGAAGACGTAGGAGCGGATCTGGCTGCCCCATTCGATCTTCATCTTGCCTGCCTCGATCTTGTTCTGCTCTTCCATGCGGTGACGCATCTCGCGGTCGTAGAGTTGTGACTTCAAGAGACGCAAGGCGTTCTCACGGTTCTTGGGCTGGTCGCGGGTTTCGGTGTTCTCGATGAGGATTTCCTCTTCCTCGCCCGTGTAGGGGTCCTTGTATTGGTAACGCAAGCGCACACCCGACTCGACCTTGTTCACGTTCTGTCCACCGGCACCGCCGCTGCGGAAGGTGTCCCACGACAGACGCGACTGCTCGACAACAATCTCAATGGTGTCGTCGACGAGCGGGGTGACAAACACCGAGGCGAACGACGTCATGCGTTTGCCTTGGGCGTTGTATGGGCTGACACGCACCAGGCGGTGCACGCCGTTCTCGCCTTTCAGGTAACCGTAGGCATAGTCGCCTTCGAGTTTCATCGTCACTGACTTGATGCCAGCTTCGTCGGCTTCCAAAAGGTTGGAGATGGTGAGCTTGTATTTGTGGTTTTCGGCGTAGCGCATGTACATACGCATGAGCATCTGTGCCCAGTCTTGGGCCTCGGTGCCGCCCGCGCCCGCGTTGATCTTCAGCACGGCGCTCATCGGGTCGGCCTCTTCGCGCAGCATATTCTTGAATTCCAGGTTCTCCACAATCTGGAGAGTGGCGTTGTACTGCTCGTCCACTTCCTCCTCGGTGGCCTCGCCTTCCTTGGCGAAGTCGAAGAGCACGGTGAGGTCGTTGCCGGCGTCCTCGGCTTCCTTGTAGCCGTTGAGCCAGCCTTTCACCTCACGCACTTTCTTCATGGTTGCCTCGGCAGCCTTGGGGTCGCTCCAGAAAGCTGGGTCCTGTGTCTTTTCGTCTAATTCTTGGGCTTCGATGGTGCGACGATCCACGTCAAAGATACCTCCTCAAGGCATCAATCCTCTTACATAATTCTTTCAGTTGGTCTTGGGTGATCATATTAATAAGGTGTATGTTATTTCGGGCTGCAAAGGTAAGAAATTTCTTTGAGCTTGTAATAAATCACTACCTTTGCTGTCTAACATGATGAACGTTGCAACGAAAAACGCATTATGAACAACGACAAAGAACATCAGTTTGAACTTTTGGTGCGGCAGCATAAGCGGACCATCTACACGGTGTGCTACATGTTCTCGCACGACAAGGCCGAAATCGACGACCTGTTTCAAGAGATTTTGATCAGGCTATGGAACGGCTTCGACACCTACGAGGGTCGCAGCGATGCGAGGACTTGGATCTACCGTGTGGCGCTCAACACCGCCATCAACCAGGACAGAAAGGAACGCCGTCGCATAGAGACGGTGCCGCTGACGGTGGACATCGACCCCTACGAGGCCGACAATCCCAAGACAGAGCAGGTGCGCAAGCTGCACGACCTAATCTCGCAACTGGAGCTTATTGATCGGAGCCTCGTCCTGCTGTGGCTGGAAGGCATCAGCTATGATGAAATCGGTGCCATCATCGGCATCACGCCCAACAATGTGGGGGTCAGGCTCATGCGCATCAAGGAAAAACTGGTGAAAATGTCGAAAAACGAATGAAAGGGAATCATCATGGAACAACAAGAAAACAATAACCTCTCCGAGCTTGAGCAGCTGAAACAACAGTATGAAACGCTGAAAGAGCAGTTCGACCAACAGGAAATCGTCAACGACAGGCTGATGAAGTCGTCCATAAAGAGCAATGTGGATTTCTTCATGCGCTACCGTTGGAAACAATATATACTCTATCCGGTTGCGGTCCTCGTGGGCCTGTTGGTCGTCAAATGGGATTTTGGTAACGAACTCTCATTGAGGCTGTTTTGGATAGCCTACTGTTTGTTGGGTTTTGCCTTTGAATTGTGGATGCTGAGAAAACTGCACGTCAAAACTCTGGAGAACAACGACTTGCTGACGCTCTCCAACCAAGCCCGAAGCTTCAAGGTGTTATACACTGTGTTTGTGATCCTTAGTGCCGTTCCGATGTTAATTCTGTCTGTCGGCTTGTTTTTCCATGCCGGATACGATCATCTTCCGAGCTTTGAATCGCTTCTCGTGGTGTTTGCTGTTTTGCTGGCGATTTTTTTGAGTGTGGGAATAGCTGATATACGCCATAAGACCAAACATTGCAACGAAATAATCCATCAAATAGAGGCTTCCGAGTTTACAGAATACAAGAAAACTGGTTTCAACAAGAAGCAAAAGTGGTTCTTCGTCGCCATGGTTGTTGCTTTCCTCTGCTTTGATGTTTGGACTTACATGATTGTGGCTTCGCATAAGAAACTGCCGCCTATGTGGCACACCATGCAGTTTGTAAGGGAAGCAGGTGACTTATCAACAGAAGGAAAATTGGAATTCTGGGAAGTCTATTCCGATACGCTTGTGACCGAGGAAGATGTCCCAGTCGTGATGGAAAACTGGCATGTTTGCGATTCTTTAGTGGTGATGAAGAGCAAAGAATCGAGCTTCGAGATGGGGCTGGATAAAGAAAGCTACCATGTTTGGAAAAATGAGGATGATTCGGGACATCAAATGAGGCTCTATGCGCTGAAGAAGACTACGCTTGAAGGCCCAGCCATCAGTTCTGAGGTGATGGGAGGCAAACCCATGGTGGCGTATGTGGAATTTACCTATCCACGTAGATATCCCAACACCGAACCTGTGCCGATATATGTGTTTCTGACTTCTGAGACGCGCCAACTCTGGTACCGATTTACCACCGAAATCGCAGGTCAACGGACAGCGATTGTCATGGATGACGTCGTGATCCAAGACTGGCAGGTGATGTGTGGCATCGATAATGGCAAGTTCATGATCACGAGAGAATGGTCATCGAAAGAGGAAGTGGAGGCCTTCTGCGAACAATTGATAAAGCAGTAAATATAAAATATCAAGCATATCGTCGAATTCTACAAATTATCAACTATGAAAAAAGTTATTATTATTGTTTTGGCACTTGTCGTTGGCGTTGCCTTCAAGACTCATGCACAAATCCTGTATCGCATTTCTGGCAATGGCCTTGAAGCACCTAGTTATATTGTCGGCACTTACCATTTGGCACCTGCTTCGTTCGCTGATAGTATTCCGGGTATGCGACAGGCCATAGAAGAAACTACTCAAGTTTGTGGTGAATTGGATATGATGGATGTTTTCAAACCCGAGAACGCCGCTCGCATGTTGCAGTCGCAGATTTTGCCAGAAGGGGTCACACTATCCTCGCTACTCACCTCCGAACAGCGTACACGTCTCAATGCTTTGTTGCTTGAGGTATTGGGCACGAATCTAGATGATGAGGCTTATGCCGCTCAAGTGGAAAAGATGAAGCCTGTAGTTCTCTCCACCACGCTCTCCCTGGCAGCCTTCATGAAGAAGACGCAGTCATTCAATCCCATGGAACTGCTTGATAGTTATTTTCAGGTGCATGCCTTACAGAACGGCAAAAGTGTCAAGGGGTTCGAAACCGTTGATTTCCAGATGGAAGTGCTCTACGGAGGAGAACTGCCAAAGCAGGTGAATGATCTTATGTGTATGGTGGACCACTTTGAGGAGAGCACAAAACTGGTCGATCGGATCACGGATGCCTATTTCTCGCAAGATCTTCAAAGGTTGGAAGCGGTATTAGAGGAAGAGCTTGATGGTGAATGTGGTGGTTCCCCAGAGGATGAGGCTGCCTTAATCGATAATCGTAATCACAACTGGATCAAAATGATGCCTGAAATTATGGCAGAGCAACCAACACTCTTCGCCGTTGGTGCCGGACACCTTTGCGGGGAGCAAGGCGTACTGAAACTTCTCGAAGGATTAGGCTATGTTGTCGACGGCGTAAAATAGCGGAAAAGAAATAAATCGAAAAAAACTCAACTTTTTTCTTGACTTATTCAAAAAAGTTGTACTTTTGCAGTGTCCTATTAAACTAATACACTAAAACAAATCAATTTTCAATCTGCCATGGAAATGTTGAAAAAAATTCTTCAGTGAGTAATAATTCCGTTTTAATTCCGTTATTTGGTCAAATCAAGCACAAAAATTCATCTTATTCAATCTCTACTACCATGAAACATCTCTTATTATTTGTTGCATTATGCGTTGGTGTCATCACTCCTGCATGGGCACAAAACAAGGTGACGGGAACCGTCGTCGAAGAAGCCACCGGAAAAAGTATTCCCTTTGTCAATGTGGGTCTGTTTCGCCAAGCCGACAGTGTCTTCGTGAGCGGTGCAGCCACCGACGACAAGGGCTTGTTCGAATTGCTGGCACCCAACGGCGACTATCGTTTGGTGGTCTCGGCCATAGGTTTCCAGACTTTTGAGCAGATGGTGGCCGTCAGCGGCAACCAAGACCTCGGCAAGTTGCAACTCAAGGAAGGCTCCACCCGCCTTGATGAAGTGGTCGTCACCGAGCGTCGTCCACTTTTTGCCGTGGAAGGGGAGAAGACCATGTATAACGTGGCCGAAGACCCCAGCATCCAGACGGGTACGTTGTCGGATGCCTTGCAGAACGCGCCTGGCGTGAGCGTCGACGTGGAAGGCAACATCACCCTGCGCGGTACCTCGAGCGTTGAGGTATGGATCAACGATAAGCCTTCGCACATGACCGCCGAGAACCTCAAGACCTACATCCAGACCTTGCCTGCCAACAGCATCGACCATGTGGAGGTCATCACCAACCCCTCGGCACGCTATGGCTCGAATGCTGACGGCATCATCAACATCGTCACCAATGCCAGGGTGCAGAAAAACGAGTTCTTCAGCTTCGGCGTGAACGTTTCCACAAGTCCTTACATCGAACCTTGGGCATCCTATGTTTGGTCGAACGAAAAATTGACGATCAACGCCTACCTCAGCGGCGATTTCTCCAATTGGAGAGGCAATGCCTTTACGGACCAGTCGCTGTACAACGCCAACGGACAACTTGCCAACCATGAAATCGATACCATGCTTTTCAATAATAAGATGTATGGCGCGGGAGGCTTCTTTAGCCTTGACTATGAGATTGATACAGCCAATAGCCTGAATTTCTGGTTCAGTGGCTGGCCAAGTTGGGGACCTAACTCCAATAAAACCTCCATGCTCAGAGAGGAGTTTCTGCCCAATGCTTTGGTTACCAACATGACTGAAACCACTGATGCTCAAAACCTGCACGCCTTCGCAGACTATGGCTTGTATTACCAGCACAAATTCAACAACGAGGGCCACAACCTTTCCATCAGCATCAACGGGATGAGTTTCGGAGGCTTTAACGGTGGTGAAGTGAGGAGGGTGTTCACCTCGCCCATTGACTACACCCGCGTGTTGCGCCAGAATAGCATCTACCGCTCCACGGGCGTGGAAGGCGAAATCGTCTATAATCTTCCTTATTCCGAAAACGGTGAGATCTCGATGGGCTACACCATAGGTTACGACCCGGAGCGCCGGAATCTCGTCACCGATTCCATCGTTGACGGCGAGTGGGTGAACGATGCCTACCGTACTTACGATGCCAAGTTCGTTGACTTTAATAATGAGGTGTTCCTTACCTTGCAGCACAAGTTCGGAGGCTTTACGGTGAAGCCGGGCATACGTTTCGTCAGCGAACTGGTTAGTGGTGAATACCCCTACAACCTTCCTGGCGATACCATCAATTATAACTTCAGGAAGCACTTCTTCAGCCTGCGGCCTTCGTTGCACCTGTCGTACCGCACCAAGTCGATGCACAACTTCAGCCTGAGCTACACGCGTCGCATCGCTGCCCCTGGAGCTGAGAAGTTGAGTATGTTCCCCATGTATCATGAGGACAGCTATAGCAGTGGCAATCCTGATCTGGATCGCGTCTTCACCAATGCTTTCGAGGCCGGTTGGACCAAATATTGGGACAGCTTCGGTTCCATTGGACTATCGGCCTATTATCGCGGCAAGAGCAACGAAATCAATGAGATAGAGGTCTCTAGATACCATTGGCTCTATGGTCGCGTGGTGCCTTACAGCTATCCCGTCAATGTGGGCAAGAGTCATACTGCGGGTCTTGAATACAACATGATGTACCGCCCGAATGGTTTCTTCAACCTGCGTTTCTATGCCAACCTGTACGATTCCTACATCAAGACGGAATACGAAGGTCAACCTTATGAATTCGAAAAATGGTCCTACAGTTTCCGCCTGAACATGTGGGCCAAGCTTTGGAACAAGTTGGAGATTACGGCTTCGAGTTATTACATGTCGCCTACTCAAACCCTCTTCGCCGAACGTCATGGCTATTACGGCATCAACGCAGGTCTGCGCGCCGACTTCTTCGACCGCAAGTTGTCGGTCTTCGTCAACGCGAACGACATCTTCAACTGGAACAGCTTTGGAGAGACGAACTACAGCCCGTATATGCAATCCAACTCTAGCTACAAATACAACAGCCGCAGTATCGCCGTTGGCGTGACCTTCCGTTTCGGTAAGATGGAACTTGAACAGATGGCTCGTCAGGGTGGCGATGGCTCGCAAGGTGCACCCCAAGGCGTAGGTGGGATGTAAGAAAACGACATCTTTTTTCACCAAAGAGACGCGATTTTTCGCGTCTCTTTTTGTTATTTTTCAGTTTTTCGCCACAAAAAATGCCGAATTTCGCCACAAATCGCCGAATTTCGCCACAAAAGCCCCGTTTTGGACACATTTTCCACACGGCATGGTACGATGCTGTACTTTTGCAGCGTTTTAATCAAAATTGAAAACGAGCATTTTTTAATTTAATCGAACCGAAATGAAAATCATTGGAACTGGAAGTGCGTTGCCGTCCCTCACCGTCACCAACGACGACTTGGCGACTTTCTTGGACACCAACGATACTTGGATTACGACTAGAACGGGTATCCAGGCACGCCACCTATTATCTACCGAAGATTTGTATGACTTGGCTGTTGAGGCCGCCACGAAGGCCATCAACGCCTCGGGCTTGCGTCCCGACCAGATCGATTTCCTCTTGGTCTCGAACGTGGCCAACCGTCACATCACCCCAGGACTGAGCTGCATCGTGCAGAAACGCATTGGCCTCTCTTGCGCCGGTCTCGACATCAATGTGGCTTGTGCAGGCTTTGTCAACGCCTTGATGCTTGCCGACGGCATGATGAAAGCCGGTCGCGCAAAGAACATATTGATATTGTGTGCCGAGGAGCCTACCAAGTACTGCAACTGGCATGAGCGCGACTGTAGCGTGCTGTTTGGCGACGGCGCCGGTGCCGTGGTGCTGACCGAAGGCAACGCCTTCAAGGATGTGCAGCTCACCATGATCTCCGATCGCGACGTGTTGTATTACGAGCGTGGCATGGAGACCACACCTTTTGAACAGCACTATGTGAAAGGCCAACCCTTGGTGATGAAAGGCAAGGAACTGTTCCGTACTGCCGTCACCGAGTCGGCCAAAGACATTCAGACTATCCTGAAGCGCGCCAACCTCACGCACGAGGACATCAGCTGGTTCTTGCTGCATCAGGCCAACAAGCGCATCATCGAGGGTATCCGCAACATTGTGGGCGGACCCGAGGAAAAATACCCGACCGTCATCGAGAAGTATGGCAATACCTCGTCGGCCAGCATCCCAATCATGCTGGATGAAATGTTGAGAGACAATAAGATTAAAGCAGGCGACAAGATTGTGATGAGCGCCTTTGGTGCCGGCTTCGTGTCGGCTGCCTGCTGGTGGGAATGGGAGTTTTAGTTGAGAGTTTAAAGTTTAGAGTTCAAATGGATAACAATAATAGAAGAGTAGTTATTACTGGTATGGGAGCCATCTCGCCGATTGGCAATGACTTGCCCACCATATGGGATAACCTCATGAAGGGATATTGTGGTATCGATTTCATCAAGGCGTTCGACACCACCGACCTCCCCGTGAAGATTGCCGCCGAGCTGAAGGACTTCGACCCCGAGGCATGTGGCGTTGACAAAGGTTTCGTAAAGCGCAACGACCGCTTCGCTGTCTACACCTTGGCAGCAGCCTATCAGGCCATGAAGGATAACGAGGACATGCAGATGGACCCCAGTCGCTTGGGTGTGTATGTCGGCTCCGGCATCGGTGGCTTCGACACCATTATGCGTGGCGTCAAGACATTTTATGAGGAAGGCGCGCGCTGGATTTCTCCTTTGATGATTCCGACCATGATTGGCAACCAGGCCTCGGGCAGTGTGGCAATCCGTTACAACGCACAAGGCCCCTGCGTACCCATCGTGACGGCTTGCGCCACGGGCACCCACAGCATCGGTGAGGCCTATCGCGCCATCAAGCATGGCTATGCCGACGCCATCATCGCAGGTGGCTCGGAAGCGGGCATCAACCCCGTCTCCATCGGAGGCTTCGCCAACTGCAAGGCCTTGACGAAGTCTGAAGATCCTAAGTATGCCTCTTTGCCGTTCAACAAAAACCGCGCTGGCTTTGTCATCGCCGAGGGCTCGGGCATCGTGCTTTTGGAAGAGTACGAACACGCCAAGCAACGCGGCGCCAAGATCTATGCCGAGCTTTGCGGCTACGGCAACTCGTGCGACGCCTACCACAGCACGGCTCCACGTCCCGATGGCACTACCCAGAGCCTGGCCATCAAGCAGGCCTTGGAAGAAGCCCAGTTCAAGGTAGGGGAGAACATCTATATCAACGCCCACGGCACTGGTACGCCCATGAACGACAGTGGCGAAACCAAAGCCATCAAGATTGCAATGGGTGACGAAGCCTACAAGGCCCACATCAGCTCCACCAAGTCGGAGATGGGTCACGCCCTTGGTGCCGCCGGTGCCATCGAGTTGATTATCAGTGTGATGGCCTTGAACAACAATATCGTCCCTCCGACCATCGGTCTGGACGATCCAGATCCTGAATGCGACCTCGACTATACGCCCAACAAGCCTATCGAGGTGGATTTGGACATCGCCATCTCCAATTCCTTGGGCTTCGGCGGACATAATGCGTGTTTGGCAATTCGTAAAGTAAAATAAAACAACAACATAACAATATGAACAGAGACGAAATCAAACAGTATCTCCCGCACCGCGAGCCCATGCTCCTGGTCGACGAGATGACCCTCGACGAGAACCATGTGGCGCACTCCAAGTATCACGTGACGGGCGAGGAGTTCTTCCTGCAAGGCCATTTCCCGGGCGAACCCGTCGTGCCGGGCGTCATCCTTTGCGAGATCATGGCCCAGTCGTGCGCCCTGTTGATGAAGGACGACCTCATCGGCAAGCTGACTTTCTACACTGGCATTGACAAAGTGCGTTTCAAGAACAGCGTTCGTCCTGGCGACACCGTCGAGGTGGAAGCCACGCTGACCTACCATCGCGCCAACATCTACATCTGCTCCGCTGTGCTTAGCGTAGGCGGCAAGATGTGCGTGAAAGGCGACCTTTCCTTCGCCCTGCTCCCTGACACCAGAAACAAGTAAGCAATATGGCAACGATACAAGACAAAGCGCAGGCGTTGATTGCTTCGAAGCTGAAAATCAGCGAGAATGAGATTGCGCCGGAGAAGCATCTTTTCAACGACTTGGGTGCCGATTCGTTGGATGTTGTGGAGCTTATCATGATTTTGGAGAGCGAGTTCAACTTGAAGTTCTCCGAAGATGATACGGTCAACATCAAAACCGTCGGCGACTTGTATGAGATGGTAGAGAAATATCTAAAAAAGAAAACCAAATAACAGTAAATCATGGGATTATTAGAGAATAAAGTGGCTCTGATTACGGGAGCCGGTCGTGGCATCGGCAAGGCCATCGCCCTGCGTTTTGCCCAGGAAGGCTGTAACATCGCCTTCACCGATATCGCCTTGAACGATGTCGTCATGGAAACGGAAAAGGAACTGCAAGCCTTTGGCGTGAAGGTGAAGGCCTATGCCTCCAACGCTGCCAACTTTGAGGAGACGCATCAAGTCGTCGACGAAATCGTCAAGGATTTCGGTCGCATCGACATCCTTGTCAACAATGCGGGCATCACCAAGGATACTGCTCTGAAGCGCATGACGGAGGAGCAGTGGGATGCCGTCATCAATGTGAACCTCAAGTCGGTGTTCAACTTCACCAAGGCTGTGCAGCCCGTGATGTGGAAGCAGAACGGAGGCAGCGTCATCAACATGAGCTCGGTGGTGGGCGTGTCGGGCAATGCCAACCAGTGCAACTACAGTGCCTCTAAGGCTGGTATCATCGGCTTCACCAAGAGCGCGGCCAAGGAGATGGGTGTGCGCAACATCCGTCACAACGCCATTGCCCCTGGCTTCATCATCACCGCCATGACCAACGCCCTTCCCGAAGAAGTGCGTAAAGCATGGGAAAGCTTGATTCCGTTGCGTCGCGGTGGCACTCCCGAAGACGTTGCCAATGTGGCGCTCTTCCTCGCCTCCGACCTCTCCTCGTATGTCACGGGTCAGGTCATCCACTGCTGTGGTGGCATGAATTGCTAAAAGGACGCGAGACGCGGGACTGTGGGACAAGGGACGCCGCCGCAGCCATGTCATCCCCACGCAGGTCTGTGCGGAGCAAGGGATCTATGGCTGCGTCATGAAGACATCATAGAATTTTATTGAAAACGATAGCAGAAGTGAAGCCTCGCCGTATGGTGAGGCTTCATTGTTGTATATTCGCTTCCCGCATCCGTTTCTCAATATGTGCGAAGATTTTCTTATAGGCGGAGCAGAGGAAGGTCTTGCTGCGGAAGTCGCCTGATTTGAGGAAACCATCGTGCAGACAACCACCGTGACAGATATTCAGCCATTTGCAGTTCTTGCAACTGCCTTGCATGATGTATTCCGAACGCTTGTAAATCTCGCTTTGTTTGATGCGGGGAAGGATTTCCGACAAGGTTTCTTGATGTAGGTTTCCATACGAGTATTGTAGCAAATCGTCGTCGCAAAAACGGCCGCAGGGCATCACATCGCCTGTGGGGGCAATGGCGAAGAAGTTGTCTTGGCAGTTACGGCTGAACATGCAGCCCGTGGTTTTCTTGGAAACGATGTTGCTGGCTATCTCCACGAAGTTGGATTCCGTGATTTCGCCTTGGTTGTCGTCGAACCACAAATCAAATAGTTCTATTGACATCTGGGCGTACTCCGCAGGCGTGATGCCGTATTCGTCTAAATGGTTAGTGGCTTCGCCTGCCGAAAACAAAGGGTTGAACTTGAAACTCAACTTGTTTTTTTTCATAAAGTTGTAAAGTTCTGGAATATGCCCGATGTGTTTCTTTCCGGCCACGACGATACAGCCTGGACTGATGCCTTTTTCGCGGCAAAGGGTTAGTTTCGCCATGATGGTGTCGAAGGTGGGTTGGCCGTTGATGCCCACTCTTTGCTGGTCGTGGATTTCCTTGGCGCCATCCAAAGAAAAGCCTGGCCGCACATGGTATTGCAAGAACAAATCCGCAAACTCCTCCGTGATGAGTGAAAGATTGGTTTGGATGGAATTGTGATAGTTGATGCCTTCCAGTTCCTGCTTCATAAAGGCAAAAATCTCCCGATAGTTCCCGATGCCCCACAGCAAAGGCTCTCCGCCATGCCAAATGAAAGTGACCTTTTGGTGCGGATAGTTTTTCAGATACTCTTTGACTTGAAGAATGATTTGCTTGGCAAACACAAGGCTGAATGTTTCCTTGTGGTTTTTAGTTTTATTGCTCAAGTAGCAGTATCTGCAACGAAAATTACAGGAGTAGGTGGGTTTGAGGATGATGACCATTTATGATTTTAAATAGGTGATATTGTTATTCGGAAGGCTAATCGGTTCCAAAGAACCATCAGTAAATATCGAATTCAATACTATACATTTTGTTGTCTCATACTTTTGATATTTGAATCGTCTAACGGCTCCATATATCAAATTATAATCATAATAGGAGATTTCTAATTCAACGCAACCGTCAGGATTGTTTTTGAAGAAATCTAGTATTGTTTCTTCGAATGGTTCCGTGTCTTGTTTGGTTTGACTGGTTCCATTGGAAGGTTTTGTAAGTTTAGCATTATCAAATCTGACGGTTATTTCATTATGGTGATTTTTCCCACTTTCTTTTTTTCCATGCAAAACCGGAATGCTTTTTTCACTATAAGAATGATGCCCTTTTGAGGTTGTTCGATATGTTACACGGATGTAAATATCACCAATGTTTCGATTCGAGTTGTTTTGGATTTTAAACTTGAATTGGTTGTCTCTTCCCGCAATCTTTTGAGAGACTTCTATCTTTGGCTTAAACAGCCTTACTTCCAATGAAATAAGCAATGATGTTATTAGTCCACCGAAAATACTAATAAGAAGAGTAGCTATCGAAAGCTCATCCATAAACAATACTATGAATTTGAATCAAAATAATCACTATGACAATCATTGTAGTCTGAGCCATAGTACTCTTGGTAATCTTGGAAACTAGTAGTCATTTCCATTTTTCCCTTTATCTTTTTCAGAATGGTTTCTTGAGCAAATATCATTGTTTTCATCTATGATAAGATAACCAAAACTAATTAGCCACATCCGCATCATAATAATCGCCGTGGCAGTCATTATAATCATCGTATGGCGATTCAGAATGCTCATCTCCATATCCGAAATCTTGAAATATCGTGCAGTTTTGCTTTTCACCAATTCTATTCAGAATGGCACACTGTGCAAAAGTCCTTTTACTCATAATCCTATAATTAAAGTTGTCGCAAAAGAGAGTGCACATATCTCAAGGTGCACTCTCATTGCAAATTAGCAATGTTCTTATTCCGCTTTATAGGCTTTGTATTTGACATAGAAGATTTCATACAAATCGTCGCATCCATATAACATTTTGTCTCCGCATTTCCATACATAAACCTCACCAGCGTTTAGCGTAATACTCTTAGTGTCATGTGTGCCGGATCTGATTTCACGGCCATATCTATCATAACCATTTGTACATAATTCCATTTCAACCCAAACGGGATAATTGTTTTCATTTTTAAACTCGAAACCATGTCGTCCATATCCTATACAAACCTCTTTTTTATCGCTTTGATACTCAACCACTCTCGTTTGCACTCCTCTAACTTCTTTCAGTTGTGCAAATACACTTGTAGATGCAAAACACATCAAAACGGATAAAACTGCTATTATCTTTTTCATTTTCTTAAACCCTAATTCGTGCCGGGCACAACTTCTAATTTGTTATTTGTTTGTTATTTAATCGTTTGCTTAATCATCGTCTCTTGGGTCCCTCTTGGCGGGTTGTCGTCCCAATTGGGCGGTCACGTACCTTTCGTTTCCTACAGGAACTTCGCCAGGCCAGCAATACACCGTTCTTGAAGCGGATTGTCCGCAACGGATGGTTTCTTGGTAATAGTCGCTCACTCGTTCACCTTTATAGGACAGATACCACTCAAAATTGTAGCTGGTAATCTCGCCTTGGCTACCTCTGTTGTTGTTGTGAAGGACAACTGTATAGGAATTGTTTTGGCTCGGAGTCACAGAACTGACACTGATGCCGTCCTTTGATGATATGGTCACATATTCAGGTTCTCTGAAATTAGGAACCACATATTGGGCATTTGCCGTTAGGATGCCTATTCCTATAAAGAATAAGGTGAAAAGTGTTGCTTTCTTCATTTTTTTTATAGTTTTAATTTGACTCTGATTCAATACCACAAAATAATACACAAACCATTCCATATCAGCAATTTCAACCTAACTCATTTTACCACAAAAACTGAAAAATTTTACAACAAAACCACAACCGTTATTTTGTTTTCTCTGCCTCTAAATACGCCGAGCAGTCCTTGAAGAAATCATAATCCAATGCCTTACTTATTTCAAAGAGCAAAGGCATGGAAATCCATTGTTGGCGGTAGGCTTTGTAGATGTTTTCGGGAGTGCAGTGAACCTGCTTGGCGAGCCAGGTGGCCGTGCGGCCTTGTCGGGCGAGTTCGGCCTTGAGGCGTTGGCCTAAGTGGAAGTCGGTTGGGGATAGTGGTGTTTTCGTTTTCATGGTGGTTGGCGGTTAGGGGAGGACTTTCACCCTTGCCAACAAGCCATGAAAAAGGCGCTCACCTTTCGTTTGTTGCTTATTTAAACTGGAGGCTCGGCAAAGCCTTGTACACAAATAAGCACGAAAAAGTTTGCGCCTAAAAAACGCAAACTTTCCGCTGACTTATTCCCGTGTACTGTTATTTTGCCGATTCCCAGTTTGAGAACAAGAGCGTAAAGCTCAGGGGTTATGTTATGTTAGGATAGTTTGTATTATCTTTGCTTTTAATTTGTTGGTTTGTAGTTTGTTATTCAATTATTTGTCTCGCCTATCTAAGCGGCTGTTATTTCTTATTACCATACTGTTTTTGATACAACTCCTTGATTTCGTTGAAATAGCGTTCAATGGCGGTGTCGTATTTCTCCTTTGCTTCTTCCGCCACTTCCCGCATGATATACGCCAGCATCTCGTCCGTCGGCTCTTCCAACGAAGTCAAGCGGTAGGCGTTGATTTCTTTCTCTGACATGGTGTTGTTGCTTAATCAAAAGCAAAAGTAGGAATTATTTCTGAAATAGCAGTTTGAATGAGAACTATTTCTTGTTGAAGGCTTCAAGCACCTTCGCCGAATAAGTCTTGGAAACAGGAATCGATTCCAAGCCTTCCCGCTCAAAATCGATGACAAAGCCATCAGCCTCGTTGTGGAGCACACTCACTTTCTTGATGTTGACGATATAGGAGCGATGGCAGCGCATCAAACTGCTGGAGTCCACGCAGTTGTCGGCGATGGTCTGCATCTTGCAGCGTAGCATGTAGCTCGCGATGGCACCGCTGCGTTGGTAGAACACGTTGATGTAGTTGTCCTCCGCCTTGATGTAATACAAGTTGTCGAGTTTGACGGACAGCTTCAGGTTGCCGTTGTTGTCCATTAGGTTGATGATCTCGGTGTGCTCGGGCATCACCTCGTCGTCCGACTCCACCGTGTCGCTCTTGGTCAACATCAGGCGTTGGCGCGTGTCTTTCAGTAAGATAGACTGTATGGTGACGATGTATGGCACGGCCAGGGCAATGAAGGTGATGAGTACACTCTTGGCATAGAGGTAGCCGAAACAATGTTCGGTGGCCCGAATCTCAAAATAGGAGATCAGGGTGTGGCACACCGCGATGATCATGATTTCAAGAAACAGCCATAGGATGTAGAGCCAGAAGGGGAAGTGACGGCTTTTTCGGACCACCAAGTTCATCAATATGCGGCTCACGGCCAGAAACAACATGCCCGAACCGACAAATGCAGCGGTGATGAAGAAATAGTTGCCTTTTCCCACTTGGAACCACGCTGTTTCCGAAAACGGGACGTAGGCCGTCAGAAACACCAGAGCGAACAATGTCGAAATGACGACATTGATGACCTGACTGGTGGGTTCGGTCAGACACTCAGGCGTTTGCGTTATCAGACGTTTTGGAAACTTCATGGCGTTGCTTGCAAAAGTGCCGCAAAGATACGAAAACTTGTCAAATTGCCAAATCTTTCAAGACCTCCCAGACCAGCCCGCCTTCAAAGCCTTTCTGCATGGCATAGGCAGCCAGTTTACGCTTTTTCTCAAAGTCGGAAGCAGCCTTGACGGTCTTGGATTTGGCTTCGAGGATGCCGGTGAGCCGCTGACGATAGGCCTCTTCGTCGGTCTGCCCAAGGGCTTCGTCGATGAGCTCCTTGTCGATGCCTTTCTGAATCAGATGGAAACGGATTTTGTTGACACCCCAACCGCTTTGGTTGATTTTGCCTTTGACGAAACTCTTGGCAAACCTCTCGTCGTTGACGAAACGGTTGTCCAAGAGATACGCAAGGATTTTGTCTTTCTCGGCTTGTGGGAGATCAAAGGTCTTCAACTTGTCCTTTACCTCCTTGACACAGCGTTCCTGATAGGCGCAGTATTTGGCCATCTTGTCCAGGACTTGGTCAAGGCTGAGCGGCTTTGCGGGCTTTTGTGGCATCAGCACTCGATTTTGAGGTCGCCTTCCTTAATCCAACCTATCTTCCTCAGTATCATGCCGAAGAGCCATGAGAGGACGGCGGGCAACACGAAGCAGACAAGCAGCATGCCGAGCCACATGTTCATGCCACCATCGGGCATTGCGGTATAGATGCCAATGGGACCGACGAGGCCGCAGGTGCCCATGCCGGAGCCGATGGGGATGTTTTCAAGGTGGAAGATGCAGGTGGAGATGGGACCGGTGATGGCGGCGGTGAGGAGCACGGGAATCCAGATCTTCGGGTTCTTCACGATGTTGCCCATCTGCAGCATCGAGGTGCCGAGACCTTGTGCGACGAGTCCGCCCCAACGGTTCTCCCTGAAACTCAACACGGCGAAGCCGATCATCTGGGCGCAGCAGCCCGCTGTGGCAGCGCCTCCAGCAATACCGCCCAAACCGATGGCGAGACAGATGGCCGCCGAGCTGATGGGCAAGGTGAGCACCATGCCGATGACCACTGAGACTATGATGCCCATGAGGAAGGGCTGCATCAGTGTGGCGTTCTCTATGAAGGTGCCGAGGGCGGTCATCACCTTTTGGATGGGTGCGCCGACAGCGTATGCCATCAGCACACCGCTGATGATGACGACGGCTGGGGTGACGAGGATGTCGACTTGGGTCTCTTTGTAGACCATTTTACCCAACTCGATGGCCACGATGACGGCGACATAGGCACCCATCGGGCCACCCAACTCGTTACCGGCGATGCCGACGGCGATGGCGCTGAACAGCACCAGGCCTTCGCAACGGAGCTTGTAGGCGATGGCCACGGCGATGGCAGCACCTGTGGCGGCCTTGGCGTATTTGGCGATGGTCTCGAAGGCCTCGATACCCGTCTTGTCGCCCAAGGTTTGGAAGATGGTGCCAATAAGTAGTGAGGCGAACAAGCCCAAGGCCATAGCGCCAAGAGCGTCGACAAAATAGGCCTTCCAGGTCATGTCGACGCCCTTGCGCTCTAGGAATGATTTGAATTTGCTCATGTTTTTTTGACGCGGGACGCGGGACTACGGGACACGGGACAAGACCAAGGTCTCGTGTCTCGCGTCTCGAAGTCTCGTGTCAAAAAGATTAAAACTCAATGCCCTCGATACCGTTCTCCTTCATCAGGTCGGCGAGTTTGGTGTCGTTGTCGTCGACGGCGGCGAGGCAGTTGGTGACGACACGCACCTGATTGGCGGGATAGAACGCGATGAGGTCTTTGACGGTCTCATAGACGCAGTAGTCCGTGGCGATGCCACAAACGTCGATGCCCTCGAAGTGTTGGAACTCTTCAATGGTCCTGCGTAGCTTTTCTCCACTATGTGCGTTTTGGAAGATGCTGAACTCTTCCTTGTCGGCGAGGTCGCCTTTTTGCATGTAGTGGATGTTGTATCCGCTGACGTTTGCCATCAGGTTATCCAAAACGGTTTGCAGGGCAGGGTAGACTTTCATGCCTTCGGTGCCTTGCACGCAGTGGGGCGGGAACACGCCGCCTTGCTCAACGAAGGAGCAGTGGTTGGCAGGGTGTGCATCTTGCGTGACGATGATCCAACCATAGTTCTTCCAAGCCCCTTCATCCAAGGCTTTGGCGAGGTAGTCCATGGCAGCGGGACCGTTGGCGGTGGCCAGACTGCCCGTGGTGAAGTCGACTTGCGGGTCAACGATGATGAGCAGGCGGTTGGGGAGTTGGGGCTCTTCCACGACAGTTTCAGGGGTCTCCACTTCCGGAGCTTCGACTTTCTTGTTTTGGTTGTTGCAGCCTGCCAAGGCGAAGGCGGCGAGGAGCACTATGGCTCCGATGAGATTTCTCTTCATGATGTTGATTTTATGTTGTTTAAATTGAACTTCGTTGGGGTCTTCAATTCGCCGGCAAAAGTACTAAATTTTTCATTTGTAGAGCTTTTTAATCCAATCCGCATGTCCGATGCGTCGCAAAGCGTTCTTCACCCACTCGCGGTTTTCGGGCTTGTACCAGAAGAAGAAGCGTTGTTGGGCAAGCTTTTCCTCTTTGGTCTTGGCGACGAAAACGGGCTCCAAGGTGTAGGGATCGTAGCCGGAATAGTAGATCTCGGTGGCCAAGGTCATGGGGGTAGGTGTGAAGTCCTGCACCTGTTCCAGATGATAGCCCAACTCCTTGGTTCTCACTGCCAAATCAGCCATGTCCTCGAGGTAGCAGTCGGGATGCGAGGAGATGAAATAGGGGATAAGCTGCTGGTTGAGGTGCTCCTTCTCGTTGATTTGGTCGAATTTCATCTTAAGCTTCACGAACATGTCGAACTTGGGCTTGCGCATGAGTTTGAGGACGGCATCGCTGGTGTGCTCGGGGGCAACCTTGAGTCGTCCGCTGACGTGCCGTGTCACCAGTTGGCGGAAGTACTCGTCGTAGCCCATGGCCTTGCTTTCCTCGGGGGTGCTGTCGTGGAGGAACAGGTCATAGCGGATGCCTGATCCGATGGTGGCTTTTTTCACCTTCGGGTTCGCGTCCACCTCTTTATATATCTCAATGAGTGGATGATGGTCGGTGTTGAGGTTCTTGCAGACGGAGGGCTGTAGGCAGGTGGGACGGGCGCATTTCTCGCATAGGCGTTCGTCCTTGCCCTTCATGCGGTACATATTGGCCGAAGGCCCACCGAGGTCGCTGATGTAGCCTTTGAAGTCTTCCATTTCGGTCACTTTCTCCACCTCTCGCATGATGGATTCCTTGCTGCGCGAGGCCACGAACTTGCCTTGGTGCGCTGAGATGGTGCAGAAGGCGCAGCCGCCGAAGCAGCCTCGATGTAGATTGACGGAATGACGAATCATCTCGTAGGCTGGGATGACGCCGCGTTTGGCGTATTTGGGATGCGGCAAGCGAGTGTAGGGCAAATCAAAGCTTGCGTCAATCTGCTCCGTGGTGAAGGTGGGTAATGGCGGGTTGATTACAAGTCTTTGGTTGCCAATGTCTTGTATTAGTCTCGCGGCATGTTTCTTGTTGGATTCCTCTTCGATGTGGCGGAAGTTGGAGGCGTATTTCCTCTTGTCCTTGAGGCAGACCTCATGGGAAACGAGTTCGATAGTCTCGCCATCGAAGTCGGGGAGAGACTGTTTCTTGTCTTGCAGGAAGAAGGTCTGCTTGATGTCGGTCAGTTCACTGACTTTCTTGCCGTTTTGTATGGCTTTGGCGATTTCCACCATGGTCAGTTCACCCATGCCGTATACGCCGAGGTCGGCCTTCGAGTCGACCAGGATGCTGGGTTTCAAGCAGTCGTCCCAGTAGTCGTAGTGGGTCACGCGGCGCAGCGAGGCTTCGATGCCGCCGATGATGATGGGCACGTCGGGATAGAGTTGCTTGAGGATGTTGCAATAGACCACGGTGGCGCGGTCGGGACGAAAGCCCGCCTCGCCTCCTGGGGTGTAGGCATCGTTGCTGCGCAGGCGCTTGTTGGCGGTATAGTGGTTCACCATCGAGTCCATGCAACCTGCCGACACGCCGAAGTAAATCCTCGGTTTGCCGAACTTCTTGAAGTCGCGCAGGTCGTCACGCCAGTTGGGCTGCGGGATGAGTGCCACGCGGAAGCCGTTGTGTTCCAGCACCCTGCCGATGACGGCGGCTCCGAAGGCGGGATGGTCGACATAGGCGTCGCCGGTGACGAAGACGATGTCCACCTCGTCCCAGCCGCGTAGGTCGGTCTCTTTCTTCGTTATCGGGAGCCAGTCAAGGAGGGTCATGGGTTGAGAGTATTAGTTTTTGACATCCAAGGCCTCGCGTAAGGCGTTGCCGATGAGCATGAAGGCCAGCACTAGCAGCATGATGGCGATACCAGGCAGGATGGCCAGATAGGCCGCGTCGAGGATGATGAAGGCGTAGTTTTCTTTGATCATACTACCCCATGACGGCATGGGCGGCTGTACGCCGATGCCGAGGAAACTCAAGCCTGCCTCCAGTAGGATGGCCGAAGCGAAGTTGGCCGCCGACACTACGATGATGGGGTTGAGGATGTTGGGTAAGATATGTTTGAAGATGATACGCAAGTCCTTGAAGCCCAAAGCTCTGCCAGCTTCCACGAAGGTGGTCTCACGTATGGAGAGGATTTGTCCGCGTACGATGCGCGCCACCTCGACCCACATAGTGAGGCCTACGGCGATGAACACCTGGGCGATGCCTTTGCCCAAGGCGAAGGTGATGGCGATGACGAGCAGTAGGGTGGGGATGGACCACACCACATTGATGAACCACACCACGGCATCGTCGACCTTGCCACGGAAGAAACCGCCTGCACTGCCTACGATGATGCCAATCATTAGGCTGAGGAGCACGGCGATGAAGCCCACGGTGAGGCTGATACGGCTGCCCAAAATCAAGCGGCTGAGGAAGTCGCGGCCAAACTGGTCGGTGCCGAGGAGGAACTTGCGGTGTTTCACGCAATGGATTCTGATGTAAGTGTCGGCTTCAGCGTCAGATGCAAAAACGGAGGTCTCTGAGGCCCATCGAAGGGTCGAAGGGTCGCCTTTTATAAGTTCTTTGTTGTCAACAATCTCTGTCCTGACATTTAAGCTCTCTTCGCTTTGATACAGATACACAATGGTTTGGTTTGCGTCGACTTGGATGCTGTCGAAAGGCAGGTAGATGCAATCGTCGGGGCGGCCGTTGAAGAGGAATTGGAAGAAGGGTGTCTTTTGCGTCGGTGTCTCTTTCGGAATCATCAGCATGTCGACTTCGAAGCCCGGTTTCTTGGTGCTGATCTCGAGGATCTGCCGATTGGTGTTGGGGGTTTTGTCGGGGATGATGAGGTAGGCGAACAAAGCCATCAGCGCCCAGAGGATGACGAAACCGCAAGAGACCATCCCGAGCTTGTTGCTCCGGAACCGTTTCCATGCCAAGGTTTTGGGCGATTGCGGCTGTGTCTTCTTTTCCTCCATCCGAAATACTGTTTTGCGCCGTCAAAAATACGGAATTCGCCCCTGATTTCGAGCCGAAAATGAAAAAAATGAAATTTTTGCAACCAAAATGTCACCGTTTCGGAAAAATGTTGTACTTTTGCAGCCGATTTCCGCGGAAGCGGGAACTGATGGTGGGTGTAGCTCAGCTGGTTAGAGTACCGGATTGTGGTTCCGAGGGTCGTGGGTTCGAATCCCATCTCCCACCCAAGATGAAGAGGCTTGTGAGAGCCTCTTTTTTTGTTGGTTTCCGTGATATGCGGAAAAAAGTGTAATTTTGCACCTCTATTTATTGGATATGGCAAGGATAATGGCTATCGATTTGGGCAGAAAACGCAGCGGCATCGCCGTCACCGACCCTTTGCAGATCATCGCAAACGGGCTGACGACGGTGGAGTCGCACAAGCTTGTCGATTTCGTTCTAGACTATGTGAAGCGTGAGGAGGTCGAGCAAATCGTCATCGGCGAGCCCAAGGACATGAAGAACAATCCTTCCGACTGCTCCAAGTATATCGAGCCCATTGTTAACCGTTTGAAGAAGCTTTTGCCCGACATGAAGATCGTGCGTTACGACGAGCGTTTCACTTCGGTGATGGCGCACCAGACGATGATTGACGCAGGTCTGAGCAAATCGAAGCGTCAGGACAAAGAGCTTGTCGACACCATTGCCGCTACCATCATCCTGCAATCCTATATGGAATCCATAAAAACGCGTAACTAAATTATCAATTCTCAATTTTCAACCGATTAAGATGATATTACCTATTGTAGCATACGGACATCCCACCCTGAAGGCCATCGCCCAGCCCATCACCCCGGATTACCCTGAATTGGGGACGCTGATACAGGACATGTGGGAGACGTTGGCGCATTCCGAAGGCGTCGGCTTGGCCGCCCCGCAGGTCAACAAGTCCATCCGACTCTTCCTCGTCGACGGCAACCCCTTCTATCCCGACTACCCAGCGGCCAAGGACTTCAAGCAGGTGTTCATCAACGCCGAACTTCTTGAGACCTTTGGCGACATGGTGCCGTTCAAAGAGGGCTGTCTCAGCCTGCCTAACATCTACGAGGAGGTGATGCGCCCCGACAAAATCCGCATCAAGTATCTCGACGAGAATTTCCAGGAGCATGAGGAGGTCTTCGAGGGCATCCGCGCCCGCATCATACAGCATGAGTATGAGCACCTGCAAGGCCATGTTTTTGTCGACGATGTCGCGCCCTTGCGCAAGACCTTGTTGCAAGGCAAGTTGCGTGGCATCTCCGAAGGCAAATGTGATGTGGACTACCGTATGATTTTCCCGCACAAGAAGAAACGCAGATAAAAACGAATACTATGAAAAAGACAATTAGAACCATGATGTTCGCCATGTTGGCAATCGGTATGTTTGCCTGTGGCGGAAACGAGAAGAAACTCACTTACTATGACCTGAAGGAGGCCGAGAGCACTCTGTTTAACGAAGACGAGTCGTTGAACGTGGAAGTGGCTCCCCAGGTGGCTGAGCAGTACTGCCTGTTTGTCAAGCAAAACCCGGATGACAGCTTGGCTGACGAGTGGCTCTACCATGCCATGGAAATCAACGTGCTCCTGAAGGAAGCCGACAAGAGCGCCGACCTGTGCGAACAACTGCTGAAACAGTATCCCCGTTCGTCGTGGGCACCCGTGAGCCTGTTCCTCCTGGCCAACTACATCTATGACGGTCAGCTTCACGACACGGCCCAGGCCCATGCCACCTACCAAAGACTGATCGACACCTATCCGCAGAGCGGTTTGGTTGACGACGCCCAGAAATCCATCGAGTATCTTGGCATGACTCCTGATGAGATCATGAACAAGATTCTATTGGAGAGATTCCAAGAGGAAGGCGAAGTGGATACAGGTTGGGTGTTCTCTGACGATTGGGGAGAATGATGTCCTCAGTAGGAGATGGTAATTGAAACAAAAAAAGCCTGCGCATTGATGTGACCCCCAGAAGTTGGACGGTTAAACATTAATTATCATGGTAAAGAGTTCGGTATTGCACCGGACTCTTTCCATTTAGTCTTAACTTGATTCTGTCGTTGTTATAGTAGTTTATGTAATC
>Ga0310690_10001085_pt1 | contig 50976 bp, 69 predicted proteins | sample AusTroGonzalo_MG_2_FD_207661 | JGI IMG/M metagenome (GOLD analysis project Ga0310690, IMG submission 207661) | Bovine rumen microbial communities from tropical cattle in Woodstock, Queensland, Australia - Gonzalo_04 (v2) (version 2) | ecosystem: Host-associated > Mammals > Digestive system >... | reverse complement strand
TGCTGTTCCGTCTGCACACCTCTCCGACAGAGCAACGCTGGAGTTTATCCGTGAACCATGACTCATCACTTCTGCATTTTACACAGAGCTTTTTGTAGTCGCTCTTGTTGCATTTTCCGTAGACATACCGATCGCACCCGGTATCTGCTTCCATCGTTTTTCTCCCTTCTCTCCCGCTCAAATACCCCATTCAAGCGGGTTATCTTTTACCATGTCCTTACCCTACCCATTCTCCCCTTGCTCTGTTTCGTGCGGTTGTGCGGGGGAGGGAGGAGCAAAGTTAGCAGGATTTCCACCTTTGCCCTTTCTAGCCGGGTTATGCCCCATTCTGTACGGATACAACGAGCAGTCAGTACAGGGGCAGAGTCGGACTTCTTGGGACTGATTTGCACAGCAGTCAAGGCACTTGGCCCGGATTGCTTTCATCGGCGTGAGGATTTCAGCCATTCCCCATCCTCCCCTTCAACTCCTCCAGTTCCTTCTCCATAGAAACCTTCTGCTCATACAACTCGCTCACCGGGTAGTCATCGTGGATGGGGGAGCTTCCTTCCTCTACACGCTGGAGGAAATCGCAGAGTTTGGTGTACTTGGAGAGGAGGGTGTTGTATTTAGTGATAATGTCGATCTTGTCCATCATTCATTCCTCCCCATCCCATTCATAATACCTACACCCATCCTCTGTCCCATAGTTCTCACTATCTTCCTCACACCAATCCTCTGCCGGGTAGCAATCATCGGGATCGGCGTTGGTCTTTGCGGGGATGTACTTTGCGTGGACGCAATGCAGACAGCAACTGTTGTCGAAAAACATATCTTATCCTCCTCAATCGTCCGGGAGGTCGGCATACTCAGCGGCAATCTGTTCCGCACTTCTGCTCTCTCCCAGCGGATCATCACGAATCTCCTGCACTCTATCAGCTTCCTTCATATCGAAGTGGGACTTCTCCCACCAGATGCCAAGCACGGGGTTCAATACCCCGGTAGCCATTGTGGCCTCGATACCGCTCTGCACGATACTGTACACAGATTCGGCGAACTTACGGAACTCTGTATCCTCCTTGTGGGCCTGTCCTTCCTTCCACATGAGCAGAGTCTTCCGGGCGATTCCCAAACTCAAGCACACGTTGGCGATGGTCATGGGGAAGTCCCGCTCAAAGCAAAGCTGGACATACGCTTTCAGCCCGGTGTACAAGCTGTCAATGTTCTCGCTGTTCACGGAGCGTCCGATGTCCATGCACTCCATGACATGGGCAACGCTGGCGGTTGCTCTGCCACGGTTAGCTTCAGACAAGGCTGGGCCAACGGTGACGGCAAGGGTTTCGGACAGGGGCTTGACTAGGCGGGATGGCGGCTCGACAGGTTCAGGCTTGGGTTGCTTCGACTCATACACGAACTTCTTGATATAGTTCTCCGTGCTGTGGAGTTCCTGCGCTATCTGTTTATAGGTCATGCCCTGTGCTTTCATGGCGTTGACCTTCTCGATAGTCACACGGGCTACCAGTTCTTTGCGCTTGCCGTAGTCAGGGTCGGTGCAGATTTTCCCAACGGTAGCCGCATTGATGTTAAACATCTCCCCAATCTGCCCGTAGGTGAACCCCGCATTGTGGAGCCGCTTCATTTCCTCCCGGTCTTTCTTGTTGATTTTACTTCCCGTCAGAATCACCTCCCTCTGAGTAAGTAATCCGCACACCGTCCTCATTCTCTAGTGCGTCCAAGATATCTTTGATACTCAACAGGCCCTCTGCTATGTCGTGCAGATAATCTGTACAGGCATCGTAGAGGGCCTTTTTTTGTTCCGTTTCAAACCCGAAACGGTCATGCAGTACCCTCAGTACGACTGCCCATGTTGTCTGATGCGTGTCGATGGTTGCTTTCTCAGCGGTTTCCTTGACGCACATCCGAAGTTGCTTCTCCAGTTCTATCAGCTCCGGGAGCGTCAGTTTTGTCTTCAGCGTGTGCCGTAGGTCATCCGTCAGACCCTGTGTATACACCGGGTCATAGATCAGCGGCTTGGGTCGGTACACCTTCCCGCTGCCGTGCTTCTTTGCTCTGCTCTTTGGCATCATGCATCCTCCCACAAGTCTAGCAATTCGTCCGGGATAGCTTCACTTGTTTCTCTTGGCACGGTGGTGACTTCCTTCTTCACCCAGCACCTCTGTTGCCCATACGCTCCGCAAGTCCGCTTCCCTTTACTCTTCTCCCATCCGGGCAACTTGCTCATTATCAGCCCTATCTCCTTCGATTCGACAAGGCTAGGTTCTTTTGGAAAGTCTGGGTTTGAGGACAGGGCGCGGTGGGCTATCTCACGCACACAAGTGACTTCTCCTGGGAGTTTGCGGTCAAGGAACGCTTGGATAGCACCCACCCGCCAATCATCCTGCATCGCGTTCTCCTGCGCTTCACGATACTCCTTGACGAGTTTTCGGTCTGCGTAGTTTGGCATTTCCCCCCGCTCCATCTTTACCTTCGCCTCTGCCCAACATTGCAGGATGTACTCTCTTATCTCCTGTTCGTGATCCCAAATCGCATAGCCGGAACTGTGGACTTCAACGGGGTAGTACCGTCTATTCCCGGTCTTGTCTGTCAGAGGGTTGGAGATGTTCGTGGAGCCTATCATGATGCACCGCCTGGGAAGGTCTGATACATTCTTGTCCCAGGGTTTGCGGTAGGAGTCAACTTGTCTGGTGATGTAGGCTTTCGCCGCTTCTTGCTCCTTTGTCTTGGTGAGCGCAAGCAGTTCCCCGATCTCGCATATCCACTTCCCGCGAAGCTGTTCAATGGCTGGTTGCCCTTCCATCATATTGATTTCTCCGTACCACGCATCGTTGATGGCGAGGAACTTTATCATGGAGGTCTTGCCCTCGCCCTGTGAAATGCCTATTAGGATGGGGACGTCATCGAACTTGCACCCCGGATGGTACAATCGCCATATACCCCCGGCGAAGATGAGGCGGGAAACCTCTCTGGTATAGGGGGAGTCCTCGACCTTCAGCCAGCGTGTCAGGAAGTGGACGCACCGTTCCTCCCCGTCCCACACCAAATCATCTATGATGTCGGTGATGGGGTTGTACCTTCTGGAGTCAAACAAGATACGCAGAGCGTCTGAGTGTTTGTCGCGGGAGTAAAGTCCGTATTCTTCCTCGATATGGTTTCTGCTTGCAGCCTCGTCCGCATCGTTCCAGGGGCGTATTACAAACTCCCCGTTCCGGTCATACTCATGCACCTCTGGTCTGTCAGCCATCACGTTGTATCGCACCCCGGCATAGAACTCGTCGTGTGCCATGATGTTCCCAAAATTGCGTATGGTACACAATATCTCGTTGTTCTTCCCGCCGTGGGCAAGCCCGGTCTTTACGGAAGCGGGAGGCATTTGCTTGAGGATCTGTAAGGTAGAAATCTATCTCACCTCGGTTCTTCGGGGTAGGACAGGAGAGCGTGTTCCACCATCGCTATCCTCTCCGTTGCTTTGGCTTTCGTAATGTAGTCGGTATCAGGGGAACGGAGAAGGGTGTCGAGTCGCACCCATTCGTCCTCAAGGGCTTCCCGTTCCTCGCTCCACTCTGCAAGTTCTTGCCTCTTCCTGTCTGCCTCTGCTCTTCTCTTAGCCGCCTCTGCATTGAATCCTGACGGTACGGGGGAGTCGATGGGGAGGCCCAGCCCTAGGTCTTGGTTGAGCCTCCGCACCGCCTCTGCTTTCGTGGCGAGTCCCAGCACGGCCTTAACGAAAGCAATAACATCTCCCTTTGCTCCGCAGACGAAGCAACAGAATCCTTTATCGGTAAACGAAAGGTTGTAATCCTCTCCGGCATGGATGGGGCAAGGGATTCGGTGGCGGCGAGGAGGAGGGTTGGGAGCATACACACGCACCACATCATCCATGCTCACCGTGTCACGGATTATCTGTATCAGGTCGGACAGGCTTGCTTTCCTCTCCGGGCGATACCCCCACTCCATACTTGCACCTCCATCCACCTTGCCATTGGTCTTTCTCTGAGAACTTGCACCTCTTACAAGTGTACACGCTCACCGTGGCAACGCCGCCTGTGCCGTACCGCTTTATCACGCCCGGATGCGGACACTCCCTCACAGCGCACTCAGCAAAGTAGAGGTTCAGCACCACATCCAGCACTTTGCCGTAGGTCGGTTCGTAGGGGCGTTTGCGATCCCCCATTCCCACTTCAGGTTCGCTCGTCCTTCATCTCTTCGGCGAGGAAGTGGCACAGGAAAGCGGCGTTGGTCACCAGATGCCAGAGATGAGGAAGATGGCTCTCCGGGTCAACGGCATAAGGGTCGTTCCACATGGCGAGGCAATGACGGAGGAGCGCATCATGGAACTTCTCAGGGTCAACCCGTTTCCAGTTCTCCGGGTCTGCGTACTTCGCATTCCCGTACTGCCGCACTTTTGCTATCGCCCAGATAACCTCTTTAGGGACTTCGTGAGGCTTTACCTTCCCCTCATCAGACTTCGCTCCGGGGAGCTTGCTCTGCCTGTGAAGGGTGTCAGGCACATAATGAATCGGGTCATCCGTCTTGGTGACATCGAACAGGTCATTACATTCCTTGCACGGGTAGTCATCCAAGTCTACATTTCCGTGGACACAACTGCCGCAGTATCCGCTGCATTTGCGAATCTTAGCCATATAGCAACCTCTCTCTCACATGGTAGTAAAACAGCCCATAGATGATTCTCGCCGTTTCGCTGGGCTTACAGAAGGTGACGCTCACGTTGAACCGCACCATCCACGACAGGAGGCTTCCGACAAGGGACTTGCTGGGGAGCTTAGAGCGGTAGTTGCCAAGGAACACATCCGACCATGTGGCATTTTCGATTATCAGATGCACCTTCGTGCCGTAGGCTTTTGCCCTCAAAAACTCCCGCTCAAACCGCTCCCGCTCAGTCGTGAAGTTTCCGCATAGTTCGCTCAACCCACTCTTGCGCTCGACAATTATCTCCCGTTCAAGCGTCCATCCGTTGCCCATCTGGCAGGAATAATCCCCGGTGTCAAGCTTGCGGGTGATGTATGGGATGTTGTGCTTGTCAAAATACTCAGAAACGTGCCTGTCCCTTTCGCGGGTATCGCAGATTACGGTGAGCTTCTTTAACTCCTCTGTAAGCTCTTTCTCAGTCCAATGCCTAACCATCAGAAGGGAAGGTCGGGGTCATCGAAATCATCCGCACCCGGCTCGTCATCCTCCAGAGAGGTCACGGTCTGGCGTGGCGGCTTGTCACCCTCATAAGGCGGGAGGCTGGCGGCTTTCACGGAGTCGATGAAGTACTTCACCTTCAAATATCCACGGTCATCGAGGTCGAACATTGCGGCTCCCTCGCACCCGATCCAGTTCAGCAGCGTGAAGTCCCCATCCTTGATTTCCGGGAACGCATCGAAAAGCTGGGTCGCGTTGCGGTTGAAGTACTCGCCGCTGACGAGGTAGGTCTTCACGGTGAACGCACACCCGCTCGGACGGACACCCACCTCAATCATGGGCTTCCCGGCCTTGCTGGTCTTCTCCTCTGCGCTGACGATGACGCAACGCTGTTTCCCGGTAGTGCCGCCGCTGGTACGCTCTTCGCGGTTGTAATTCCAATTAGTTGACATATTTTCCTCCTATTGGTTTCTCTTTGAATATGATTTGTACATCTTCCATGCTTCTTCAAAAGCGTCCATTGCATCTCTGCAAGCACCGTAGGCAAATAAATGCGAACGGATTTTATTGTAAGATTGCTTATTACACGGAAACTTTTCCTTCCAAAATTTAGGCCTATCGTTGTTTGGGTTAGGCCATTCGCTCTCTTCTTTTATATCCCTCGCCAAATCCCCAACTGGAGAGTCCTCGTCTGCGTAAATATTGACTATCCAGTCATAAAAACTTGCTGTGGTCTTCAGGGCATCTTTATAGCCTGTGTAATATCCATGCCCCCATTGTTCCCGGCTCAATCTCCCACCTTCCATTTCTCTTTTAATATGTCGTAGATATTGTGTACTTTGCAGAACTCTACGAAGTTCCGAATCATCGGCTCCAGAGGCTGGACGATATCTCGCGGGTAGATTTCGCGGTACATATAAGTCCCGTCAGATATCACATACTCCATCCTCTTGGCCTCCGGGACGAGGTAGAGGTAGACAGGCGTTTGGCTGGTGTCTAGGTACTTGTTCAGGTGGTAGGACTTGCTGAACTTGCAGTCATACACCACGCCGTTTCGGAGGTAGTCAAGTACTCCGTGCATGAGGTAGTCCTGCCCATCCACCGTGATGTCCCGAAATAGGTTCACTTGTTGCTGTGATCCGTAAACATAGGTTGCCATCTTCATCACGCCCTTGTACCACTTGTGGTCAGGGTCTAGATGCTCACCATTCAGGACGGAATTGACAAGGTTTTCAAATTGCGTTCCGTTCAGCATGGCCTCCGTGGGAGGAGTCTTCTCACGGTTCAAAGTCCGCAAGAAGCTCTCCCACCCATCGTCCTTTTTGAAGACCCACAGCCAAGCGTCCAGCAGAGTCTTAGTCAGCCTTATCCGCATAGACATAGGCTTTCTTTGCCTTATCGTAGACCAGACCAAGCTCCTTCAGCTTGGCGTTGAACATGGCCTTGGCTTCCTTGAAAGTGGTGGTCAGGTGCGGGAGACTGGTGATTTCCTTGATGGCGTTGTAGGCAGAGTCAGGATCGGAGATACCGTCCACCAGAACCTTGCACCTCTTCATCACCTCTTCGTACTGCTTCTGCTCCACCCCGGCGGTAGCCGCTTCCTCGGACAGATTCTTCCGCACCTTGGCGAACAGCTTGGTCAGAAAGTCGTTGGCATCCCCTTCCTTCAGTTCGGGGACTTCGATGATGCCCTTGATGCCGTAGGCAGACTTCGCGGAATACTGCTCGGTCGGCGTAAAGCCCAGATACCGTCTGCCATTCTGGATGAAGAGGTGGGCAGCGAGGTCGGCGGGTTGATACACCAGCGTCCGCGCAGAACCTTCCACCACCAGTTCGTAGAAGACGGACTCGTCCTGCTTGGTCATATTCTCATGGAAGAGGAATATCACGTTGAACTTCTTCCTCAGTTCCGCAGACAGGCGAATGAACTCGGACTTGATGACACCGTACCCCTGAAGGGAGAACCCGCCGTCCTTCTTGCTGGCCTTAGGATCGGTACGCATGGCCCAGTCCTTCATGTAGTCGATGAGCGCACCGCAGGTGTCGATGACGATGGTCTTGTACGTTCCCTCTGCGGCCTTTATGTCGGCAAGGATTTCCTCATAGGTCTTGCAGATGGAGGCATCCTTCCGATGGGCGGGGTTGACTCGCACCATACCTTCGTCCGTGTCGATGAGCAGGACATCCGGGGCAGACAGGGCGAGGGTGGTCTTGCCCGTTCCGGGGAGGCCGGAGATAATCATGATGATGTTTTTGTCTGAGAAGTTCATAGCTTCAGGCTTCACGATAGGCATTGTTTATCCTCCTTATTAGTTCGGTACAAAGTATCCTCTGCACCACATTCTTCTGCGTTCGTCTAAACTGTGCTTGCCTCTGGTGCGCTTCTTTACCTTCACTACGCACCCCGTGCCGCTGGTACACGGCCTTCGGCTCAAAGTGATTAGCAGATAGTCACACACGCCTTGCGGCCCGGTGTTGTCCGTATTGGTGTGGAAGAAGCAGTCCTTGCAGTATCCATCGCACACTAGGACACCACCTCCCAACTAGGGAGCTTCAGCCCATACAGGCCGCTCTTGAACCGGGTCAGCCCCTCATGCTTCAGGAGATACATTCTGCGCTCATGCACCTTGTCGTTCCAGCCGCACCATTGGCATCTGCCGTGACGGTTGTAGGTGCATTCGGATGCATCTCCTGCTTCCCCGCACATACACCCGTCAATAGTTTTCCTTGGCATGATACCAGCCCTCCAGACTGCAATTGGAGCATTTTATCTTGTAGGTGTTCCCCACGGGTTTGCCAGAAGCGTACAAGCCTCCACCGCAGAGCGGACAACGGTGACGAGCGTTCTCCATCTTGTAGTCCTTCTTCCGCTTCAACCACACGGTATCCGCAACGATTTCGTTCCCCTTCTCTCTGGCGATACGCTGGAACTCAGGAACTACCTCTCGGATTCGGTGAAGTACCGTCACGAAGTCCACGCCCGAAAACTGATGGGAGTCACCGGAGATCGCAAACCGCTCAATGTCCCCCGCAACACCCCGCTGCATTTCACTATCTACGCAAAGGGCTGTTTCGTAATCCTGCGCGGCCTGAAGCATTACGGCGTTATTCAGTTTCTCAAGGTTCCCAATTCCAAACTCCGCTTTATCGTACACCTCGCGCCACGCCTTATCGCACTCTGCCGTGCAATGAGGAAGGGCAACGTTAAGGTAGTACAGGACGATCTCAAACGAGTCATCGTCTTCGTTTTCCCGGTGTTCGCGGTTCATCTGGTTGATCAGTCCCTTGATACGATTCACAGCACGTTCATACGCTGTAGCTTTCGCTACCCTCTCTCCTGCGGGATTCTCCGTTGACAACATCTGCTCTTCGGGAGTATTATTGTCTTGCGGGTCGTTTTTCACTGTGTTTCCATCCTTTCCGTTCAGTTTGTCGTGTCCCATGCTGTGCCTCCTTTCTTCTCTCTCAGTACCGCTCCGGGTGTTGGTAGCATCCGGGGCGGTACGATTTTATTGTTCTTCCCAAAACTTGGTAGCATCCTCCTTCCTCCATGCGTTCCTGAAGTGGTTTATACTATTCCATCCTGAGAACCAGCACATATCCTCGTCCAGCACCCTGTTCTCCCCGTTATGCCAATCGACCATGCAGGAGTAGGCCACATCGTATAGATTGTCCCACACGGGATTGGAGGATGAATAACCTTGAAGCTGGGCGGGTGCTGAGACAACACCGATGATGGTGTCAGGGAATTGCGGACTGTCTACCCTGTTGAAAATGCACCAGCAAACTGCCCTCTGCTGAAGCTCACTACATCCTCTGCACTCGCCATACAAGGTCTGGGCTAATGCCACAACCTCTGCCTCATCTGGTTCATAGGGTGGCTGGATGGGAGCTAGGGAGAGGTTACAGAGCATGGACATAGTGGTCAGAACGTGAATGATTGCAGTTGGGAGGGTCATGTGGTGTTCGCCCCTCCCTCCTCATACAGCAGATCGTAAGGGCCGGTCGGGGTTTCCTCCTTCGGCGGCTTCGGAACGAAACACCAAAACGTGTCAAGTTCTGTATCAAAATTCTCCTCCAAGCAATACCACCCTGTTCCATCCCCGATAGGCTCACTTTTGGCGCATTTCTTACATGGAGTAAAACACGGGAGATATGTCTTTGCCCTATATGCGGGGTAGGGGTTGTCGGGGCAAGCCTCGTTCTTAATCTGGGCATACCCCAGTTCGTGCATTTTTTTCACTGACTCACCGTTCAGCACTTGAATATAAGGCGGCACTCGTCCATGACCGCAACAACTACTGATGGTATGTACTCCTGCTTTCCAGAGTTCGTGTATTTCTGCTTCAAGGCACAAATCACAGTATTGTCCACCTTTCCCAAACGGGAGTTTCACCTCACATCGGTATTGCCCCAGCTTACTGTTCTGGCACACAATCTCATCTCTGGCCTCTGCCAGTTTGTGTCTAATGTGCTTGTCCACTACTTTTTCAATCAAGTCTGCCAGCGTTCCGGCGATTAGATATTCATCATTTGTCAGTTTGTCCATTTGCTTTTTCTTCCTTTTTATCGTTTTATTGCCCTCAGCAAAACCTTTTTGCCGACGTTGGCAATATGGTTTTTTAGAAGAAGCGAAGGTACGGCAACGCCCACGCTCTACCCGCCTACGCTTCACATGGCCTCATTCTGTTTCCTCCTTCGGCGGCTCCGGGAGCGGCATGAAGTGCGTGACAGTTGGCTCATACTCGCCATTCACATGAAAGTACGGCGCGTTGTCAAACTTGTCTATCGTGTAGTCTGCGACTTCGTAATAGCCGTTGGCATAGACAAGATAACCGTTGTAGCCATCATCGCCAACTTTAAGCGGCGGTTCCTCCGTCACGGGTATCCAGCGGGGCTTGCTCAGTTCCTCTATGGCATCGGCGGTGTCCTCCATCAGCACGTCCAAGCACATTTTCGACCCGTCCGGGCTTCCGCCATGATACTTGCACTCGGAGCATTGATTATCGGAAATGGCACAGTATCTCAGCCGCTTCACCAGTTCCTCATACATCGTCCTGCCCCCTCGTAGCACCACCATACGCTCCCATTACGATCCGTTCTTTCCCTGATGATTCCACTTCCACCAAATTCACAAATTTACAATATCCGTCTCGTTGGTCGGCTGAATATTTCGTGAATTTGGCAAATGCGACATCTTCCGTTGCAGCGAAGTCCACAGTTCCGTGATCGGTAATAATTCTATAAGATTTCGACATTTTGGCCCTCCTCGCAAGTATCATCCGCTCTGTGGTTCCATGTGTTGTAAGCATCGGATAGACTAAGCAGTATTCTGTGATAATCGATGCAAATTGGCATTTTAATAATGCAATCAGAATGTTGCTCATCCCGATGCACGGCATAATAGTTGCCTCGTTCAACGGATGAATAAAAGACCGTTACGGGCTTACCGCAGAAGGGGCAAGGCTTCAGCTCATACATCTTCCTGCCCTCCGTCCATCTTTGCCCCGCAGAAATAGCAGTATTTGATCTCAAAGCTGGCGAGTCTCCCGGATTCAACGGCTATAGGCTTTTCGCTCCCGCATTTAGAGCATACAAGATGACCAGCGTTGTACCCGTCTTCAATCCAACTGGCGGTCTTGCGCTCCACCACATCGGCGGCGGGGATGGAGTTCAACCATTCCTTGTACGTTTCACACCCGGCAATAAAATGCGGGTCAGCATGAACGTGGTCATACTGGTCGTTCGCAAACGGGAACGATGTAGCCTTGGCCTTGCTGATATACTCACCTGACACGGATCACACCTGCCTTATAGAGTAGGAACGCTCCGACCAACTCACAGGAGATTGACAGGATTGCCCCTCTTACCACAGGCATGATGCCCATGTCCATGCCGCGCACGATTCCTAACATCAGCAGGAAGAGGGTGAACCCCAGCACCGTGCAGATTCGCTTCTTCTGTCTTACCGTCATTGTTTACCTCCACTCTGATTCCCTCTGCCCTACCACCTTGCTTGTTGGCTATGATACTCAGCCAGATACGGGCTAGGGTGGTGTAGGGGAGGGAGTTTGTGCTTGTTACTGTCACCGCTGATTACTTGCTTCAAGAGGATGCTGTTTCCCGGTCAACCGCTTTACTTCCGTGATAGTCCCGGCGAAGGAAGCAGACAGACGCACGTTAAAGTCATATACCCGGTTATAGGTCTGATGTTCGTCCTCGGTCATATCCTTGACAGGGGCATGAACCAGAATCTTGTTGCCGTGCTTCAGCCGCTTCCCGGCCCTTCGCACTTCCCGTGCGTATTCCTTGGCGTAATCGCCGGGGTAGATGATGCGGTAGTCCCCGCTTCCGATGCTGACGATCATCTTCCCCTGACGCTCCAACAGTCGCTTAGCCTTGTCGATGGTGGTATAGTATCTCTGAGTTTTCCAACGCTCCCCAGTCACGGTTTCAATCTCCTGACGATGGATAATGTCACCGTATGCGCGGGGGATGATGTAATCTGCAAGACGCTCAAAAGCGCGGATGGTCTGTTCCATGATGTAATTCCTTTCTTTGTAGTGTGATGCTTGAATGGGCCAAACCCGACATAGCGTAACGCAACATAGCTTGACCTAACGAAACAAATCGCATCGTAGCTAGGCTTGTAATACTTACCGAAGCATGACTTACCGAAGCTGATCCTGACTAGACGAAACATAAATTACCTTAACGTGTCATACCTTGTCATAACCAGACCAGACATATATTTCTTGGCTTGACGAGGCGAATCGAAACTAAACTTGGCTAAACCTGTCCTAACCGATCATGACAAATACTGCTTGACTTGACCGAACATGGCAAAGCATAACGCTACTTGGCTCACCCCGTTTAAGCAAAACCAGTATTGCCTACCCTGACATACCCCGACCGAACTCGGCTTTTCATGGCTCAACTGAACTCAGCAGGAACGGACTAGGCGTGGAATGCTTGGCTTGACTGGACTCGGCCCGGCAGATGAAAGCAGAACCCATCTGGTCTTACCAGAACTGGACTCGGCTGAACCTAGCCTGACACAACTTATAATGCTCGGCACACCTCGGCGTGTCCAAACTGGGCAGAACCCGATCAGTCGTAACTCACCCCATCCGGGCCTATAACCCTTGCCTCAATCCAACTCCGTAATACTGGACACAAATTTCCCATATCGCGGTCTGCTGTCACACAGTCCCACATACTTCCCGGCATATTCCAGAGCATTGACGATATCACCGAAACTAAGTACCGCTTCATCGTAGTTGGCATGGAACTCACACCGCCACATATTGAACCGACCACGGGTACGCATCACCCGACTCTGCTGGACTCTCATAGCCCGAACATCCCGGAAACGGTAGTCGTTCATCATCTGCTCTTTGGTGAGGTTTTCCCCGATATCAAGGGGAACGAGCATATCCAGAACATTGAAACCCTTTTCGATGTGCTTGCCCTTCTTGGCGTTCTTCGCGCCCTCGCGGACAGTAGCCTCGATGTTCTCAGCCGGGATATAAAGGCCAATGGTATCATCCCAATAGAGGGACAGTTCCCATTCGATATTGGAAATGGCGATCAAATCTTCCTCGGTCTTGACGCGCTTGGAAGTGAGTTTTTTCAACTCGATTGCCAGAGGGTCAAGGGGATTCACACCCCGGCAGGAGTGCATAATCAGGGGAGAAATGCCTTTCAGTTCAATGTAGATGTTCTTCATTTCATTTTCCTTTCTTCATAAGAGTTTTCGGTTGACTATTGCCCTCAGTCCCCTTATAATGAAAGGGAACTGAATCGCTCCGATTTGTGTTCGCCTTACCGCTCCGATGTTCGCCCATCGGGGCGGTTTTCTATTTGGGTTCTTTTAGTAGTTCATCCACGGTGATGTGAAAGTAATCGGCAACAGCTTTGACATTCTCTACTCGCGGACTGACATTAGCCCACTTCTCGATTGCCCCACCCGTCATTCCGCATTTGATTGCAAGGGCGTAGGTGCTGATACCTTCCTTCTCACATAGCCGCTTGATGTTTTCCAACAACAAGGGCCTCCCTCCTTCCAGAAAGTTTTCCTAGCTACCCCTTGACTGCGGCTTGAAAATATTCTATTATTGTGGTGCTTAGTCACTTTAATAGCCTTTTTCAAGTCCGCAATCTTGGGGGCTAGGTTTTGTGTTGCCTGAATTCCCCTAGATTGTACTAGAAAGTTTTCCAGTTGTCAATAGGGTTACTGGAATTTTTTCGACTAATTTTAGGGGTGCGTCATGTATGAGAGAATTTGGGAGTTAGCCAAAGCGAAGGGGCTGTCTATCCCAGCCCTTGAAAAACTGGCATCAATCAGTCCGGGAGGGATAGGTAAATGGAAAACCAGTATGCCGAAAGCTGATGCTTTATATCGGGTAGCAACCATTCTAGAAACCACGATGGAATACCTATTAAAAGGAATACCCGCCAGAACTAAGTCTGACGGGCAAGTTGATGAAATTATGAATCTTCTTCTCCATGCTGATCCTGATGCTCGGAACGCAATAGTGCTTCTATTAAAATCTGCAAAACGGGTTCCCATAACTCAGGGTGATTCTCAAGAATGATTCTGATTTCTTCATCCGTCATACTCAATAACCCTCCCATCTGTCTATTTCTTACTCGCATAGTGAGTATAGGCTAGACGGTGTCCAATAAACCGTACACCCAAAAAATTTGTGGAAATCCGCATTTTTGGCAGATAATCATCGTGTAAGTGTGATTTTTTCTCAGTAGGATGGTGAAAATGTGAGAGTAGCATTGTATTGCCGTGTATCCAGTCAGGAGCAAGCGCAGAATGGATTGAGTTTGGGCGATCAGCTTACAGACCTCAGACAATGGGCCGAAGTTAACGGACACACCATTGTCGCAGAGTACATCGACCCCGGTATCTCTGCCCGGAAAGCACCGTCTAAGAGGCCAGCCCTGAGTAGGCTGTTGGAAAATCTAGGAGAGATTGACTTGATTGCCTTTACAAAGCTGGACAGATGGACAAGGAACGTGAAGGGGTACTATTCCGTGCAGGAACAGCTAGACAAGGCCAAGGTTTCGTGGGTAGCGATCCTAGAGGACTATGAAACTATAACTGCGGCAGGAAGATTTAAGACGAACATCCTCCTTTCTGTTGCTGAAATGGAGGCAGACCGCACAGGGGAAAGACTCCGTACCACCCTCTCCCACAAGTTTGCCCGTGGCGAGTGGAGCGGGAAGCCTCCAAGAGGGTACTCGGTGGTGGACAAGCAGCTCACCCCCAACGAGGATGCACCCGTCATTGCAGAGGCTTTCAGGGTATGCCACCGATCCTGCTCAGTAGTGGCAGCGCAATCCTATCTGCATGAGCATGATATCAAGGTAGTGTACAATACCGCATACCGATTACTGACAAATCCGATCTACACAGGGCGGCATGACGGGGTGGAAGGGTTCTGTGAGCGTCTGGTGGATGATTCCACTTTTGAGGACATACAAGCCATGCTTGGTAAACGCTCAGACCGCACAAACGACACAGGGAGAGTCTATCTTTTCTCAGGGCTGTTAGTCTGCTCTGAGTGTGGCAGAAAGCTAGCGGGTAATTGCAATACCACATACTCTCCGGGAAAAAGATATAGGTATCGCTGTGCTGGCTGTTACCGTGACCACCTCTGCTCAAACAACAAGTATCTCATTGAGTCAGAGATCGAAGATTACCTCCTCGCAAAGGTGTGCAAGGAAATCGAAAAAATGTCCGCTCAAGTGGAGTATTCTGCTCCCGCTCCGAAACCGATAGATAACACGGCAAAGCTGGAACGATTGACGGAACTGTACGTTGAGGGGGAGATTTCACGGGAAGAGTATCAGAAACGGAAGGATGCTCTGACCGTCCCTCCCGTCATCAAGACACCCACCCCTCGCATAAAAGAAATAGCCCTCTCCGGGGATGACCTCAGAGAGAGCTATCAAACCTTCACTCGGCAGGAACGAAGGGCGGTATGGAAGTCTGTGATAGACAGGATAGATGTGGGCAGGGATGTGCTTACCGTGACCTTCAGGACTTAGTAAGTGCTATTTCACACTTGACGGTGGTCTATAGTGAAGAAGCACTCAAACAACTAAAGAAAATGACTTGTGTTTTTACTTACGTTCTTGCTTTAGTTCTTATTTAAATCTTGCTTAACTTACCGCAAGTCATCCTCCCACAGTAACTGATAAAACCTCTCCATGATCACACACATCTCTGCCCGTGTCAGAGGATTATTTGGCTTGAATGACCCATCAGGGTAGCTCTTGATTAACCCCTTCTCCCTTGCCCATTCCACAGAGGGAGTGAACCAATGCCCACTCACATCATCCACAGGCTGGGGTGGCTCCGGCTGGTACTGGGGGCGGCAGACACCGACGATCTGGTGCTGATATCGCTCTTTCTCGCAGACCATGCCGCCGTTGTCTTGCACTCCATTTTTACGGCTAGTAGTGTTGCCCTCAATCGTTATAATGGCGTCTATGGTAGGAATTGGAGGCATTGAGAGTAATAGCGATGTCTCAACCTCCACCACCAGCCCGCAATGCTCCGGGTCTTTACCACCGTGGAAGTTCAGCAGCACGATATCCCCCGTCTGCACGTCCTCCACCGGCACAGTAAGGCCCTGCTCCTTGTACCACCGCAGGAGGATCGAGCAGGAGGCAGTCTGACCGCCCCCCATGAACGCTTTTCTTTCCCCGGCCCGCTCGAAGCACCACCACAGGAACATCACGCACCAGGGCTGTCCGTTCATATGCCCACCGTAGGCCTCTCCGTACTTGGTGAGGTTGGAATTGGCCGGGTCTTCCGTCTGGCCCAGTTCCCCCCGGGCGATCTCGATGACCTTACTCAGACTCATGCCCCGGCCTCTACCTCGGCGATCTCGCCGATGGCCTGCCGCTCGATGACAAAGCCGTCCGCGCTCATGAGGATCACCGTCTGGAGCTGCCGGTCGTCCCGCTTGCACATGGCCCCCAGGGCGTCGTGATACTCCCCGGTGGCCCGCAGCAGGGCCTTGTCGATGTCATTGTTATAATTGCGGCTGTCAAAAGTTTTGGGATAACCCGGCAGGGAATTGAACGTTCCGTTTGCGTCAACAACGTAAGCACTTACAATAAAGATCTGTCTCTGCATACGAACCTCCTTTACAATACTGCGAGGGTAATGTGCCCGTAAATAAATCTGTTGGTTTTACTGGCGACAGTCCCGGATCTGTTGATGAGCGTAAGCTTGTTGCTGTTATACTGTACTCTCAGGGTGATGTCCGATGACCCAGCCGACCTTTGCACGGAGAATGCCGGGGCATTTGCGAATGGTGTCAGTACGCTGCTTACACCCATTTCCCCTGCAACGTCATCGCAGATATCGATCTGACTGAGATTTGCCAAATCAGCCTTCAATTCAAGCGCAATATAAATGACCAGAAGGCTCCCGTATCGGGCATATCCGTTCCGCTCAGGCGCATTGGCTATTGCAGTTGCGTTTGTCGTAATTGGGTCCCAGGCCCCTGCGGAATAGTCCGAAGCATATACGCTCTTGCAGTTCCCCCCGGAACCGCTATTGAACGATGCTCCTGACGATATCGCCGCCGTAGCCTGGTACAATGACCCGTTCCAGCAGAAATACTCCCCGATGGTGTAATTTTTGCTGGCAGTCGTGCCAGTCTCAACATAGGCAAGTTGTGCCTGATTGGCCTTGCTGGTGTCGGAGGGATGCTGATGATCCTCCCTTGCATACTTTGTGCTTGTACCTACATCCCCAGCCCCGTCCATGACAGGAGTTTGCGTTGCGGGGTCGGGTTTATTTGCGATTGCCGTTGCAAGGCCAGCAAGGGCGAGCGCTATGTCCTGCCCGGTGGAATTGAGGATGATCGGGTTAGTTACTTGACTCATACTTGCACCCACACTCCCCCAGTCTTGTAATACTGCGTTTTAAGCGGATAAGGTGGATTCTGATCGCCTTGGATAAGTATATCCACGGAGTACGCTGTCCCGGATTCCGAGTTGCCGGGAAGGCTCCCGTATCGACCCCGCACATAGGTTATCTGAGAGGTGACTGTCGGGTTCGTCTGATATCGCAAAGTGGATGAGTTGCCAAAAAGCATGATGATGTAATTACTTCCGGCTGTTAGCGTGACTGGCGTGTCAAACATTACGCTCACCCAAGTGTTGGTGACGAGGGAAACGCTCTTTTCCGCCAGTACCGTGCCAGTTGAGTTGGCAAGCTTGATCGTACCCGTATAGGATGACCGGGCGTATGCTCTCGCGCCGAGGATTATCAGGTTTTCGTTGGCGGTAAATTCCCACCCCGCCGTGGCGGCGCTTGCGTTTGCGCTCGGCTCACTTTGCAAGCCGTTTATCGTGACAAGGTCGTTTAGTTCAAAATAATAATTCCCGTTTTCCCCCACGGATGAAGTGGGTGGATCAGTAGAGGCATACGCATTTCCTCCCACGACATTTACCGTTACAGAGCCATATCCAATTGTTGTCCCGCTCGGAGTATATGTCCCATTTTGCGTGACGGTCAGGGGGTCGATAGTTCCCCCATTGATGGCATCTATCACATCCTGCAATTTTGCAACGATATCCTGCCCCGTGGTGTCCAGCATTACGGGATCGGTTACTTGACTCATGGTGTCACCTCATATATCACGCAGATCTGCCCGTTGACTACGGTCAGATAGTCCACCCCGCCGCCAGATACGGCATAGATTGTCTGGTCTACTTGGAGCTTGGTTAGGGTGTCCGTTGCCTCCCCGGAAGGGTTGGCCTCCACGTTGGAGGGCATCGTGGGCAGTTGGGAGGACGGAACTTTGCCGTCGCTGTCCAGAGATGCCACACCATCAGCTACTCCCACATCTGCCGCGTCTACTGCTCCTATGTCTGCGGGAGCAATTTGACTGATGATCCACGCCAACAGATCGGACAGGGCATATTGAACTGTCTCATCAGCTTGCACACCGGGGATTGCGTCATCGCCTGTGGGCGTGTCCGCACCGGGAAGGGCAGAGATGGGTATGCCAATCGGCTCAGTCGGAGTCTCTTCCTCGGCGTTGCTTGCAAGGACTTCATATTCCTCTTCTGTTGCCCCCTGTTCAACAAGTTCTGATTGCGACAGCACAGGGGTTGCCTGATTGCTCAAGGGATTGCTCACACTTCTCCGTCCAGCCATATCCTCTCCCCCTTACGAACTGCGGATCGCAATACTTCCCAGACTGACGAATCTGGAGCCGCCGACTACAAATTCCGTGTAGGTAGATATCGGCATACCACGGCCTAGCATGGAGTACGCGATTTTACTGCCAACAGTCGGAACACCCAGAGAATTCCCAACTCTCGGCCCAATCAGGGCGGGGAAAAGTATCACCTTGCCGTCAGGGGTGTTTCGCTCGGCAATTGTAGAGCTTACTCCTGAGGTATCAACCAAGACGTATCCAGACTCCATGTAAGCTTTGTCATTATATGGGAAACTAGTGAAACTAGAAGAACCAGCGGAAAAGTAGGTTCCGGCGATTCTCATGACATCAGACGATAAGCTCGACTCCAGCAGAGTTGATCTTATGGTGTATGTTGCCGGATATCCAAAGCCCACAACACTACAGAGAACCCGAAAATCCCACATATCGCCGCCGTTGATGACTGCCAACTCGCAGTAAAACGGATTGTTTGTGTGCGTTAGCGTATGGGTGCTATCTGTACTGGATGTCTCTACCGCAGTATACACACCTTCTGACACTTTCCCAAAACTAACGGACAGCAAGCCGCTGGCAATGTGGACATCAAAATACACTCCGTTGCCAGCGTTGAGAACAACTTCGTACTCCTCGCCAACGGTGTCGGTAACAACCTGATATATCTCCGTATCCGTTTGTGTGATGAGGAGTTGCACCCCGTCCTTTACTGAGGAGATCATCTGCGACAGAGTGGGATCCAGATAGGACGGGCTATAATAATAGTTAATCATTGCGTAACACCCCTATGATTGGCCTGATCGTCTCGACCGATCCCTCAAAATAGTAGCACAAGTCTACAACTGCGGCCCCGCTCCGCGTCTTATCGTCACCGTCTCCGGTCACATTCTGCATGGTCAAGGCAAGCAACGTGGCTTGCATCAATACCTCATCAGACATTACGAAATATGCACCTCACAAACAAACCCATCGGGCCAATGAAACTCTGCCGAAGATGACGATTCCAAAAACGCCAGCGTGTGCGTGGTGCTGTCCCCCTCCACCTTGTACCTGATACTGCCATGTGTCCTATCGATGGTGCAGGATTTCAGCCGCCTGTGCATGGCATCGACAAATCCGTCATCGCCCCATGTGATGTCAACGTATTTATTTTGGCTAGTGACATATCGCATTAGCATCCCGGTCTGCGATTTGCGGATATACCCCTTGCTGTACCCATGCTCATCGCCAGCACCCAGCACGATCTGCGGGACGTAATACTCACCGTCAAGCTCAAAGGCATACTCGGATTTAATTTGCTCGGTGTAAGCATAGCTAAAAACGGGCCAGTCTGTGACTTCGGTGGTCGAATAGATTTGTTTTCTGTCTTCGTCCAGCGGGTAGCCCTCTGCCGTAACCATCACGGGTTCACGCTGCCAGTACAGTCTGTCCCCATAACGGTTGACCACTTGCACTACCAGATTGGTGTTTGACTGCTCCGTGGCGATGTACAGCCCATTCTGAGTCAACAAATGCTGTCCATTCTCCGTGTCCAGCACATTGGAGGAGATGACGGTTCCGGTCATTAACCGGATGTAGTTGTCTTGGATGTGGATATAGTTATCGTCCGATGTATCTCCAAGCAAATACTTCCGCACTCTCCGGGAGGTAGTCAGGCGGTCAACCGTCAACTCCGCGACATAGCCCAATTCGGCATAAAGCGACTCGGTGAAGACCGCATCTGCACCCAAAGCACCATCGAAAACGTAGTCACCTTTGATGGGGTCGAAGTAAATGCGGTCTTTCATCGTGCCGTCAATCAAGGCACGCATGGTGAAGAGGTCAGAGTTGAACAGGGCCTCAGACGCACCGTCAGACCGTTTGATCTCCAGCCCACTCTGACGGGAAATGGTCACTCCGTAGTAGGCAGTATTCAGCCCCACCTTGCGCTTGAGGCTCCTGTCCACATAGGAGGCATAGGGGTATTCGTGATCAACCTCCTGCTCACCCTCTGCCGCAATCCCCGCGACCTCCAGCACCTCTGCCGTCACATCAATGGTAAAAGCCGGGGCGGTAATCTCCTCGCCTGTGTACCCCACCGTCACTTTGTCCCCCACTTCAAGGGCCAAGTCAATGAAGGAACCACTACCGTTGTACGGACGATAGGTCGTACCGCTGATTGCATTCAGGATGCCATTCGCCGTTTCCTGCGTGGCCCAAGGGGATTCACAGACCAGTTCCCTCCCCGATGCGCTTTCTTCTTCGGCTTCGTAGGCTTCCCCGTCTGCCCAGTACACCGTGACTTTGCTCCACTCGGAAAAAGCCGGGGCGGTGTGAAGTTGGGCGGTGTTCGTGCCAAGGCTGAGAGTGTCGGAGTTGCCAGTCAGGGGAACAAGACGGAGTTTGTTGTCGGGTGTAATGGTGAAGTTCCCGGCATGGTGAACTGCGATGTAGCCAAGTACCTCGCGCATTGTCAGGTCATTCGGATATTCTACCTGATACCCTGTGCCAGAGTGAATGGTAGTGCGGGAGTCGAGCGTCACGCCGATGATATCGCATATCTCGTCCACCACATCATCCATGTCTTGAGGCCACTCGTCAAAGGCAGTCAGGTCAGCGTATGTCTTTCCCTCTGCCCCATCTGCCTTGAGCATGGAATCATAGCAGGACAAGTCGAGGATGCCGTTGATTTCATCCACGCTCCGGGTATCGATGTAGAACGTGCCAAGGGTGATCCACTCGCTCGTCTGTAGTTCAGTCAGGAGGCGGTACTTGGGGACTACGGTTGCCATGCGTGGAACATTCGCACTTGCCTCAAAGATTGAACACTCAAAGGTTGCGGACACACACCCGCCGATGCTGGGAGCATTTCCCGTAAAAACCTGACGGTGGATGTGGGGGAGGCTGTGACCCCCTCCCACATCTGCCGCTATCTTATCCATCCCATAATCAGTCCCGTTGATGGTGATTACCCACTCCACGGAATGATTCTGGGTGGCGAATATGTTTTTGTAAAGAGTGCTAGTTGAAATCATAAATAACGCTCCTTACATCTCTACTAGGGGGAAGGACATCTCCTGCAAATCCTCGCCGTTTGCCCGGTGGATGACATAGTTTGTCTTGATGCTGTTGGAGTACATCGTCATGGTCTTGGAGGCGTTGGTGCGAGGGTAGGGGTTTACGGTCACGCTGAAGGATTCGGGTTCAAGGAGGTCATGGATGATTTTGGCCTGTGCGCGGGTAAGCTGGACGGTCTGGATGTCCATGCGCTCCTTGATTGCCACACGGCCTCTGTGCATCAACCCCGACATATCACGCCCAGCATCAGGGGCCTCAACATCTTCTCTGCTGAAGGTCACGCCCTGATACTTGATGTACTTGGTGATGTCAGTACCACCTATCGTAATTGTCATGCCTTACACCCCCATTGCCCGTGACAGTCTGCTCTGCCCGTACTTGATTTCACGGGAGTCGAGGTAAATGTGAATCTCCTGCCCCTTGCCGCTACCAAGCACCCCGCTCACAGCGTTCGCTACCCCGGCACTCACGGCAGCAACGATCTGGTCGTTGTTTGCAACTGCGGTCTGGTTTCCGATACTGCCCACAAGCTCCGGGCCGGATTCACGGGCAACGAAAAGCTCACCGGAATCCACAAACCCACCAGATGCCTTGGGCGTGACTCCGGGGATGTTGTAGATGTAATCCGGGATGATCTCCTCGACAACCTTGCCAGAGTCATCAAAGAACGGCCCGAACACTTCCCCGGTCTCCTGATAGGTTATATTGGGTACTTCCACCGGGATCTCAATCGGATTCAACCCGAAGAACTCCGCGACAGCATTCCATGCATCGGTCAACCAGTCGGTAAAGTCTCCCCAAGTGTCCTCAAACCCTTTCCACAGGCCCTTTACCAAATCAATGCCGATGTCCTCAAACACCGTGGACGGGCTGTGGATTCCAAGGATTTTCTTTACCCAGTCGATGACTCCCTGAAATGCGTCACCGATCAGGCCAAGGAGGCCACCGCCCTCGCCGTTGACGAAATAGTAGTCCCATCCATGACGGAATCCGTCCCACATATTTTGGGGAACATCTGCCCAAAAACCCTCAATGTGATCTGCAAGGAGGGACTGGTTGAGTTCCAAATCGTCCCCGGATAGCTTGAGGTCATATACTGTCTGCGCCCAAGAGTTTGCGACCTCTGCCCCCTTCTCATCATACAACCTTTTGTAAGTATTAAGGGCCGTTTCCGTTTCTCTTGTATGCGTTTCCTGCGCTCTTCTGTATTCCTTTGCCGTACTCACAAACGATTGGACATCGTATGCGATCATCATCGCATCAAATATCCCAAGTGCGGTTAGCTTGAGTGCCTTGGCTACCTTGGAGCCAGAGCTTGCCGCCTGACCAGCCTTGGTGATCCCGTCAGCGACACCTTTGCCGAAGGTGATAAATGCACTTCCGGCAGATATTAGGACGGAACCGACCTTATATAGGGCCAACGCTGCCACAAACAGCAGAATGGCTTTCTGTGTCCCGCTCAAACCGTCCCAAAACTCCTGCCAACTGATATCCCCATTGATGAGTTGGGTGATAGATTCCAGCAGTCCGGTCAGATCCTCAAGGTTATCAAGGATAATGTTTCCAATTGCTGCAAAGAACGGCTTGAGAACATCCTCCCACAGCGGCTCAAGGATTGGAGCAAGCTTTTCCAAGACAGACTTCAGGAGGCCAAACGCCGCTGACAAAAGGTCGAGCATGGCGGGAGCAGCTTCCTCAATCGTCCAATGGGCCAGCGGGACAAGGATGTTATCCCAAGCCCAGCCAAGACCTTTCTTGATAGTATCAGCAAGCCCGGACACGGCAGTTTTCAATCTGCCCCATCCCTCAAGCAACGGCTCAAAATTCAGAGAACCTATCAGTCCTTTGAATTTCTCTGCAATTCTCAGCCATTTCTCGTTGATCGGAGTGTCCGTCTCCTCAAACATATCCTGCGGGGTCAGACCACCAGACCCACCGCCGCTTGGCTCGTTCAGGCGGTTAATCACATCAAAACCAAGAAGCTGATTCTTCCATTCCTTCGCAGACTTCGCCCCAGATGCCATATCGTCAGCAAACTTGTCAGACACAGCAGCCGCTTTGAGATAGGTCGTACCCGTAAAGGCCGAAATAAGCTGTGACATTGCATCGGCCAGTTTGGTAATGAGATTGACGATTGCCACAACGACAGGCTCAATGGCGGTGAGAAGGGCAATAAACGCAGAACCAAGCTGGTTTTTCATCTGCGTTGCCGCAGACTTCATGTTATCCATAGCCTGTGCAAATCGAGGCCCTTCTACAGTTTGAAGCTGAGAACTAAACAGATATGCGTTCTTTAATCCCTCAGAGAATGCCTGAGTAATGGACTTGATGATGGTACGAATAAACCGATAGAACGCAATCCTCTTCAGGGAGGACAGGAAGGTTCCGACACCCTTGCTGGAGTTCTTAGCCTCTTCGCCAGTTTCCTTGATGGACTTCTTGGTAGCGTTGAGTGTCTGTCTGACCCCGCTGAAGTCGATGTTGCCAAGGCCGCTCATTTTGGAAAGCGCATCACCAAAATCGCGAAGATTCTGGATTGCTTCCTGAGTAAGCTGAGATGCAGCAGTAGCTATTGACAGGATTCCACGGCCTATTCCAGTTAGTGTAGTAGTATTATTTGTGAGAGTGGCAAGCGGAGCAAGGGAAACCCCCAAACTCGCAAGGTTGTCCATTGCCTCTGACCCAAGTCCCATTAAAGCAATAGCAATATTGGAAATTGATGTTGCCAAGTTGTTCAAAGTAGCGGGACTCAAATTGAGCCCAGACAACGTAGATAGGCTTGCCCCAAAGTGTGCAAGCAATGTTGCCGATTCATGCGGGATATCAGCAACTGCGGCGGCAAGATCAAGGAGTGCCGATGCGGTATTCTTCAGCGTTGCGGGGCTAAGACTAAGCCTTGAAAAGCTATCCAAGGCATACCCCATCCGGGAGATATTTAAAGTATCCCCAATCATACTCGCCGCCGCACTCAAGTCCATAATTCCCTCTGCGAAAGAAGTCAAGGACTTTCCAAACCCGCTTTTGAATGAACTCTCTAGGTTTTTGAAGGACGAAGCAAGGGTTTGCAACTGAGGGACAACGCCAGACAAACTATCCTTCAAACTTCTAATTGAAGCGGCAACTTTATTGATTTCAGCATCCGCGCCAGACGCACTATGTGCTACTTTTACTTCCAGAGCTTCAAGCGTGTCTGCCATTACACATCACCCTTTGCTTTTTCAGCACGTTGCTGGCGTATCATCGCTTTCATTGCGGCTTCCATCTTCTTCATTTCCTCCCGCTCACGCCGCTGTTTTTCAGCTTCAGACAGGGGAAATATATCTATGGGTTTCTCCATATACCGTTGAAGCTTTGCCCCTTTTGAGCGGAAAGCATTTGCCAGAGTGACGGCAAAAGCATCATAGGTATACATACCTTGAATCCATGCCATCTCATTTTCCATCTCTCGGCGAAGACGGTACGCTTTACGATACGCAGTTGCTATTTGAGGAGGCCCATCCCAATATTGCTCATAGGTCATTCCCATTGCGAGATATTGAGGGCAAGCCTCCTCAAAGATTTCTTGATATGTTTTTGGCGGTTCAGCTTCCTCGGTCAGAACTTGACCGCCAGTTTCCGGGGAGGGTTTTCAGACTTACCCTCATCCTCCCCGGAAATAAGGGTCTTGAACGGCTCGGAGTAAAGTTTGCCAAGGTACTCAGCTTCCTCCTTAGAAAGACCATGAAGTCCGTCAAACAGGATACGGGAAGTGTCCTCCTGCTTCATATATGGATGGTGCATCAGGAAAGCACCCCAGAACAGGAGCGAGAGCATCGTCATGGGGGCAGAGTCCATTTTGTTTACATCCAGCCCCGCCGCCTCTGCTTTGGCAACGGTACGCCGATTGAACTCAAGGGTGTATTCGCGCCCCTCTTCGGGGTCGGTGATAATCATGGGCTTCATAGCCATTCTTCAACCCTCCATTTTTAAAAATTTGGGGCGGGGTGATTGGCCTCGCCCCGTTGTTTTCCTCACGCAGAGGTGGTGGACTTCGCCGCGAACACATAATCTCCCTGCGGCAGGATGTTCGCGTTGTTCTCAAGGACGCTATCAACCTCCGCGCCGCCAAACCCCAGAGGCAGCGGCTTGCCGGGGAAGTAGAAGGAATCCAGATCAGAACCAGCAGGATAGGCGATCTCAAACCACATACCCTTGGCGGGAGAACTAGACTGCGCGGTGGCGTAGGCAGACACGCAAGTGTCCCAAGCGGTACGGAACTCCTTGTAGTCGTTCACGGTGATCGCAACCGCGCCGCCGCTATCGCCCAGACCCTCGATATAGGTGTGATTCTTGGTCGCACTCAGGGGTGTGGACTGGAGGGTGTTGGGATCGTTGAACAGGCCGGGAATGGCCTTGCATCCGGGGATGGTGACATAGTTCACCGTGGGGCGAGTGCCAGCCGTTACCTCAGTCGCATACTTGACGATCATCCCGGCAGTAGACACAGCATTTGCCATTGTGATTTCTCTCCTTTATGCAGATATTGTGGGCGGCATCGTATCCCCGCCCCCGATGATGCGGCGAAAACGGCCCACAATAGTGAACTTATCCCCGCCATCAATGTTTGTTTCGGAAAATTCCCGGTAATACATCCCGCTCATGGCGTTCCGGGCAACATCCATGAGGCTATACGCTTCAGATGCCGCGACATTAGCCTTAGTGGACACAATCTGGATCTCAAAGGCAGATTCCCATTGCACATCCTCAAAATCAAGCTGAGTGTACTGTGTGGGTCTACTCCTATCAATTTCGTGGATGTAACAGGCCGGGAAGGATGAGGGTTTGGCAACATAGCGGGAGGTACAGTAGGCAGAAGGATAGGCGGCATGGATAGCATCCACGACACGGGTATATACCGCATTGCGTGTGTACTTCACCGCACAAACACCCCCTCTACAACTTCTTTGGCCCTCTCCCGCATAGCCTTGACTGCGTAATACATAGGCATATACGCAGGAGTTTCATAGAGCTTGTTCCCTCTGTACCACCAGTATCCGTTTTCGGAAAACTTCTGTGCATGGGAGATAGACCATGTACCCTCGCCAACCGGAACACTCACGCCGGACATATCGCCCTCGTAGAACGCTCCAGCCATGCTGCCCGTGCCGAACTCGATGAAGTAAACATCTTTGCCCTCCGCGAGTATGCGGTAGCCGTTCCCCTCCTCAAGTGGCAGGACGATTGCCTTGATTCCACCGTTGCCCGTCCAGTCGGAGTCCGCATTGGCCTCTGCGTAGTGTTCATTCGCAGCATCGGCCCCGATCTGAGCTAACCGCTTGCACACCATGTCCAGTTTCGGCCTTATTTCCTTCTGGTACTTCTCCAGTTCCTTCAAGGCCCTGTTGCACCCGGCAACTGACAACTCAATCGTGATGCTACGCACTAGGAATCGGCTCCCCGTGTGTCACATCCAACTCTGCCAGAGCGATGACCACCTGATTGATTGTCCTCGCAACCCCGGTGCAACGGTAGTTGTGCGGCTCCGTAGCGGGGTTTGCCTCAAACCACCAGATGGTGTCCGTGTTAAACGGGGTGGTCAGGTCACCAGTCACTACCGTCCGGGTGAACGGATTGTCCACGCCAAACAGTTCGATCTCAGCCTTACCTCTTCCCCCAGACACGTTCATCCGTGTGGTCACAGGCGTTGCATAGCTCACCGTCTGTTCGCCTGTCAGATTCCCCTCGGAGTCCACCACATCGGTCACGCCGGAGTACAGAGCATAGCTGATCTCGCGCTTGTTGCGCTGGATTGTCCTCATTCGGTACTCACCGCCCCGACACGAACATAGGCGAGTACGTTATTGTGGATGTAGTCCAGCATATCGGAATAGCGGAAGTGACGATGCACAGAGTTTTCGATGTGCGTCTGCTCACCCTCCGCACCAGCCTGAGTGTACCCGGCAATGACGGCGTAGACCTGAGTATTCTCATACCTGGCAGGAACATCCGTCACATCCAGAGGTACGCCGCCGACTAGATGGTAAATCCAGTAAAGGATCTCATTCCCGGCGATAGTCAGATACTCCGTCAGCTTTTCATCGGATGGAACTTCCCCGCCATCTTCCAGAAGGAGCTTTACCCTTGTCAGCTTTTCGGCATCCGTCATTCGTACTCACCTCTTTGGATGGAGGGGAGGGGATTGTGGCCCCTCCCCATAGGTTTCTTAGGCACTCACAACGCTGGGAGCGTTGACATAGATGCCGTTCGCCTTCTGGTGCTTCACCCACGCACCGTGATACTGACGGAAGTCGTACATCCATGCCTGAGCTTCCTGCACCACAGCGGGGCTGAAGATGCGAGGCTCGGCGAACTGCACGGCCTGCATGACGGCAGAAGGATGGATGATAAGGAAGTTGATGGTGGAACCCGCAGCGGTGTAGCCGCCAGCATCATCGTGGTCTTCAGGCTCGGCGAGGGTGCAGACGGTGTTGAATCGACCGCTGGGAACGGTGATGACGCGCATATCGTTGTACATCTCGACATTGTAGTCGATGCCGTTCTCACCATTCATGGTGTACCGGGTGATGCCGCTCTTGAGGTAGCGGTACATGGTGGGGTTCAGGAACAGGATGCGGCCCTCATACGGAACTTCCGCATTGTCCAGTTTCTCCGTGCCAAGGTCGATGGCAGCAACCGCGCCAGACCCGGTGCTGATGGACTCAGCGGTCTTCATGGAGTCGCTGGCAGACTTCGCATAGGTGGCGAAGCGAACGGCATCGGTTTCAGGAACAACCTTCGTCCGCATGAACTCAGAGGCCAGAGTGCCAAAGGCCATGCCCATTGCCTCAGAGTCATCGATCCGATCAACGAGGAACTGCCGACCACGATCCCACTGAGGCGTATAGCCGCGCCAGCTGGCAGTCACATCGCCGCGCACGAAACCCTTGTTCCGATAGTAGTTGCCAAGGGCCACCATATCGGTTTCAAACAGGTAGAAGGTGTGGTACTCAGGACTCCAGCGCACACGATCCTGCGCGGTGTCGAGAATAGCGGTCTTGCTCTCAGCCTTGTAGATTTCGTCCAGCAGAGGCAGATAACGAGAGGCGAGGCCGATGCTGTTGTTGATCTCAGGGGAAACGGTAGGGGAAACAGCCATTTTAAATCTCTCCTTTTGTTATTTGATGGGAGGGAGGCCAAACCAAGCACGTTCTTTGTTCAGAGCATCCTTGTCGGCATCCTTCGCCGTGGGAGGCATCCCCGCAGAAAGCTTGGGCTGTTTGCCAAGAGCGGCGGCTTCAAGCTCTTTGGTTTTTGCCTCGATAAATTCCTGCTGACAGGCAAGCGAGGTGGCGGCATCACCGTCAGCAATAGCCTCTGCCGCCTTGAGGGCCAGTTCCTTAGAATAGCCCAGAGAAAGATACTGTGCCTGATACCCGCTCACCGCCTTATCGCGGCGAAGGGTCTTCAGTTCTTCCTCGACCTGTGCATCACGCTCTTTGCGCTCGGCCTCTTTGCGCTCTTCCTCGGTCTGTTTTTCGCGTAACTGGCGTTTCCACTCAGCACTCTCGGAGTTGGCCTTGGACAGGGCGGCTTTCAGCCGGGTGGTCTCATCGGACTCCTTGGGAGCGGGGAGTTCAAACTCATACGCTTCAAGGGCCTTGAGCTTGTCCTCTGCGGACATCTCCGCATAACCTTCGATTTTGCTCACATCGATTTTTGCCATATCTTTCTCCTTGCGTTTGATGAGGCAGTTCCCTCTGCCATGATTTCCGTTTTAAAGTCTTGTCATGACTCTTGCGTTTTAACGACTTCCCTGTCAGTTGGTTGTGCGATTACTGTTTATCCTTGTTATACTGCGCGGTGCTAATGCCAAGCAAAGCACCAAGCAGGACGCACACGGCATTGGCGGTCTTCGACACCTCATCGGCGAAAGGCCATCCCCACACCCCGGCGAGGGCCACATAGAAGGTAGCCAGAGCGGGGATGCAGATGAGGGCGATCCACTTGAGGATGTCATACGCACCGTTTTTCAGCTTCACTCTCTTACTCCCTCCCCTTGTACAAGGTCTTGATGTCATTCTTGATGACGGCAATGTCTGTCCCAAACTGCGTAAATTTCTCAGCGTAGCTGTTGTGGGAGTCCAACCGCTCCTCAATTCTGGCGAGACGGTCATCCAACTTTGCGTCCCTGACCGCTTCATCTATCCTACGCTTTGCTGTCTGCTGTCGGGTGATAAGCCATTGCCCAAACACGGCACATATGCCCGTGATGATTGCGACTAAAACTGTTTCGCTCAACGCTCACACCTCGCATTCAAGAAAAGATAAGTGTGCAGCGGCAGTTCACATTATTCTCTGCCAGACTAAACCCGCCCGGTGCATAGGCGTGGTCATCGTCATAGGTGTAGAACTCATCGTCAATACCAACGGTCATGCTCTGGAGGTAATCGTGGGTTTCCCTCACACGGTCATCCATCATGGTCATCCATGTCTTTGACTTTGCTCCGGCCTTTCGTGCCGTAGTCAATGCGGCCTCGTTGTAGTCCCTGTGCGTTTCGGTTTCCATGATCCGCACTATATCTGCCACGCTGCCGCCGTTTGAGAAGTATTCCCTTACTCTGTCTCTCCAAGTTTCCCCAGCGATTTTCTTGTCCACCGTTTCCTGCACATCAGATACATCAGCGGATATGTCAGCACCAAGCATGAGGTTTGCGGACTCTACTCCGTTTGCATAGGCGAGGAGGAACAAGTCCTCCAACATATCCAGAAGAGAATCAAGATCAGCTTCGGTCTTGCTTTCCCGATTCATGTACTCAGGAAGTGCCGCTTCCAACCTATTCAGTTCGTCAAACAGCATCAAGTCCATAAGCTCACCCGTCTATCCAGTCTACCAAGTCAAGGTCTAGGAGTTTGTTTGCACGTTGGAAGGATGTCACCCATTCCTCACCGTAGTTCATCTCGCGCTGAAACTCCAGATCGTAGTACACCCGTTTGCACCTGATTGTCACAGGGCGGCTTGGGTCATCCTCATCATACCCTTCACCCGGAACAAGCAGCTCTCCCCATCTGTCAGCGGGTGGCGTGTACTTGAACTTCTTCAGGCCCTTGTAGATATCATCCACCGGGACGCTGTGCATATCCATCGGAAGGATCCACCCGTTTACCCCATTCACTACGCCAATTTCATGGGCCACCTTGAAATCCGTCACAATAACTGGAGTGCCAGCGCAAAGGGCCTCAACCACCGTGTAGCAGTACCCTTCTGTATCTGAAAGCTGAACCAGATAGTCTGCATCAGCTATGAAATCAACAATGTCCGTGCGGGGTTTTCGGAAGGACACGCTCGGATTCTCGAAGGGCTTGTTTGAGTCCGTGTAGATATCCCAAGTGAACGGAACCCCGGCCTTATCCAGATACTCCGCAAGGGTCACCATACGGTTGTAGCCCTTCTCTGCCGTGAGTCTGGTTGCGCTTATCAGGCGAAGCACCTTGCGGGGTTTTTGGGGAGTGTAGGGATTGTAGCAGACAATACTGTTTTCCCCGATATAGTCACGGTAGGACTCCTGCACTACCTCACTCACCGCAACCCGCATCTGAATTTTCGGATTCCTGTCAGGAAATACCTTAATTGCGGAGTAATCCCCGTGGAGCATCTGCCAGTATTCTTCAGCTTCCACATGATCGATGATGTCAAGGGAGAAGCAAAGAAATGCCCTCTTGCACCGAATCGTCTGCCCATCACGATACCGCTTGACATGGACTACCTTTGACAGTTTCTCCACTTGTTGCGGATTCCCTGTGCGGTAGTATACCGTAATATCGAAGTCCTTCCCGTACTTCAGCCCCAGTTGGTAGAAGAAGGTTTCGATGCCGCCGATGACATTGAGGTCGCGGAAGTAGAATACGTTGGTGTTCATTTGATAAGCCCTTTAGATGCTAACCAGCAAAGGCTCCCTTCTCTGGGCCAGTTGTAATGATACACAACCTTGCCCGTAAATTTCTCCGTGTGCGGTTTCGCCATGATGGCCTTGTTCAGGGACACATCCTCAAAGACACGAACTGCATCGCATCGGACATCGCCCAAAAACTCGCGCCTGATGAATTTGGACGCTCCACCAACCCACACGGTTTTCGTCTGCTCATTCAAGAAGAGGATTTCGCCGCTGTTGACCTTCAGGTTGACGAATACCAAGTCCGTGCCGTCCAGAAGGTTCACCACGCTGTTGTACTCGTCCGTCAGGAGGTAGTCATCGGAATCCAGTTCGTAGACATACTCGCCCTTGGCGTTGTCGTAAAGCTTGTTTTTGGTATATCCAAGCCCCTTGTTCTCAGAGTTCCACAACAGCCGAATCTTCAGGTCAGGATGCGCCTTGATGTACGCCTTGACATTCTTCCGGGTGCTGTCCGTACTGCCGTCATCACAGACAACCACTTCAATGTCATTCCGGCGAGGGATGCTATCGAGTGCGCGGATGACCAACTCTTCTTGATTCCAGACAGGAATAAGGATCGAGAGCTTAATCATACCGCGCCCCCGGTGGGATTATCCCCAGTATCCCGGTCTTCCTCAATGATGGTGGCCTCACCTTTACCAGTACCAGCCGCTTCCTCTTCAACCACCCTATTCGGATCGCCGAAAACCATCTTGATATACTTCTCAGACATTGCCGCATCCTTCACCGGGTCATTGGAGATACCGCTCTTTGCCATAGCCAACTCAGGATGGAGGCCAGCCGCCATGAGCGTCTGGAACGCTTGTGCTTTAGCCTGAACATTTGCTACTTCTCCATGCGTGAAAACAGGCTCAAAGTCATTGAGGTTGATGTCAAGAAGTCCCTTGCGTCTGAGGATATCGGTAATGATTGCGTCAAACTGTCTGTTAGACTCAATGTACAAATCCTCCGTGTTCCTCGCAGCACAATCGGCCTGATACCAGCCGAAGTTAGCCAGCACAGCTGAACCCGTGGTGGACTGTGTACTCTGTCCGCTCGACCGTGCCGGAAGCGCGGCAATGCGGAGGGCCTGATCGTAAAGCCTGTCCACCAACACCTTCGTCTGAGTCTGGTCAAGCTGTTCGGTAAGCACCCTAAAATCTGCCTTATTCTCACCGATGCTCCGCAGAGCAATCATGCCAGCCTTGCGGATGTCCGTAATGGTGGTGTCTTCAGGGAACTCACAGTTGACGGCAATGGCAAGCGTCTGAATGAACTGCTCGATACCGTCACAGGCGTTGGAAGTGATGTTGTTAATCTCGTCAAGCAGAGGAATTACTGCCTCAAAACAGCCCATGTTGACGGAGTTGTAGCGGTACTCGATGATGGGAATCTTCCCCAGCACGTTCGGCTCCACCGACTCCACGGACACGGCAGTTGCCATGTAGTCATGGTTGCGCTCGGAAGACATCAGCTTCCCGGTAGCAGAACCAGTCAGGTGGAAGACGGTGGATTCAGTAAACACATCAAACCGGGCCACACCGTCATCATTGACAAAGTTCACGCCCATTACGGGTTTGTTTCCCGGCTTCAGGGAGTACACAACAAACGCAGAGCGGGGGTCGAGGGCATATGCGCGGAAGGGAACCTCGTCATCGTCCGTAGGCTCGACATAGATAACGCCCTTGCCCACAGTATGGAACCAATCCGCAGTCTTGTTGTCTGCCTCATGCTTCCCAGAGCGGTACAGATACTCGTTCAGCTTTTTGAGCTTCGTCTGTACGCCCTTCCTCCGGGCCGAATAGTTCACGGGAGCGGTCAAGAAGTACCCGTTCTTAAAGGCCACAAACTCCTCTGCGTGGTTTTCCTGCACGATGTTCAGGATATCCTCCCGCACTTCCTTCGTGCGGCCCAAGATGGGCTGGAGTCCTCTCCGATACCAGTACAGAAACTCCTCCTGAAGCAGATTCTTGATGTGGTACACCAGAGCAGAGTTAAGCTCCTCGACCACATCGTCCCTTGTCAGATCCTCAAAGGGCGAGTAGATGTCCATCCGCCCAAAAAGGTCATTCCGCACAACAGAAGGGCTAGGTGCGGACATATTCTCATATTCCAAACTCTCACATCCCCCCGCACTTGGTTTACGATAATTAGTTATTATGTCAACCCATTACACTATACCACTACATATTGATTATGTCAACCAATAATTAGAACGGACGCTTCAATATACGGGCTATGTTAGTCCTGTCAGACATCTGCCAGTCTACAAACATTGCTATGGCATCCGGGACATCATCATGCTTGTTCTTGCCAGACATAGAGTATGTGCAGAGTTGGCCCATAGCGTCACGATATTCACGGTCTTTAATGTAAAGCGACTCATCCTTGAACAGAATCCGGGACTTTGCAGTCGCGCTATTCACCTGTATCCTCGTTTCTTTTGAGGTCTGAGTCCATTTCGTGGTAATCGAGGTGAGTCCTCCCATCTCCTTCACCCTCTTCTCCACATTCTGCGCGAACAGAGTTCCCCCACGGTTCGACTCTATCCTGCACATCCGCACCTTCCTGTCCACCAGCAGTTGCGCTACCCGCTCCTGAACCACCTCTACCTTCCCATTATCGCAGATGATAGCGTCCATGTAGAAGTCATTGCCATACTGATAGAATACCGGGCAGACGCAGTAGTCCGCGCCCTGTTCCTTCGTATCGCAGATGGCGAGGATTGCGTCAGGTTCCTGATCCGGGAGGGAGAAGTACCGCCGAAGCTCTTCGGGAGCGTATAGCTGGCCCTCGCGCTCGATGGGTTGGTTCAAAAACAGGGCTTTCCAACTGGCATCGTCCATGATATCCCGCTGTTTGTGCAGTGCTTCTGTAGTATATCCAAGGCCATACGGATAGTTGAAGTTGGATTCATCGTTCTCATCCAAGGCCGGGAAGCGAATGAACCGTGCGCGTGGGTCGTTCTCATACTCCTGCTCCAGCCGTCCAACGATATCGTACACGCTCCAGCGGGTTGCAATGTGCAGCTCCTTGCACCTGTCACCCACTTTCCTCTGCCGCAAGTCCGTGGTGTACTGTTGCCATAGCTTGTCCAGCCTGTCCCTAGACAATGCCTGTTCGATATCACTCACAAGGTCATCGCAGTACAGGACACCCATCGCCCTGACCTTACCAGCGTTCCCCGCACCGATGGAGGTAAACTCCAAACTCTTGAATCTCATGTCATCTGCGCGGGTATACCCTACGCCAATCATCAAATCCTTTGCATTCGTGGCAATGACACGCAAGCCGGGGAAGACATCCGTCCAGAGATACTCGCCCTTGCTGTCCATGATGCGGAGCATTTCACCGTACATACCTGACAGGAAAGCGTTGTTGTGCGATCCGACAAGATTAGGCAGGAACGGACTGCGGCCCACCTTCCACGCCAAGAAGAACTCTGCCAGAGTAGTCTTTCCCACGCCCGGAGGTTCCGATATTGCCAGCAAGTCCAGCTTGTCATCTTCCAAGTCCTGTAACGCCTCCACGCACGGGAGTAGCTGTTTCCTGCGCGGGAGGTAAAATCTTTTTTTGGGTTCGCGATTTTTTTCGATGTAGATGCAGAACGAGTCAAAATTATAGGGGGCATCGAAGAGATGCGTCCTGTAGTACAGAGTGAGTGTGTCCTGTCCACCCTTTCCTTCTCTCATCAGGCCGTTCGCCGCCTTGCGGACATCCTTCACATACCTGTGCGCGGCATCAAAGTTCTCCTGCTTGAAGATGACCTTATCGGCCCCATGCTCCCCGCCGCCAATGACGGTACTGCTCCCCTCTTTCTCCAACTCCCGGCAGAGCGAGAATGCGTCCTTCAGCGCAGTAACCTCACCCCGCTTCACCAGCGCAGGAATCAACCGCCTGTATTCAACCATCCTCCCCCTCCTCGTCATCGTCATCCATCTCCAGAATCTGCATCAGCACATCCCGGTTGTCTGCAATCGTGTCCATTATCTGCGCTTCTTCCATAGCCGCCATCATTAACGCCCTGTCCCCGCGATTCACGTTCCAGTACTGCGTGGACACCTCCCCGTTCTCATACACTACCTCCAAACTGATCGCCCTGACCTCGCTCTTCGCCAGCTCCCCCATCACAGCCTCCAGCCATTCATAGTACGGATACCTCTCCTCGTCCATCACAGCACCTCCTGCCAGAGTTATGTAAACCAGCCGCCCCCATTATACCCCGTGCGCCAGAGAACCGCAAGGGAGAAGGGACAGGCCGGAGGGGATGCCGGGGCCTGGGGGAGCAGAGAGGGTGTTCCTCGCCGCCCCCAGCCCCTGAACCACCCCCTCTCAAAATTGAAAGCCCCTACCCATAGCGGGTAAGGGCTTTTTTTGCGTTTTTAGAGCAAATCTCTGACGGACTCCCACTCTCTTCTGCTGCGTTCAAATTGCAAGTCGTTCAAAATCGACTCATATCCAATTCGCGGGAAGTAGACAGTACCGAGATATTCAATAAAGCACGGCCTTGTTTTTACCGAGTTTTCAATCCAACTCTTGAGATTTACCTTGTAAACCGCCTTTATTGCCTTGACAAACTCCTCCGGGAACGATTCGTAGGTGTACAGTTCCCCCGCCTCACGCCATTCCTCAATCTGCGCTCTCTTCCGGCTCCGATCCGCAGCCTCCTTTATAATTGCTTTGGCCTGTGCCGCACTCGCAACGCACCCCAGCTTGTCAAACGCCGCTTGGTAGAACACCCCCAAGTCAATGTCGCTGTTGAACAGCTGCTCTACAACCTCGACTTCGTTCTTCGCGTTGATCGTAATCACATATATCCTCCTATGCCAAAATACGCCCGGTCAGGTAGTGCAAGTACCCAACCGAGCGTATATGCCAAGCCGGAGTTGCCCCCAGCCACGCACCAAGTTCAGCAAGTCTTGCACCCTTGCACCATCACTATACCCCTCTCGTCCCCCAAAGTCAACCAAAATTCCCAAGTTTCTCGTCTTTTCACACCCAATGCACACCGTTCACCCCGTTTTTCCTATTATACCCTTATGTTTTTTATATATATACCCCCTTTTATAAAAAAGATTATTATATATATTTTTGGTGTGTATTGGGTGTTTATATAGTGTATTAGCATAGAGTGTTAAGTATTTTAGCGCACAAGTTTGCTCTACCCCACACCCAAATTACACCCAGTCCACACCCAATGCCCTCCTACTGTGTGTGTATGTCGCTTGCTATGTTATATTTGCTTTTTTGTCGGAGCGAGTACGGGGAGGGCTAACCCCCGCCCCATTGCATCGCTTGCTATATGCCCCGGGTAGCCTATGCTAACTGGTAAATGCTGGAAGCTGGATGCGATAGTATCAACTATGTAAAATAGCTTAACACTATGAACGCAGAACTTGAGAACTAATCTTTATTTTGTTCAATGTTTGCCGCCTCAGACCACCCGGACGGGCCGCTGGGGGCCAGATTGCCAGAATCTACCAGTTAGAGCCAGCTAATCGATCTAATATACGACTCTAGATGTACTAGAGTTGGAAACGATGTGTTGTTTGATTACAACCTGTAATCAGGTAGGTTACCGAAAAGTTATAACCTGTCGGTTATGATACCTACTTACCATTTGGTAACTACCCATCCGATCCTGGCCAATATCCCTTTGCAATCATACCAAAAAGGCAAGGGAAAATCACGGCAGCGGAAAAGAAATTGATTGTAACGCATTGTAGCAGCCTATAACGCTTGAATCCTGAAATACAAGCAAGGGAAAAAACGATTGCAATCATAGAATAGCCGTAATAGCTCGTAGAATCGCCCACAATCAATTATTCCATCTTGCTAGTGTATCTATATTCCCATGAAAAAACGCGCTTAGAACGCATTGTAGACGCTAATCTTGAAAAATAGGTTTGTTTGGCCTGAATTATTGAATATGTGGGGATTCATCACAATGCACAAATATGAGTCCCCACATTTGTTAGTTATGTCAATATACAATGAGTCCCCACATATGCTATCATACAATCGTCAAGCGGTTAGAGTTTAGCCGGAAAAAACCGAAAGCGCGATAGCAGCGTGGAAAATAGTAACAAGGGAATGAATAAGCGAAAGGCAAAGCCGGAAACTTGATCCTTGTATTGTACATTGAAAACTAATCCTTATCCGTAACGGCGAAACGGTTTAGCATTCCCGGCGATGTGAAATAAGATGCAGCAGCATACAAAAGCAAGCGGAAAGGAATGCTAGCAAAGTAAAAGTGATATTTCCCTTTTCCCTTTTCAAAACAGAATAGCAAGTGTAATAGCTTGCTAGTCTGTTCAAGTAGCCTTGAAATATAGGCTACTTGAACAGGCTATAAACCTGGAAATAATAACGAAAAGGGGAAAACAAAATGAAACTCACGAAAAAGCAAATTGACATGATCCGCGAACACACGCCAAAAGAATTAAAGGGAAAGCACGTTTGTATTTCGTATACCCTTGGAACTTTCCAGCCGTTTGAAGCTAATTGGTCATGGGTAGCAGGATGGACACATGACGGAATACTTGTTGTTACCCGTTTCGGTGAGATCATGTAAACGCGCTGCGGTTTTCTAAAAGGTTTTCCGCAATACCAAAAAAGCCTTATTCCATGCCGCAAGGCAAACAAAATGAAAAGGGGAATGTATCATGAAAAACTATCCTAATACGCTTTTGGGCTATTTCAAAAACGCGATTGCAAAGCAAGGCGCAAGCACAAAGTATTTCAATCGTGAGTTTCTTGCAATCTATTTGCATGAATACGCCGAAAGCAAGAAAAACGGCTGCGCGAATTATCCAAAAACGAAAGAAACGAAATTCTACAATGACAATTCAACCGCATATTGCGTATTCCTGGAAGCGCATTATGAATACGAAAAAGGCATGGAACGGCTGCGCAATATGGAATGAACAGCTTTCTAGGGGAAATGTAATTGTGAAAGACTGCCGTTCTGCTCATGCCTAAACTATCAGCCTATGCCGTCAAGCTGTTCTGCGGTTTGACGGTATACACGGATAGTTTATCCGAAATTATGAAAAGGGGAATTTGCAATGGATCACATGAAAGAACTGTATAAGGATTTCTATAAAATTGAATCCTATGCGCGCAAGGGAATGATTACCCTGAAAGAGTGTAATCAAGCTATGCTTGACGCAATCGAAAAACACCATGACGCATTTCTGGTGGACGATGATCCGCAATCATGGGATAGCATAAAAGCATACCATTCCATGTATATGCGGCTTTCCAGGTTGAGCAAATAATCACGTTCTGCCCAAACAGTTTTCTAAAGGGTTTTCTGTAAAAAAGCCCTATTCCAAGGTAGAAATACCTGAATTTATGGAAAAGGGGAAAGATACAATGACTAGCAAACAGAAAGAAATAATTTCTCGCAATCTGCAAGCGTTCACTCACAATTTCGGAGAAGTGCGGATAGAGACTATTCCCGGATATGGCTTTAATGTCTATTATCCGGCTAACTCTGATAGTTTCATTCAGTTCTGCGAGAATATCCATTACCTTGACGGCTGGCTTTATGGCTGCGTTCAAGGCTTTCTGCGGAGAGAGTTCAAAGAAGGGTATCAGTATAAGGAGGAAAACGCATGAAAAAGATGCACTGTGTTCACGTTCTGTTCGATGATGGGGATAGCCTGGAAACTGAGATTTACGGAACGGAGGAAGAAGTCCTGGACTATTACAGGCCGGGAAAAGTGTTCAACACGGGAACGGTTGACGATCACCTTGTAAAAGTCGTTTCTGCGGAAATCCTGGCATGACTTTCTGCGGCCTTCTAAAGGGTTTGAGCCTATCAAGCCCTATCCCATGCTGGAAACAGCATATTTTGGAAAGGGGAATTACAATGGAAATCATGAATCAGAATGAATTTGACCGTTTCTGCAAAATTCACCATCTGACATATCACCATACTGCCTATAGCAGGGGTTATGTGTCTCGCAAGACCGCTATCGACAATTATCATGTCGAGTTCTACTCTGGGCGTTTCGGTGAAGGATTGAAGGTGTACTATCCCAATTGGGATAGCACCGGATACTGTCGGGTGTCATATTTCACCCGATAACCATTTCTGCGCGGTTCTCATGGGTTTATCCGTCAAAAGCCCATGTCCAAGGCTATATGCCTAATTTAATGAAAAGGGAGATAATTTCATGGAAAAAACATACAATGCCCTGATTGAGCGTTTGCGTCTTTCTGCGGAATGGCACAAGCGGAAGGGAGAAGCACTAGCAAAGCAGCAAGACCTTAACGATTACGAAAAAGAATCCATTTTGAAGGACAAGGCTATTGCGGAATGGATTGAAATGGTGATTGAGAGGGAAACGGCATGAAGCGCACAATGAAAGTTCTTGATCTGTTCCTGGACGATGGGCGGCAAATCATCTGTATACGGGACTATATGGCAAAGTGCAATGAGTACAAGGTGTATTACCGCTGGTATGACTGCGGCTGGCACAAGAGAAAGCTGGCTGAATATGCCGATATGCGTTCCGTTCTGGCCCATCTGCTGCAAGAATCGTACAATTAAGGTTTTCTGAGGGGTTTTACCAATAAAGCCCCATCCCATGTGCGAAAGCACAGAATATTTTGAAAAGGGGATTATCGTATTGAAGAAAAAGAAAACGTATGACGGCGCGGGTATCTATGGCTTGTACAACGTTTTGGAAAACAAAATATATATCGGCGCGAGTAATTTTATTAGGCGAAGATTTTCCCAGCATAGGCAAAATTTTAAGCAGAAAAGTGGTACTTCACCGATGTATAAAGAGCCGCTTGATAATTTCACATTTCTGATTCTTCGTAAAATGTCTGATGAAGAATTTAAGAAATATGGCGTTATCATGGAAATGATGTACATTAGTCAGTCAATCGAGTTTGGAATGGGCGTATATAATCATATGTCTGTCTACGATCATGTGTATGCTTACAATCTCATTTTAGGACTTCTGGATGTTGAATCCAGTTTAATGTATGCCGTTAAAGATGCTGTTGGGCGTACTCCGGCTCAAGTCCGTCTTACGAAAAAAGAAAACAGAGCGAGATATTGTGATTGCAAAACGGAGTGAGGTGTGATAGCATGAGGGTACACAGAGAGGAAGGAGCTATCACCATGACAAACGCAGAGGCAGTAAAGAGATACCACGCCAAAATGGACGAGTTTAAAATCAGACCGAACAAAGAAGAAGGAAAAGCAATCCGGGAGTACGCAGCCAGGACGGGGATTAGTGTTCAATCCCTGTTTCTGACTGCCCTCCGCGAGTACATGACCAACCACCCGGCAGACTAACTATGACACAGAGAGAGGAGAAGGAAGCATGAAAATCTGGAAAGAAATGTATCAGGAACTGAAACACAAGGCCCTTTCTGCGGACGCTACGCAGGAGGATATCAATCTTCTGGGCAAGTGGTTTGAACTGTATGGGGAAAGCTACTGGAACGGAGAGTTCTATGATGTGGATGGGACGCACCAGCTTCGGCCTGTGGATGTGGAAGATGAAGACGGTGACTATCACCGGGAAGGGTGGGAGTTGAGATGACCATCATCTTGATCCTCGCCGCCCTCTTCTGCCTATACCTGATTGCCAAAGGCATTTCTGACAGGCGCAAGGAAGCGGCTAGGCAGGAAGCTGAGAACCGCAGACAGGCAGACAATCAGCGTATGCGTGAAGAGTGGCGTAGGACACAGGCAGAGGCCAAGGTAGCCATTATGCGTCAGGAAGCTGAGTGGAAGAAGGCCGCAAAGGAAAGGGAGGAACTGTTCCGGGAGCAGGAGAGGGTACGGAAGGAACAGGACAGGCAGAGGAAAGAGCAGGAGCGTCAGGCCAAGGAACAGGCCAGACAGGCCGCACAACTTGAACGGCATGAGGAAATGCTGATGAAGCTGGACACCCGCCTTGCCAAGGCCGAATCTGAGATTGCTTTCAACCGGGAGCAGATTGAGAGGATGTTCAAGCTACAGAAGATGGCAATCGAGAAGCGGGATGCTTGTACCTATGGTTCTGACGAATGGCAGAAGCATGAACGCAAGGTAATTTCTCTGGAAAACCAGATTCACACGCTACAGAAGCGCATTGATTCTGCGAAAGCAGACAAGCGGTTCTGCGAGAGCAAACTGGCATGAGAATTACCGATGCAGAGTACCGTGATTATCAGCGGTTAAAGGAAGCAGAACGCTCCGGGCAACTTCTGTCTACTGATGCGCTCCGTATGATAATCCGGGCATATGACTATGACCCCACAAAAATAGGGAAGCATTTCTTGGAAGTATATGTGAAGAGGAGGAAGACATGACCAACGAAATTATCAGCGCAATCATCCATGACCTGAACAGGCTTGAGGAAACCTTCCCCTATGACAAAATAGAAATCCTCATGACCCAGCCCCTGATGGACAAGCTGGTGGAATCCTGCGGAGGAGTAACAAGAACAAAGAACTTCGACTCCTGTTGTGGGCATCGGCTCAAGGTAATCCCCGGAGAGGATGCGGAGTACTTTATTTCCGTGGTTCATAATCGGTTTTGGTTTGCACCTGACAATCTCTTTTAATACACCAACCCCCAAGAGGCTTAATTGCTTCTTGGGGGTTTTCTTTTTGCCTATTATTCAGGCTTTAGCTTTGTTCCAGCATGATGAACGTGCCATATTCGTCAAGATCGAACAGGACTTCTCCACGCTTGAGTGCGTCAATATCATCCATTGTCAGCTTGAAATAGGCATTGCCAAAGATGCTGTTCCGTCTGCACACCTCTCCGACAGAGCAACGCTGGAGTTTATCCGTGAACCATGACTCATCACTTCTGCATTTTACACAGAGCTTTTTGTAGTCGCTCTTGTTGCATTTTCCGTAGACATACCGATCGCACCCGGTATCTGCTTCCATCGTTTTTCTCCCTTCTCTCCCGCTCAAATACCCCATTCAAGCGGGTTATCTTTTACCATGTCCTTACCCTACCCATTCTCCCCTTGCTCTGTTTCGTGCGGTTGTGCGGGGGAGGGAGGAGCAAAGTTAGCAGGATTTCCACCTTTGCCCTTTCTAGCCGGGTTATGCCCCATTCTGTACGGATACAACGAGCAGTCAGTACAGGGGCAGAGTCGGACTTCTTGGGACTGATTTGCACAGCAGTCAAGGCACTTGGCCCGGATTGCTTTCATCGGCGTGAGGATTTCAGCCATTCCCCATCCTCCCCTTCAACTCCTCCAGTTCCTTCTCCATAGAAACCTTCTGCTCATACAACTCGCTCACCGGGTAGTCATCGTGGATGGGGGAGCTTCCTTCCTCTACACGCTGGAGGAAATCGCAGAGTTTGGTGTACTTGGAGAGGAGGGTGTTGTATTTAGTGATAATGTCGATCTTGTCCATCATTCATTCCTCCCCATCCCATTCATAATACCTACACCCATCCTCTGTCCCATAGTTCTCACTATCTTCCTCACACCAATCCTCTGCCGGGTAGCAATCATCGGGATCGGCGTTGGTCTTTGCGGGGATGTACTTTGCGTGGACGCAATGCAGACAGCAACTGTTGTCGAAAAACATATCTTATCCTCCTCAATCGTCCGGGAGGTCGGCATACTCAGCGGCAATCTGTTCCGCACTTCTGCTCTCTCCCAGCGGATCATCACGAATCTCCTGCACTCTATCAGCTTCCTTCATATCGAAGTGGGACTTCTCCCACCAGATGCCAAGCACGGGGTTCAATACCCCGGTAGCCATTGTGGCCTCGATACCGCTCTGCACGATACTGTACACAGATTCGGCGAACTTACGGAACTCTGTATCCTCCTTGTGGGCCTGTCCTTCCTTCCACATGAGCAGAGTCTTCCGGGCGATTCCCAAACTCAAGCACACGTTGGCGATGGTCATGGGGAAGTCCCGCTCAAAGCAAAGCTGGACATACGCTTTCAGCCCGGTGTACAAGCTGTCAATGTTCTCGCTGTTCACGGAGCGTCCGATGTCCATGCACTCCATGACATGGGCAACGCTGGCGGTTGCTCTGCCACGGTTAGCTTCAGACAAGGCTGGGCCAACGGTGACGGCAAGGGTTTCGGACAGGGGCTTGACTAGGCGGGATGGCGGCTCGACAGGTTCAGGCTTGGGTTGCTTCGACTCATACACGAACTTCTTGATATAGTTCTCCGTGCTGTGGAGTTCCTGCGCTATCTGTTTATAGGTCATGCCCTGTGCTTTCATGGCGTTGACCTTCTCGATAGTCACACGGGCTACCAGTTCTTTGCGCTTGCCGTAGTCAGGGTCGGTGCAGATTTTCCCAACGGTAGCCGCATTGATGTTAAACATCTCCCCAATCTGCCCGTAGGTGAACCCCGCATTGTGGAGCCGCTTCATTTCCTCCCGGTCTTTCTTGTTGATTTTACTTCCCGTCAGAATCACCTCCCTCTGAGTAAGTAATCCGCACACCGTCCTCATTCTCTAGTGCGTCCAAGATATCTTTGATACTCAACAGGCCCTCTGCTATGTCGTGCAGATAATCTGTACAGGCATCGTAGAGGGCCTTTTTTTGTTCCGTTTCAAACCCGAAACGGTCATGCAGTACCCTCAGTACGACTGCCCATGTTGTCTGATGCGTGTCGATGGTTGCTTTCTCAGCGGTTTCCTTGACGCACATCCGAAGTTGCTTCTCCAGTTCTATCAGCTCCGGGAGCGTCAGTTTTGTCTTCAGCGTGTGCCGTAGGTCATCCGTCAGACCCTGTGTATACACCGGGTCATAGATCAGCGGCTTGGGTCGGTACACCTTCCCGCTGCCGTGCTTCTTTGCTCTGCTCTTTGGCATCATGCATCCTCCCACAAGTCTAGCAATTCGTCCGGGATAGCTTCACTTGTTTCTCTTGGCACGGTGGTGACTTCCTTCTTCACCCAGCACCTCTGTTGCCCATACGCTCCGCAAGTCCGCTTCCCTTTACTCTTCTCCCATCCGGGCAACTTGCTCATTATCAGCCCTATCTCCTTCGATTCGACAAGGCTAGGTTCTTTTGGAAAGTCTGGGTTTGAGGACAGGGCGCGGTGGGCTATCTCACGCACACAAGTGACTTCTCCTGGGAGTTTGCGGTCAAGGAACGCTTGGATAGCACCCACCCGCCAATCATCCTGCATCGCGTTCTCCTGCGCTTCACGATACTCCTTGACGAGTTTTCGGTCTGCGTAGTTTGGCATTTCCCCCCGCTCCATCTTTACCTTCGCCTCTGCCCAACATTGCAGGATGTACTCTCTTATCTCCTGTTCGTGATCCCAAATCGCATAGCCGGAACTGTGGACTTCAACGGGGTAGTACCGTCTATTCCCGGTCTTGTCTGTCAGAGGGTTGGAGATGTTCGTGGAGCCTATCATGATGCACCGCCTGGGAAGGTCTGATACATTCTTGTCCCAGGGTTTGCGGTAGGAGTCAACTTGTCTGGTGATGTAGGCTTTCGCCGCTTCTTGCTCCTTTGTCTTGGTGAGCGCAAGCAGTTCCCCGATCTCGCATATCCACTTCCCGCGAAGCTGTTCAATGGCTGGTTGCCCTTCCATCATATTGATTTCTCCGTACCACGCATCGTTGATGGCGAGGAACTTTATCATGGAGGTCTTGCCCTCGCCCTGTGAAATGCCTATTAGGATGGGGACGTCATCGAACTTGCACCCCGGATGGTACAATCGCCATATACCCCCGGCGAAGATGAGGCGGGAAACCTCTCTGGTATAGGGGGAGTCCTCGACCTTCAGCCAGCGTGTCAGGAAGTGGACGCACCGTTCCTCCCCGTCCCACACCAAATCATCTATGATGTCGGTGATGGGGTTGTACCTTCTGGAGTCAAACAAGATACGCAGAGCGTCTGAGTGTTTGTCGCGGGAGTAAAGTCCGTATTCTTCCTCGATATGGTTTCTGCTTGCAGCCTCGTCCGCATCGTTCCAGGGGCGTATTACAAACTCCCCGTTCCGGTCATACTCATGCACCTCTGGTCTGTCAGCCATCACGTTGTATCGCACCCCGGCATAGAACTCGTCGTGTGCCATGATGTTCCCAAAATTGCGTATGGTACACAATATCTCGTTGTTCTTCCCGCCGTGGGCAAGCCCGGTCTTTACGGAAGCGGGAGGCATTTGCTTGAGGATCTGTAAGGTAGAAATCTATCTCACCTCGGTTCTTCGGGGTAGGACAGGAGAGCGTGTTCCACCATCGCTATCCTCTCCGTTGCTTTGGCTTTCGTAATGTAGTCGGTATCAGGGGAACGGAGAAGGGTGTCGAGTCGCACCCATTCGTCCTCAAGGGCTTCCCGTTCCTCGCTCCACTCTGCAAGTTCTTGCCTCTTCCTGTCTGCCTCTGCTCTTCTCTTAGCCGCCTCTGCATTGAATCCTGACGGTACGGGGGAGTCGATGGGGAGGCCCAGCCCTAGGTCTTGGTTGAGCCTCCGCACCGCCTCTGCTTTCGTGGCGAGTCCCAGCACGGCCTTAACGAAAGCAATAACATCTCCCTTTGCTCCGCAGACGAAGCAACAGAATCCTTTATCGGTAAACGAAAGGTTGTAATCCTCTCCGGCATGGATGGGGCAAGGGATTCGGTGGCGGCGAGGAGGAGGGTTGGGAGCATACACACGCACCACATCATCCATGCTCACCGTGTCACGGATTATCTGTATCAGGTCGGACAGGCTTGCTTTCCTCTCCGGGCGATACCCCCACTCCATACTTGCACCTCCATCCACCTTGCCATTGGTCTTTCTCTGAGAACTTGCACCTCTTACAAGTGTACACGCTCACCGTGGCAACGCCGCCTGTGCCGTACCGCTTTATCACGCCCGGATGCGGACACTCCCTCACAGCGCACTCAGCAAAGTAGAGGTTCAGCACCACATCCAGCACTTTGCCGTAGGTCGGTTCGTAGGGGCGTTTGCGATCCCCCATTCCCACTTCAGGTTCGCTCGTCCTTCATCTCTTCGGCGAGGAAGTGGCACAGGAAAGCGGCGTTGGTCACCAGATGCCAGAGATGAGGAAGATGGCTCTCCGGGTCAACGGCATAAGGGTCGTTCCACATGGCGAGGCAATGACGGAGGAGCGCATCATGGAACTTCTCAGGGTCAACCCGTTTCCAGTTCTCCGGGTCTGCGTACTTCGCATTCCCGTACTGCCGCACTTTTGCTATCGCCCAGATAACCTCTTTAGGGACTTCGTGAGGCTTTACCTTCCCCTCATCAGACTTCGCTCCGGGGAGCTTGCTCTGCCTGTGAAGGGTGTCAGGCACATAATGAATCGGGTCATCCGTCTTGGTGACATCGAACAGGTCATTACATTCCTTGCACGGGTAGTCATCCAAGTCTACATTTCCGTGGACACAACTGCCGCAGTATCCGCTGCATTTGCGAATCTTAGCCATATAGCAACCTCTCTCTCACATGGTAGTAAAACAGCCCATAGATGATTCTCGCCGTTTCGCTGGGCTTACAGAAGGTGACGCTCACGTTGAACCGCACCATCCACGACAGGAGGCTTCCGACAAGGGACTTGCTGGGGAGCTTAGAGCGGTAGTTGCCAAGGAACACATCCGACCATGTGGCATTTTCGATTATCAGATGCACCTTCGTGCCGTAGGCTTTTGCCCTCAAAAACTCCCGCTCAAACCGCTCCCGCTCAGTCGTGAAGTTTCCGCATAGTTCGCTCAACCCACTCTTGCGCTCGACAATTATCTCCCGTTCAAGCGTCCATCCGTTGCCCATCTGGCAGGAATAATCCCCGGTGTCAAGCTTGCGGGTGATGTATGGGATGTTGTGCTTGTCAAAATACTCAGAAACGTGCCTGTCCCTTTCGCGGGTATCGCAGATTACGGTGAGCTTCTTTAACTCCTCTGTAAGCTCTTTCTCAGTCCAATGCCTAACCATCAGAAGGGAAGGTCGGGGTCATCGAAATCATCCGCACCCGGCTCGTCATCCTCCAGAGAGGTCACGGTCTGGCGTGGCGGCTTGTCACCCTCATAAGGCGGGAGGCTGGCGGCTTTCACGGAGTCGATGAAGTACTTCACCTTCAAATATCCACGGTCATCGAGGTCGAACATTGCGGCTCCCTCGCACCCGATCCAGTTCAGCAGCGTGAAGTCCCCATCCTTGATTTCCGGGAACGCATCGAAAAGCTGGGTCGCGTTGCGGTTGAAGTACTCGCCGCTGACGAGGTAGGTCTTCACGGTGAACGCACACCCGCTCGGACGGACACCCACCTCAATCATGGGCTTCCCGGCCTTGCTGGTCTTCTCCTCTGCGCTGACGATGACGCAACGCTGTTTCCCGGTAGTGCCGCCGCTGGTACGCTCTTCGCGGTTGTAATTCCAATTAGTTGACATATTTTCCTCCTATTGGTTTCTCTTTGAATATGATTTGTACATCTTCCATGCTTCTTCAAAAGCGTCCATTGCATCTCTGCAAGCACCGTAGGCAAATAAATGCGAACGGATTTTATTGTAAGATTGCTTATTACACGGAAACTTTTCCTTCCAAAATTTAGGCCTATCGTTGTTTGGGTTAGGCCATTCGCTCTCTTCTTTTATATCCCTCGCCAAATCCCCAACTGGAGAGTCCTCGTCTGCGTAAATATTGACTATCCAGTCATAAAAACTTGCTGTGGTCTTCAGGGCATCTTTATAGCCTGTGTAATATCCATGCCCCCATTGTTCCCGGCTCAATCTCCCACCTTCCATTTCTCTTTTAATATGTCGTAGATATTGTGTACTTTGCAGAACTCTACGAAGTTCCGAATCATCGGCTCCAGAGGCTGGACGATATCTCGCGGGTAGATTTCGCGGTACATATAAGTCCCGTCAGATATCACATACTCCATCCTCTTGGCCTCCGGGACGAGGTAGAGGTAGACAGGCGTTTGGCTGGTGTCTAGGTACTTGTTCAGGTGGTAGGACTTGCTGAACTTGCAGTCATACACCACGCCGTTTCGGAGGTAGTCAAGTACTCCGTGCATGAGGTAGTCCTGCCCATCCACCGTGATGTCCCGAAATAGGTTCACTTGTTGCTGTGATCCGTAAACATAGGTTGCCATCTTCATCACGCCCTTGTACCACTTGTGGTCAGGGTCTAGATGCTCACCATTCAGGACGGAATTGACAAGGTTTTCAAATTGCGTTCCGTTCAGCATGGCCTCCGTGGGAGGAGTCTTCTCACGGTTCAAAGTCCGCAAGAAGCTCTCCCACCCATCGTCCTTTTTGAAGACCCACAGCCAAGCGTCCAGCAGAGTCTTAGTCAGCCTTATCCGCATAGACATAGGCTTTCTTTGCCTTATCGTAGACCAGACCAAGCTCCTTCAGCTTGGCGTTGAACATGGCCTTGGCTTCCTTGAAAGTGGTGGTCAGGTGCGGGAGACTGGTGATTTCCTTGATGGCGTTGTAGGCAGAGTCAGGATCGGAGATACCGTCCACCAGAACCTTGCACCTCTTCATCACCTCTTCGTACTGCTTCTGCTCCACCCCGGCGGTAGCCGCTTCCTCGGACAGATTCTTCCGCACCTTGGCGAACAGCTTGGTCAGAAAGTCGTTGGCATCCCCTTCCTTCAGTTCGGGGACTTCGATGATGCCCTTGATGCCGTAGGCAGACTTCGCGGAATACTGCTCGGTCGGCGTAAAGCCCAGATACCGTCTGCCATTCTGGATGAAGAGGTGGGCAGCGAGGTCGGCGGGTTGATACACCAGCGTCCGCGCAGAACCTTCCACCACCAGTTCGTAGAAGACGGACTCGTCCTGCTTGGTCATATTCTCATGGAAGAGGAATATCACGTTGAACTTCTTCCTCAGTTCCGCAGACAGGCGAATGAACTCGGACTTGATGACACCGTACCCCTGAAGGGAGAACCCGCCGTCCTTCTTGCTGGCCTTAGGATCGGTACGCATGGCCCAGTCCTTCATGTAGTCGATGAGCGCACCGCAGGTGTCGATGACGATGGTCTTGTACGTTCCCTCTGCGGCCTTTATGTCGGCAAGGATTTCCTCATAGGTCTTGCAGATGGAGGCATCCTTCCGATGGGCGGGGTTGACTCGCACCATACCTTCGTCCGTGTCGATGAGCAGGACATCCGGGGCAGACAGGGCGAGGGTGGTCTTGCCCGTTCCGGGGAGGCCGGAGATAATCATGATGATGTTTTTGTCTGAGAAGTTCATAGCTTCAGGCTTCACGATAGGCATTGTTTATCCTCCTTATTAGTTCGGTACAAAGTATCCTCTGCACCACATTCTTCTGCGTTCGTCTAAACTGTGCTTGCCTCTGGTGCGCTTCTTTACCTTCACTACGCACCCCGTGCCGCTGGTACACGGCCTTCGGCTCAAAGTGATTAGCAGATAGTCACACACGCCTTGCGGCCCGGTGTTGTCCGTATTGGTGTGGAAGAAGCAGTCCTTGCAGTATCCATCGCACACTAGGACACCACCTCCCAACTAGGGAGCTTCAGCCCATACAGGCCGCTCTTGAACCGGGTCAGCCCCTCATGCTTCAGGAGATACATTCTGCGCTCATGCACCTTGTCGTTCCAGCCGCACCATTGGCATCTGCCGTGACGGTTGTAGGTGCATTCGGATGCATCTCCTGCTTCCCCGCACATACACCCGTCAATAGTTTTCCTTGGCATGATACCAGCCCTCCAGACTGCAATTGGAGCATTTTATCTTGTAGGTGTTCCCCACGGGTTTGCCAGAAGCGTACAAGCCTCCACCGCAGAGCGGACAACGGTGACGAGCGTTCTCCATCTTGTAGTCCTTCTTCCGCTTCAACCACACGGTATCCGCAACGATTTCGTTCCCCTTCTCTCTGGCGATACGCTGGAACTCAGGAACTACCTCTCGGATTCGGTGAAGTACCGTCACGAAGTCCACGCCCGAAAACTGATGGGAGTCACCGGAGATCGCAAACCGCTCAATGTCCCCCGCAACACCCCGCTGCATTTCACTATCTACGCAAAGGGCTGTTTCGTAATCCTGCGCGGCCTGAAGCATTACGGCGTTATTCAGTTTCTCAAGGTTCCCAATTCCAAACTCCGCTTTATCGTACACCTCGCGCCACGCCTTATCGCACTCTGCCGTGCAATGAGGAAGGGCAACGTTAAGGTAGTACAGGACGATCTCAAACGAGTCATCGTCTTCGTTTTCCCGGTGTTCGCGGTTCATCTGGTTGATCAGTCCCTTGATACGATTCACAGCACGTTCATACGCTGTAGCTTTCGCTACCCTCTCTCCTGCGGGATTCTCCGTTGACAACATCTGCTCTTCGGGAGTATTATTGTCTTGCGGGTCGTTTTTCACTGTGTTTCCATCCTTTCCGTTCAGTTTGTCGTGTCCCATGCTGTGCCTCCTTTCTTCTCTCTCAGTACCGCTCCGGGTGTTGGTAGCATCCGGGGCGGTACGATTTTATTGTTCTTCCCAAAACTTGGTAGCATCCTCCTTCCTCCATGCGTTCCTGAAGTGGTTTATACTATTCCATCCTGAGAACCAGCACATATCCTCGTCCAGCACCCTGTTCTCCCCGTTATGCCAATCGACCATGCAGGAGTAGGCCACATCGTATAGATTGTCCCACACGGGATTGGAGGATGAATAACCTTGAAGCTGGGCGGGTGCTGAGACAACACCGATGATGGTGTCA